>Ga0102946_1000170_pt1 | contig 22326 bp, 20 predicted proteins | sample SalPon2A_A_D1_MG_FD_78209 | JGI IMG/M metagenome (GOLD analysis project Ga0102946, IMG submission 78209) | Soil microbial communities from South San Francisco under conditions of wetland restoration - Salt Pond MetaG R2A_A_D1_MG | ecosystem: Environmental > Terrestrial > Soil > Wetlands | place... | reverse complement strand
TGGCTGCGTCTCGGGCTGGCAAATGTTATGACGCTGTCAGCCCTCTACCTGTATGATGGCAGGGCGGCATGGACCGTTAGCATGGCCCGGGTCGGACTCGGCTCCCTGCTGCTCGGCAGGCTGTTCAGCCCAGGGTTCTGGCTCGCATTGACCGGCGCAATCGCCGCCACAGCTATTATGATACTCGTGCACCGAATCTGCGGACGACATTTGAGTCCGGTAGGCGTTTCAGCGACCGGCGCGGCGGGGCATGCTTTGGGACAGATTCTGGCTGCGAGGCTGCTAATCATTCAGCATGAGGCAATCTGGCAGATCGCCCCGCTGTTTTTGTTCTTCACTGTATTCTCAGGGGTTCTGACCGGATGGCTGGCGGCGATCCTGCTGCAAAGGCTTGGACAGCACCCGGCCTTTGAGGCGACCGGTGTGGCTTTCGATGAACAGGCGGGGAAGGATTGACAGGATGACGATCTGGCAATGACGGGGGCCGGGCGGCGCGTGACATAGTAACGTCTGGAACCCTAAAGGCTCGCCCTGAGTTTGCATAAAACAGCTCCCGTTACCGTGTAGACCTCCTTGCAGTACTCGCAGGTCACCGAGGCCCCGTCTTCCTCCTCGATCATCCGGTCCAGTTCATCGGCACCGAGACTGCACAGCAGATCAAGAGTTTGCCGCTGGCTGCAGTTGCAGGCAAACTCCAGATCCGTTCTGCCGAGGATACGGTAAGGGTAGTTTTCGAGAAGCCGCGCCGTGATCGCTTCGATGGATAACCCCTGGCGAAGCATGGTGGTCGTCGGTGGCAACGTGGTGAGACGCTCGGTGAGACGCTCGACGACCGTGTCACCGGCATCGGGCATCAACTGCAGCAGGAAGCCTCCCGCGGCAACGACTTCGGCATGCTGGCCCAGTTCGACGCCGAGTGCGACGCTTGACGGCGTCTGCTCCGAGGTGGTGAAATAGTAAGCTAGGTCTTCGGCAATTTCGCTGCTGACAAGCTGTACCATACCGCGGTAAGGTTCCTTCAGGTCCAGGTCCTTGACGACATGCAGGAACCCGGCATGACCGATCGCCCCGGCAACATCGAAGCGACCGTCACGGGGCGGCAAGCCGGCATGCGCCACCTTGAGAGTGGCCCGGACGTGACCGTGGGCATCGGTCTCGGCGTGGACCCGCTGCAGCGGCCCGTTGCCCTCGACTGTGAGGCCGATCCGTTGCTCGCCCTTGAGAAGGCTGCCCATCAGCGCGGCCGCGGTCGCCAATCGACCCACGGCGACAGAGGCGGTCGGATCGGTCTGTTGCCGACGGCGCACTTCTTCGACCAGCGAGGTGGTTGCCGCGACGCTGACGCGAATGGCGCCGTCAAGAGTCAAGACACGAATCATGTAGTCAGTCATTGAGTAATTCTCCTCGCAACGAACAGAATACTAACCGAAAGCGGAATGCCGGTAAAGGATCATATCAGACACCGATGAACCTCGCAGACAGAAAATCATGTTAGACAAACTGCCCTGGCTCCCATACCTGGCTCCGCCCCTGCTCGGTGCGCTGATCGGCTATGTCACCAACTACATAGCCATCCGCATGCTGTTCCGACCGTTGTACCCCTGGCGCCTGTTCGGCTTGCGCCTGCCATTGACACCCGGCATTATCCCGGCCAAGCGCGACGAACTGGCACAACGCATGGGCGAAATGGTCGGTTCACATTTGCTGACCGCAGACGATGTACGCCAGGCCCTGGAAAAACCGGCTTTCAATCGAGAGTTGAAAAACGCCGTCAATGACAAGCTTGGCACCTTTCTCGATCGTGATCTCGGTACCCTCGACACCCTGGTGCCGGACAGCTACCAACGACGTTTTCGGGAGCTGGTCTCGACCCTGCGCTCAAAGGCTCTCCGGGCGGTCACCGACTACCTCGCCAGCGACCAGTTCACAGCGCAAGTGAGGCGCTTCATCAACGAGAAAGGCGACACCCTGCTGGCCCGCGACCTGGAAAGCTTTCTGACTCCCGCCCGCTACCAGGAACTGCAGGAGCATCTTGACAATCGCCTGACCGCGATACTGCATTCTACCGACACAGCCCAGGCAGTGGAGAGATTCGTCGATCAACGTATCGAAAGGCTCCTCTTAAGTGACCGCGCTCTGCGCGATATGCTGCCGACAGACCTGGTCGAAGTCCTCTTGCAGCAGGTTGAACGCGAAGTCCCCCAGCTCCTCGAACGCTTCGGCGGACTCCTCTACGACCCTGAGTTCCGCCAGCGCCTGGCGGAGAGGGCCAAACAGGGTATCGACACCTTCCTGGACTCCCTTGGCGGGTTGGCCGGTCTGCTGAGCGGTTTTATCAATCTCGACCAGATATACAACAAGGTCCCCGGATTTCTCGACAAGACCGGCGAAGAAATTTCCCGCTGGCTGCGTGAAGAGAAGACCCAACAACAGGTCGCCACCATGCTGCGTGAACGCCTGGAAAGCCTGCTGGAAAAGCCTCTGAGCAGCTTCCTCGAAAAAGCCCCCTACGAAAAAATCGCCGGGGCCAGGCGCTTCCTGAACGAGCGTTCCGTAGCAGCGGTGCAGAGCCGGCGAACGACCGAATTGCTGCTCGGCTTTGCCGAACAGGGGTTGCAGCGGGTCAAGGACAGGTCCTTCCGCAGCCTTCTCAACGAGAACCTCCCGGAAAAAGGGATTGAGAAACTGCAAACCGAACTCGGTGACCAGGTACTGAAGCTGGCCAGGTCCACCGAAGCGACAGAGGCGATCGACAAGGTTCTCAAGGACAAGCTCGATGAACTGATGTACCGTCACCCACTCGGCCGCCTGGCAGAGCGCCTGCCCGCCGACGCGCTTGAGGAACTCGAAGAAAGCCTGTATCAGCAGGTCGGAGAGGTTCTGCAGAAAGAGGTCCCGCCACTGATCGAAACACTCAACATCGCCCGGATGGTTGAAGACAAGGTCAACCAGCTTGATATACTTCAGGTTGAGGGTCTTCTGATGGGAGTGATGAAGGAACAGTTCAAATACATCAACCTGTTCGGTGCCATCCTCGGCTTCCTGATCGGCCTGCTCAACCTGGCCGTCTGGTGGCTGGCCTGAATCAAGGAGGTTATGCAGTGAATTCGCTTTTTCAATTCGATTGGGAACATATCAGGAGGGCATGGAGCGAAATCCTCGGTCCCGGCAAGAACGGTCTGCCGAAGGTAAATGTCGACCTTCCACCCGCCGATGCCGACAAGGTCAAACTCCTGATGGAGGACTGCCTGGCCGGCCGCGGCGGTGAAGTTTCGGCCCGCCAGAGGGCCGCGATCCTCGGCAAACTCTACCTGACCCTCAGCAAAGTGGGACGCAAGAACTTCCTCGAAACCTTGGTGGACAACTTTTACCTTGACCAGGATCAGGTCAAGGCCACGGCCCAGGAACTGTTGGCCGCAGGCGATGACAAAATTTTCCGTCATGTCGCCAGCCGGATGAGCGAGGCACTGGTTTCACCCCAACAGCGGCTGCTCCGCCAGTTCAATGCCCTGCCCCAGGGCGTCAAGTTCCTGGTCGACCTGCGCGCCGACCTGTTGTCCTTTCGCCCGAAACCGCCGAAATTCGCCGCCCTTGATCGCGACCTCAAAGAGCTGCTGATCAGTTGGTTCGACATCGGTTTCCTTTCGGTTGAACGCATCACCTGGCAAAGCCCTGCGGCCCTGCTTGAGAAACTCATGGCCTACGAGGCCGTTCATGCTATCAACTCCTGGAGCGACCTGCATAACCGCCTTGAATCGGACCGCCGATGTTATGCTTTTTTTCATCCCGGCATGTCCGAGGAGCCACTGATCTTCATCGAGGTCGCGCTGGTCGAGGGGTTGGCAACCAGTATTCAGGACCTCCTCGATGAAAGCGCCCCGGATAAGGATCCTCTGGAAGCCGACACGGCAATCTTCTATTCGATCTCCAACACCCAGAAGGGACTGCAGGGGATCAGCTTCGGCCCGTTCCTGATCAAGCAGGTGGTGACCAGCCTGCGCCAGGAGCTGCCGAACCTCAAAACGTTTTCCACCCTGTCGCCACTGCCGGGTTTCCGACGCTGGTTGAAAACCTATGTCGAGGCCGCAACAACGGGCGACGGGCATGACCCGGTCCTGAACGCCATTGACAAAGCGGCCCACCTGCTCGGCACTGCCGAAGAGCCTGACGCGGTGTTCAACGCCACGAACTGGTGGCAGAACCAGCAGGTCGCAGAAACCCTGAAAGGGCCTCTGCTTTCGTTGTGTGCCCGCTACCTGCATGAACATCGCGAAAAAGATCAGGCTCCAGTTGACCCGGTCGCCCGCTTCCACCTCGGAAACGGCGCCCGTATCGAACGTATCAACTGGCTCGGCGATACTTCCGACAAAGGGATTCAGGAATCGTGCAGCATGATGGTCAACTACCTCTATCATCTCAAGGAGATGGAACAGAATATCGAGGCCTATGCGACCAGCAGAGAAGTTGCCGCCGCAAAGCGGGTACGCAACCTGCTGCGTAACGACGAAGAGGAAGAGGGCCAGTTGACCCGGCTGCGCCGGCTGATTTCGCTTCGTCGCGGCAACGGATCGAACAATCCACCGCAAACCTGAAATTCTTACTGAGAAGAGGGCCGGACAATGAATCTGAAACCGGAAGTCGTTGAACAACTCGAGCGAGTCCTTTCAGCAGTAGAACAACTTCTGCCGCAAGCTGTTGAGCCGATCGACTGGGCCAGGACAACCGCAGCCAACTGGCGCCGCCACTCTTTTGCCGGCTACCTGGAACCGATTGAAAACATCGAGAACACAGCCCTTGAGGAGCTGGTCGGTATCGAACAGCAGAAGGATCTTCTCGAACGCAACACTTGCCAGTTTCTGTGCGGCTTTCCGGCCAACAACGCACTGCTCTGGGGTTCGCGGGGGACAGGTAAATCATCACTGGTGCGAGCTCTTCTGAACAAGTACGCCGGCGAGGGCCTGCGCATCATCCAGATCGACAAGCATGACATGGACTTCCTGCCCGATATTTTTGCGCAGGTCGGCAAGCAACCTTACCGCTACATCATTCTCTGTGACGACCTCTCCTTTGAACCGGATGATCCGGGCTACAAAATTCTGAAAAGCGTTCTTGATGGTTCGGTCTATGCCTCACCGAAGAACGTCCTGATTTACGTTACCTCCAACCGGCGTCACCTGCTGCCGGAGTTTCACACCGACAACCTTGGCGCCAAGATGATCCACAACGAGATCCACCATGGTGAATCCGTTGAAGAGAAGATCTCCCTGTCTGACCGTTTTGGCCTCTGGCTGTCATTTTATGTATTCAAGCAGAACCTTTACCTGGAGATTGTCGAAAAAACCATCGCCAGACTTTGCGCCGAACACGGCATCGATCCGCAGTGGAACGACGAACTGGGCCAGGCGGCGATCAAGTGGTCGCACGACAAGAGCAAGCGCTGCGGACGCACCGCGCTGCAGTTTGCCAGACACTGGCTGGGGCAGTATCTCCTTGACCGGAAACAGTAACCTTACAACAGAAAAAACGGACGGGCCTTCCAGGGGCAAGCTATCCCCGGTCAGAGGGCCAGAGAAAAAAGCGGATCACTCAGGTGGGTGCTGCGACAGATCGGGCAGCGTCCCGGCGGGGTCAGGCGTTCACGCTTGCGAAAAACAAAGTGACAATCGAGGCAGGTCGCTGGTGTTAGCACCAACCTTTGGCCACGGGTTTTCAGGGTCTTTTGCAGGGACTTCAAATGATCGAAGACTTCACGTTCGGCCAGGCTGACCAGTTGTGAGAGGGCCCTGGCAGACAACGGTTCTGCGGAGAGGGTGCGCAACAGCCTTTCGCGCGGGGTTTGACTGCACTCAGGCAGCGGGAACGATTCTTTCATCACCACGAAGCGGCCAAAGGATCATTGATCGCCCTTGATGTACTTCTTGAGCTGCTTGATGACGAAATCCTTTTCTTCCAGGGACGCCTTGACCAGGTCACCGATCGACACCAGACCAACCAGTCGGCCTTTTTCCATGACCGGCAAATGTCGACAACGATTTTCCGTCATGATCGCCATGGCCTCATCAACAGTCACTTCCGGCGTGACGTAACAGATATCCTCCGACATGACCTGATGAACGAAAGCCCTGTGGGAACATCGACCGTTGAGATCAACTTTGCGCACATGATCCCGTTCGGTAAAAACCCCTATCACCTGGTCCTGGTCCAGAACGACCAGAGCGCCAATGCCGGCATCGGCCATAACCTTCAGAGCTTCGTAAATTGTCGCATCCGGGGCGATCTTGTAAACTTCCCGGCCTTTCAGTTTTAATATTTGTGCTATCGATTTCGTCATAGCAGCCCCCTGTCGACCCATTGGATTGTTGAAGCAGTTTAACAAAAAACCACCCAAAATAAAGTCCAAATGACATGAGTTGTGCAGAGTTCTGGGAATCAGCTATTTGCCCCTGTTGCTGAGTCCCGGCCTAGGAGAAACCTGTCTTCCAGCATGATTTCAAATTCTGCCAGGGCAATTTCATCGATACCGAGAAATTGCGCTTCGCCGGTAGTCGGCAGGACAATGTCCGGGGTCTTCTCCAGTCCCAGGCCAATCTTGCGGCACCCTTTGTGCGCCAGCTTGACCAGAGCAACCAGGGTATTCTGGGTATCCGGCCCCACGGCATGATGCTCCGAAAATGAAGCGCGATAAACCTCCGGCAGGCGCCATTCATCAAACAGACGCAGACCCTGTTCAACATGCATCGTGGATATGACTTCGAAAACCAGTGACTCGGAAAGCTCCGTCTCCAGATCACCGTCGCTGGCAACTGTTTGCATGGCAGAGAGCAGCAGCAGTTTACCGATATCGTACAGCAAGCCGGCGAAATAGGCCTGCTCGGCAATCGCGGGATAGCCACAACTCCTGGCCAGCCATTCGGCCCCGATGGCACACCCCCGGGCGTGTTGCCAGAGGCAGTGCATATAACGCGAGACCAGCGCCTCCCCGGTGGGGCCATAGCTGTTTCGGCAAGTCTCTTCAACAACCTGAACCGCCGTGTCGTGACCCAGGCGGGTGACCGCTTCGTCAATTGACAAGGTTTTCGGCAGCCCGTCATAAAAGGAAGAATTGGCAGCACGAAACAACCTGCAGATCAATGACGGATCATTGCCGACCATTGCCCACAGCCGGCTCGAACCGGTGCCACCATCTGCGAGACATGCCTTGACCTGCCCAAGCAGTTTTGGGTGCACTGGCAGGCGCACCCGGTCAGCATTGATCATTCCAGTAATTATTTCCGCCAGCGGTCTGTTGGCCAAGACTATTCTCCAAGCAAACGCCGCAACTCATGCAACGGACGAGGTTTAACTGAGCGGGGCAGCCGTTGCAAAACCTCCGGCAGCGAGACCTCGCCACGAGCAGCCTTGGCAATCCCATCTTCAAGCAGGGTCACCAGGCCCGAGGTTTCAATGCTGATCCGGCGGATTTCCTGCACGGTCTTGCGGGCAAGGATCGCCTCCTTGACATCATCATTCAGGGTCAGAAGCTCAAAGATTCCGACCCGACCCATGTATCCAGTGAAACGGCAGGCTGAACACCCATGTCCGACCTGCAGGTTGGCTCCCGCCAGATCACCGTGAGTGTAACCGAGGCGGCGATATTCGTCGGGAGCCGGAGTATAAGGTGCAGTACAATGCAGACAAATTCTGCGCAGCAGACGCTGAGCGAGCAGACAGGTCACTGTTGAAGCGATCAGAAAGGCTTCGATTCCCATATTCAGAAGCCGCAGAACGCCACCTACGGTATCCTCGGTGTGAAAGGTCGTCAGGACCAAATGCCCGGTTAGAGCAGCCTGAATCGCGGTCTCGGCGGAAAAGGTGTCTCGCACTTCGCCCATGACGATAATGTCCGGGTCCTGGCGCACTATATGACGCAGGGTTTCAGTAAAGTTCAGGCCGATTTTAGGATTGATCGAGCACTGGGAGATGCCATTGATCACATATTCTACCGGCTCCTCGGCCGTGATGATGCTCACCTCGAGATCGTTGAGGGAATTGACACAGCTGTACAGGGTGGTGGTTTTACCTGCTCCGGTCGGACCCGTGACCACTATGATGCCGCTCGGCGAAGCAAGGGAGTCGTCACGAAACTTCCGCAGCATACGCGGTGCCATGCCGATATCTTCGATGTCGAGCAGTTCGCCCTTCTTGTTCATTAATCGCAGCACGACCTTCTCGCCGTGTACTGTGACGTAAAAGGAGACCCGCAGGTCGAGAGACATCCCGGTAACCGGACTCTCGTAAAGGATGTGGCCATCCTGATGGCGGCGACGCTCGGCGATATCGGCCTCCGCCATGACTTTCAGGCGGCTCGCAAGCGGCGCGGCCAGCTCCAGGCCGACCTCCTTGTGGACACCGAGCACGCCATCTCGCCGGAAACGGATGCGCAGGCGGTCTTTCATCGGCTCGACGTGGATGTCGCTGACCCCCTGCTGCATGGCCTCATCAAAGAGGCTGTTGACGATGCCGATGATTGTCGAATCGTCAGCCACTTCTGCCGCACTGCGCCGGGCTCCGCGGCGATACAATTCGATGACTTCACGGATGGCCTGACGGGTCCCGATTGCCGGAATAATTTTACGGCCGAAGACCCGGTCCGCAGCTTCGTGGTCTTCCAGGTCGAGAGGATCGGCAAAAGCGATCACAATGTGATCGCTTTCCTTTGTTACCGGGATGAACGTATGTCGTGAAAGGACCTTGGCCGGCACCAGAGCCAACAGCTCGCGGTCTATGTCAGCGAGTGCCGGCTCAACAAATGGATAGCCGAGCTTCGTCGCCAGGATCTCCATCAAGCGATGCTCATCGATAAAACCGTATTCAACCAGCACACCACCAAGTTTTTTTGAATTGCCGTCCTGCTGTATGGACAAAGCGGCATCGAGTTCGCTCTGACGGATATGGCCCAGTTCGACCAACAGGTCACCGATCCGGATATTCAGGTGCTGATTTTTAAGAACCTGGTTAAGCTGACGGTCCGTCAGCAGATGTAATTCCTGGAAGATTTCTATCAGGGATCGGTCGGAAACCAGCTTGGCTTTAATGCGCTTGGCGTAGTGCAACTGGGCTTCAGTAACCAGCCCCTGCTCAACAAGCAGGTCGGCGACCGAGTCACAACCAGCGGAAGATACGGACGGTTTGACTACCGGAATTTTTTGCTGCGGATCCCGTGCGGCAAAGGGTAACGATTCGAGCATGACATCAATCCATTACATAACATTACAAGCTCAATCAGGATAACATATCTCGCCCCCAGCGCAAATTATTGCTCAGATTAGGGCAGAAGGAGTCGCATGGCAAACACCAGAACAGTAACGATGACAAAGCGCTTGATCCATTCGTGGCCTTTCTTCACCGCGTAATGCGTTGCTATCCAGCCCCCCAGAGAGTTTCCGGCCGCCAGTGACAGGCCGAGGACATAGTCCACCTGGCCATGCAAAACAAACACGCCGAGAGCAACCACGGTAAATGCGCAAATGACCAGGACCTTCACAGCGTTGATCTGAACCAGGTCGAGGCCGTGGACAAGCAGTGCGGTAATGATCAGGAAGCCGACGCCGGCCTGGACAAACCCTCCGTATACACCTACACCGAAAAAACTGACGATGAGCGCGACCGTACGTATCGGCGTCATCGGTCTTTCCTGGGATTGAAAGCGCTTCATCGGATCGAAAACCATAAACAGCAGGACTCCAACCATGATCATTGCAAGCAACCGACGAAACAGCATCTCATCAACACTGATGGCCAGATTGGCGCCGAGGTAGCTGCCAAGCAACGCCGGTGGCATGCAGAGCAGGGCCAGGCGGATCGGGAAGACCCCCTGACGTTTGAACCCGGTGATGGCGAAGATATTCTGACAGAAAATCGCGACGCGATTGGTGCCGTTTGCGGTCGCCGCCGGCAAACCGAAAAAGATCAGCAACGGCAGGGTCAACAGCGATCCGCCGCCGGCCAGGACATTGAGGAACCCTGCGATCACGCCAACCAGCATCAATGCCGGAATTTGCCAGAGGTAAGGATCGATCATGCTGATTTCAACTCCAAGAGGTCACGGAGCACCTCGCCGGCCATAGTCAGGCCGAACAGCGGCGGAATGACTGAAGAACTGCCGAGGGGGGCACGCTGGGATTGGTAGTGTTCTGCGTCTTCGGCATCAGGTCCTCGGCGACCATCAGTCAGCGGCTTGAATTCCTCTGTCGAGTAAACCGTTTTGACACCGGCACTGATGCCGCGTCGCCGGAGTTCCCGACGAATGATTCTTGCCAGCCGGCAACTTTGGGTTTTCGCCAGGTCCGCAACGAGAATCCGGGTCGGGTCGAGCTTGTTGGCAGCACCCATCGAGGAGATAATCGGTAGTTTACTGACCACGCAGGTTTCAATCAGGTGGAGCTTGGCCGTGATATGGTCGATGCAGTCGAGGACGTAATCGTAACCGCGCTGCAACAATTCTTCTGAGTTATCCTGGTTGTAAAATGCCTGCAACGGCTCGACCTGGACGTCGGGATTGATTTCGCGACAGCGCTCGGCCATGACGAGGACTTTCGGCTGGCCGAGCGTGCCGATGTGGGCATGAATCTGCCGATTGCAATTGGTGATATCGACCCGGTCAAAGTCGACCAGGGTCAGGCGGCCGACACCACCGCGAACCAACGCCTCTACGGCATAGCTGCCAACTCCGCCGAGGCCGAAGACGGCTACGGATTTTCCGGTCAGGCATGCCAGACCGCCTTCACCGTACAGAAGCTCCAGGCGGGCAAAGCGATGTGGTTGAGTCATAGATCTCTCCATAAGTCAGGTCAGGGCAAATCTAGCATGAAGTTCGAGAACAAGCTATAAAGCTCTTCAGCTTTAGGACCCTACAACCTGAAAAGGCGTCTCGCATTCTCCGCCGTCACGCGCACCGTCTCCTCGACACTCCAGCTGCGCAGCTCCGCGACCTTCTCTACAACCAGCGTCAGGTATGCCGGCCGGTTCGATTCCCCGCGATGCGGTTCAGGTGTCATGTAGGGCGCATCGGTCTCGAGCACCAAAGCTGCTGCGGGCAGCGCCCGGACAACCTCCGGCAGACGTCGGGCTCCCGGCCAGGTCACCACACCACCTATCCCGAGCAGAAATCCGGCATCGACGATCCTGTGGGCCGTCTCGACACTACCGGAGAAGGCGTGGAAAACACCGCCGACTTGCGCAGCACCTTCACGCTGCAGGATTTCCAGAACCCGGTCGGTACTTTTGCGGGCATGGATCAGAAGAGGTTTATTCGTCTCTATGGCCATTCGAATCATTGCGACAAATACTTCCTCCTGTATCAGCCACGGCACCTCAACCTGTCGGTCAAGCCCGACCTCGCCGACAGCAACTGCCCTGGGATTTGTCAACAGGAGCCTCAGTTTCACAGCATTGTCCGGTCGATACTGGTCCGCTGACATCGGGTGGACTCCCGGTGCAGCATGGACGCCGGGATGGCTCTCGGCGATGGCCAGGATTTTCGCCCAGCCGTCCGGTGCAACGCCCGGCACGACCCAGCCTTCAATACCGGCGGTTCGGGCTTCATCCAGGTCCCGCTCCAGGTGATCGAAAGCATCGAGGTGAAGATGTGTATCAAAGGCCTTGATCATGATCTGCAGATCGTACCACAAGCGTCAACAGGCGAACAATCTCGGTAATTTGCTTGTCGGTTCCGACTCGCTTATGATAATCGTGGATGGTATTGATTACTTAAGAGAGGTCTGTATGCGTACGCTTTCACAAGGCAGTACCACATATCTTCGCAAGCTCTTTTACTTCAACCATGGAGCGGGCCTGCTCGTCGGCAGCTGTTTTCCCTTTGTCGCCTACATGATGCTTGGCGAAGCCGCGTTCACTCCCGGATTTTTCCTGGTCTGTTTGTTTGCCGGGCTATGTCTCGGAGCTGCTTCTTACTGGTTTGTCAGACAGACCTTGAAAAACCAGCTACAAAAGCAGCTACTTGCGCTGCATGGATTGATCGGAGAAAACACCAACATCAGGGAAGACCAGACGGTTGAAGGTCTGTTCGTGGCCGTCGACAGCACCGTCGGCAAAGTCAGTGAACTCATCACCCACCTCCAGGAAACTATCGATGAATTCGTTCCGCACTACCAGACCCTCGCCGACGCCAGCCGTTATCTTTCAGCCCGTGCCGAAGACGGTTTGCAAGCAGGTAAAATCGCCAGGGCCGACGTAGAAGGCATGTATCAGAAACAACAAACCGTGATCAGTCAGCTTGAAACTTTGAACAACAGCTCTCAGAACGAAGCCTCGCTGTCCCGGGAACTCTCCGCGTCTCTGGAAGAGATGGCCGGCGCGCTGGAGCTCTCCTCGCAGAAATTCCTCGAAACAACCCGCAACGTCGATGAAATGGTCAGTACCATTCAAAATGCCACCAGCCAGGCCGAACAGGTTGCCAATATCACGGAGAGCACGGCCCGCGATATCGACCAGATCGGCGAAGCCCTTGACCGCCTGAGATCAGGAGTGACCAATAACGCGGACAACTCTGCCGCTGTCAAAGAAGATGCCGAGCAGGGGGTTAAAGTGGTTCAGACTTTCACTTCGGAAATGGACCGCATCGACGAGGAAAGCCAGAAGGCGATCACCGCAATGCAGCGCCTGACACGCCAGACCGCTGAAGTGACAAAGATTATCGAAGTTATCAAGGATCTGGTCTCCGACACGGAACTCCTCGCCTTCAATGCGGCGATTATTGCCGCCAAGGCCGGGGCGGAAGGCAGGGGCTTTTCCGTGGTTGCCGAAGAGATCCGGGATCTCGCCGACCGCACGACCATCAGCGCCGACGAAATCGAAAGTATTATCAAGTCGATCCGCAAGGACACCGAACAGGTGAACGCCACAGTCGAATCAACCGGCCACTTCATCGGCCGCGGGAAGGAACTGTCGCGATCAACGGCAGATGCGCTGGGCAAAATTGTTGACAGCTCCAGTCAGGCAGCAGCGGACTCCCATGCCCTTTCACAACAGACGGCCGAACAGGGCCTGCGAGCCCGCAGTCTGATCGACCAGGCCGGCAGCAGCCTGCGTTCAGTCAAGGCGATCGTGGAGACCCTTGAACAGCAGAATGCCGCGATCAGCCGCATTGATCACGGGGTAGATGAAATGAAAGCGGCCGCCGACCAGATCGCCCGGGGCTTCGATGAACAGGTAAAGGCAAACAGGGAGTTCGACCGCAGCCTGAGTGCCCGCGAGGAACAGGTGGAGGCGATCTTCGAGGCGACCCGCTACCAGATGGAGACGGTAGAAAAAATCTTCAGCCACTTTGGCCGCTCGGCAGAACGCCTGATCGCCAACGCCGACAAGGCACGGATTATCATTGGTGAAATCAATGCCCTTGAAACCCTGGCTGAACAGTTGCGCGATTTCGCGTCACGCTTCCAGGGCGGCCCTGTGACAGTCGAGGAGGAACCAAAGGCGAACGCTGCTGAAGAAAAAACCAAGGACATTGCCATAACAGAAAAAAATGCGGATAGCGTTCAAGCAGAAGATGCGGCGGTTAATGCCTCTGAGGTTAAGGAACCAATAGAGAAAAAACAGGAAGAAAGCCACGGGAAATTCTGATCTTCAACAAATGCAGATGAGGCAATAATTAATGTGTCCCCCTCATTCATCATCCCAGGACTTAATTTTGGGGAACCCGGCCTGAGCTCGAATAAAAAACTAAGGCTTTCTCATAAGACAGGGTCAGTAAGAACTGTGCATTTCTGTATGTTTGACCGCATCAAAACAATGTGAGAGGATTTCTGAGAACTTAAAGTGTGTCAACCGCAGGCCCATGAATCACGAATGGGTATGCGAGGGCCTTGATGACTTAGAATCCAGGGGAATTACACGATTAACTTCAGGCCATCCGTACGAATTTGGGTGGGGGTTTTTGTATTATTCAGAAGCGTCTATAAATTTAAAGTCAATTCACTAAAAAAATAGAATATACGTATTTATGACAATATACAGGGTCATGTTTTTTTGCTAATTTGGGCCTGAGAAAATATAATGTAATTTGTAAGTTGATAAAGGTAACACTTTCGTGAGTTAAAAAACTTTAAAGACCATTGGTGTTGCGTGAATAACACTCTGTAAAGGCAAAATCAGGGTAACTTGATGACGCAAAGCCACGGGTCCTCAACAGAGGACCGCCGGGCTTCCAGGGGGTATAAATGAGACGAATATACAAGCCATCCGCATGTTAAGGGGTGGCTTTTGGTTTTTATAGCCACCAATCCTTAACTTGGAATTATCCTTTAATATTCGGATTGTTTAAACCTGAGACGCATCTGTTGTCAAAGACTTTTAAAGCAAGAACTTTAACCGTTTCCCTTTGGGGAAACGTAAAACTAGCTCATAAAATCCATGTCCTGTGCTTATAAAATTATGAACTCTTATAAAGCAGACCTATCTGATATCAAATCGGAACTTGAAGCTTACTATGCTGCTGATTTTGATTCAGAGCAGGTCGATGCTGCCGAAACCTCTCGAATCAAAAAGCGCCTCGACAAATTGATAAACAATGCCAGCAAAGAGTTATCGACAAAAGAGTTTCTACAGCTTAAAAATGAAGTTCTGAGCCTGTTCTCAGAGATACCCGGATGTGTCGGTGATGATGTGCTATTTTTATCTCTCATCAGTAGTTTGCTTAAAAATGGTGTGTTATCAAAGGAAGAGGGCAGCAATATTTTGGATGTTATCTCAAGTCAGCGTTGCGGTAGCACATAACCAACCACTAAAGCGGATTTGATGATACTTGGGCGGGCCGCGTAAAGTCGTCCCATAAACCAGTGTCAGTAAGAATTTCAAATCTTATGAGTAGTTACAATTCGTTCTCGACTCCATCCATGTATTTTATGGCAAAGTCACATGATACAGGTCTGTCTTGCGCCCGTCTGGATTGAAGATTTGTAGCCTCATGTCTTTGGCTCGGGAAGTGCGGTAACGATGATAGATCAAGGTCTGGCAATCAACATAGATCAATCTGTTTTGTGGTGAGGCACTAACCTGCGAAGAGGCATTTTGGGGGGACCCTGAGGAGAGTTGCTGATAGGTCTGGTTAATAGCGCTGTCTTCCGGTTCCTTGACCACAAGGGTTGAATTGAACAGGAAATTCTTCCCATGAATGATTACTTCATAATAATTTACGAAGTCAGCACCTTGTTCGATACTATAGATTACCGGGGTGCTATTAACCCAAAGAGAATGGGGCAGGGATGTCGCCCCCAACTGGTTTCTAACCGAAACGCCGTACACTCCTGGTTCCTGGAATCCCGGCAATTGAGTTTCAATACTGGTTGAGCTGATGACCGTGCTCGGCACCACACGGTCGTTCACCAACAGGACAGCACCAGGCAGAAAGTTGCGGCCAGTGATTTGTAGATGGTTGAAGGAGTCTATGGGGCAGGCATCGAGGATGCTCGGATTTATATTGGTCACCTGAGGAGTCGGAGCAATCACCTCGAATTGATAGCTATTCGCGGCAACCATGGTGTTGTCTTGGACCGTCAGGGTATAAACACCTGGGGGTAAATAGGGGACCGTGAATTCCATGTAGTTTTTCAAGATTGTCCGGGGGGCTATATACTGCTCACCCAGAAAAGGTTGGGTCTGTGATGAAAACGGGCCGCCACCGATACCCACCAGCGTTCCTGGTGTACCTCGTACAGGGGACAGAGAAGTGATCTCGAGGGCGTGTGTTTGCCCAGTTATTAGAGCTATACATGCAAAAGTTACCCATTGAATTCTTTTCATATTTGTCTCCGCAGTTCTCCGCAGTTTGATTTTAACAGAGTAATGCCCCTCTTGCAGAAAAGAGAGTCACCTTACTGGCTTTTATTGTGAGCGGTTTGGGGATTAGGCATAAAGATGAATTTCTGCGGTATAGGCAGTTTCCTCATAAGTCACCATCATTAAGGTGAGAAAATGGCCTTTCCGTCCTGGAGGGGCCATTCTCTTATGTGGTCTCCAGTCAAGACATAAAATTCCTTAGATTGTTTTAGCGGGAGTCAACTGCTGTACATATTGCAATGTCTTATGTTGCTTGGTTTATGAGATTTAGTGGGGATATCGAACTATGACGACAAGCCCTCTGAACGAATGCGGGTGGCTTTTTGTTTTTCGTTTTCGGGTGACACTTAACTAGAAATTTTACGCTAATGTCAATCAGCTGCGAATTGTTATACTATAATAAATGAATGATATTCAAAAAACAGACCAGACTCTTCACACAGACAAGACTCTCCCTCGCCTCTTGAGGCGTTCTATCATTCTTTATACTGGTTTGGGCCTTCTGTTAACTGGTGTTATCGTTGCGGTCACATGTCTCTACCCGATGAATCAGCAGTTAAGACAGTATGCTGAACTTGAGCTGGTACACAAAGCCCAGAACTATGCCCTGACGATTGATCAGTACCTGTACAGAATTACTGATACTACCCTTCAGATTACAAGCCGATCCCGTATCCGTGACCTTTTGGAAGAATATAACCAAGGGTTGGTCAGTCATGAAGAATTGGTTTCCTTTAGCCGCCCCAAACTAGCCGATGCCTTAAAATTGTCTGCTGATAACGTTGGCATGACACGTCTTGATGTCGAGGGAAATGTGGCGATCGAAATTGGTGATGCGCCATCTTGGGACAGTCTAGCTGTAGCCCCTGAAGATCTACACAAACCATTAATAAAGGGCCCGGTTTTCACCTCTAATGGCCCTCAGTTACTGGTTGCTGCACCGATTAACGACCGGTCTGGACAACGAGTTGGTACAGACTTAATAGCTTTTTCATTGGCGGGGCTGTCTCGAATTTTGAAAGAGCTCAACGACACTAACCAGAGTGAAAACGTAAATCTGGCTATGCAGGCAGAGGGTGGCTTTCACTTTATTCTCGAGAGCGAAGAGAAAGGAGGCCTAGGCAAAACTATCTCACCCAACTCGGTGTATGGTCGGGCTATGGGGAAACTGGCCAATAATAAAGAGGTCGAAGAACTGATTGTGCGTGATGATAGCCAATCTGAGACCGATATTGTAACTTACTTGATATCACTTGACGGTTTCGACTGGATATTGAGCGTCAGCGTAGACACGTCCGAGCTTTATGCCATTCCAAACCGATTGCTTGGCACGTTATTGCCCGTAATAGCGGCATTGGTGCTTCTTGGTGCTGTCGGCTCGGTTCTTTTGCTGAACCCTCTGGCGGGCAAGGTGATAGTTCAAACAGTTAAGTACGAAGAGGAACTCCGTCAGCGCAGCCAGGCTTTGACCGATCTTAAAACAGCCCACAACCGTATTGACAACATAATAAAATCATCACCTAACGGGCTGTTGGTGTGCGATTCAAACTACAGAATTCTACTGGTCAACCCGACGGCTGAGAGTCTGTTTGGATTCAGGGCTGAGGACGTTTCCAATCAAAGCCTTGATGAACTCATTGCTAAAGGTGTGCTTCCAGAGAGCTTAGGTTGCCTTGATCCCCACTCTAAACCACCAGCAACAGAGATAGAGTTCAGTCTGGAGCAGAGGGATCATTCTTTACATTTCATTCGAGGTCGTTGTACGGCGGCACACAACTCCAAAGGAGATCTAGATTGCATTATCATTCTCCTGCAAGATGTGACACGTGACCGAGAACTTGATCAGATGAAGAATGAATTCATTTCGACAGCGGCTCATGAATTGCGAACACCACTGACTACTTTGATCGGTTACACTGACATGCTAATCGATCCTGCTTTTAGGGGAGACTTCAGCGAAGAGCAAAAAAATGGATTTTTGGCCGAGGTCTTCAAAAAGGGAGAGGTTCTTTCACAATTGGTTGATGATCTGCTCGATATCAGTCGAATGGAAGCCGGACAGCCCTTGCCATTGCACCTTGAGCCTTGTGATATCCTCGCGGTTGTAGGCGAGGTCTCCGACCAATTTGCGAGAAGTAATCGGACCCATAAAATGGTCATTGATCTTCTCCATCCACCAAGCGGTTCTTGTTTTCGACTTGACCCGGTACGAATCCGTCAAGTTGTAGAAAACCTTCTCAGTAATGCAGTTAAATACTCATCCATTGGGAGTCAGATCACGGTGAGCGGCAAGGCCCTTAAACATGGTTACCAAGTGACGGTCTCTGATGAAGGTATTGGTATTTCGGACGAGAACATACCTCTGGTTTTCGATAAATTCTACCGGGTTGATTCATCAAACACTGCTGTTGGTGGGCTGGGGCTCGGGCTAAGTGTTGTTAAACAGATTATCGAAGGGCACAATGGCGAGATTCATTTGGAGAGCACACCTAAGAAAGGAACAAAAGTGAGCTTTTCTGTTCCGATGGAAAGTTGATAAAGAATCACTAAAGCTATTCATCCTGCCTTTGGGAAATTAAATTTGGGAGGTTTACATGTTTGTTCCAACAAAGCGCGACTGTCAGGATGCTTTAGGCATTCCTAGATTGCACGGGTTGTGAGAGGGAAAAAGCCTCCAATTGACAAGGGTCTCCAATAAGCAATTTAAGCCAAAAGAAAGCGGCCATCCGTCTCGGGTGGCCGCTTTCACATTTAATTTTATTGGAGCGTTTTAGGTAGATCCGTTTTTAAATATTTTCTAGCACGGCTTCCCAGTTGCTCCGGCTTGACCTCAAGTAACAATGCCGGACTTGCTTCATCTCCGTCGAGAAAGCCCATGCTGCTTATTAGATGCCAATTCTGGCCATCATGAAAAAGCTTGCGATATGGGATCATACGCCAATCGGTTCGGCGTTTGCCTTGGACGAGCATGTTCATAGCATCCGAAACAAAGCCTTTGCCTAGGCTTGAGCTTGAATATTCAAAAACCGCGTTATTATCAAACCTGATCGCCAGGTCCCCTGATTCATTCTCGAAAAGCTGGGCGTTCGCATTGAAGTGCACTTGCTGTAGCATATGAGCCTCCTTTCGGTTTAAATCTCCAATTCTACTATCTTCATTATAAGTCAATAAGTGCCTAGAAATCGACCTAGGGATAGGTGAGTTAAACGGAAAATTGGACATCCAAATTTATCAGAAATCACGACTTTTTAGAATGAAAAGAGGCCACCCATTTCCAGGTGGCCTTTTCTCAGATGTCAGTGTATTTAGGAATCATCCATGTCAGTCGATATTATCTAAAAACGGTATGCTGTCGTTTTTTAGCCTTTGATGTACCTGTGTTCGAGATAACGGGACCTTATCAATGACCATGGTCAGATTGGACTGTGGTGGCTGCAACTCCGTGATGGGCAGCGTTGCCCTTTATGAGGCCGTGCAGACCTTCCACATAGTGGGTGAAAACCACGTATGACTCGACAAATTCACGACCTTCTAACACGCTTTCATCGGCATGATTCTGTTTTTCATAAGTTTTGGCAAATCGTTCACGAATTCCATTGGCCATAGCATTAGTTAATACAGTAACCAGTTTATCGACGGACCCGACTTCCAGGGCTTGATCGGCAAGGGCCACAGCAGGATCAATTGCAGCACCAGGCTTCAGACCCGTATAGGGAGCACCTTCCCCGGCACGGTGGATTCGGACCAAGGTTTCGAAGAAATACATATCTGCAAAGTCCCTGGCTTCAGGTCCCATGGCACGCATGGCCATAGTCTTTTGAAATGCAGCCTTAATGTCTTGCTCTTCCCCAGCGCGGACCCACTTAAATAGTGGAGTGACGTCGCCTTTGTCTAGAGCGACCCGTGCGGTTTCAACCACCGGTCCTTCCAAAGTGTCACAGTGTGCGAGTGCAGTTTGTGGGGTCACCAGTAATGTCAAGATGACTAACGCTGTAGACAATATTCCATTAAAAATGTTTTTAGATGTTTCCATGATATCCTCCTTATAGTTTGGGTTGTTCGTGTCCCTTTAGCAGCCAGAACGTCACAGCAGATGTTTTTGTGACAAAAAAATTAATTGTCACAAAAAACAACTTCCAATCGTTTAAACGATAAAGGGTTGAGGTGGAAGGAATTGACTGACGAAGAACTCATGGTTGCGTATGTCGAGGGTGATGCTGAAGCCTTCGAAATATTATATGGGAGACACAAAAGTCGGGTTCTGGGATTTCTTATGACGAAATTAAGAGATCGGAACGAAGCGGAAGATGTTTTCCAGACGGCGTTTACTAAGCTTCATCATGGTCGTCACAAATATCGTCAAGACATCCCGTTTTTGCCTTGGCTGTTTACGATCACAAGGAATGCGCTGGTGGACCATGTCCGTAAAAAGGGGGCTCATGACAGACACATCACAGTATCAGAAGAAGTTGTCAATGATTATGCAGAGCAGGTTATTGACACAACCCCTATCCAGGCAACATTTACTGAACTCTCAAAATTAAATGAGAGTCAGAGGCAAGCTTTGGAGTTACGGTTTAATCAGGGACTGACCTTCGCCGAGATTGCCGAGCAGATGCAGACATCGGCAGACAACTCTCGGCAACTGATAAGCCGGGCGGTAAGAAAACTTCGTACTTTGATGATAAAGAAGGAACACAAAGATGAAAAAATATAATAACCAAGAAATGCTCGATGAATTTTCTGAGTTTGTCCAAGCCGAGCCTGTTGCTCCATCAAAAGGTATTGATGATACAGTAACAAAGATGGTGACCAGGGATCTGTCGCCACCACCTTGGAAAGTCTATGGTAAGTTTTCTTTGATTCAAGTGTTTTCTGGGTTATTGACATTGATCATTTGCCCACAGTTTGGGATAGGTCTGGGGCGGCACAATGAGTTCTTGCATGCCATTCATGCAATGACGGCACCCACTGTGTTTTACCTGTTCTGTGGCCTGCTCTTTGTCGTCTTGGGTGCAGGAGTGAGTGGCTTTGTTTTAAACCGCGCTGAAATTCGTACAGTTGGTGATTATAAGTTTATCTTTTTCGCAGTTTACAGCGTTCTGGCATATCTCATGTTGGTGACTCTGGGGACTGAGGTTTTTGTTCTCAGTTCACTTGCCTGGATAATGGGTGCATTCTTGGGAAACACTTTAGGCTTCGAGACGGTCATTCGGTTGCGCCGCGCAACTATTGGGAACTAATCTCATAAGTCACGACTTCTGAAACGAAAACGGGCTGCTTATTGATAAAGGTTTTTAGGAAGCTATTTAATCCACAAAAATGAAGGCCGCCTGGAAACGGGTGGCCTTTTCTGGTTTGTCAGCACTCCTGGTATAGGTACACAGTTTGGTTCACCATTTTATGTTCAAGTTTTCTACAAGCTGATAAGTATAGATTAAAATAATTCTCCAAATTAAGGCACCTGCTATGTCTAATGCCATACTGTTTGCATTGTTAAGCCTCTTCTCCGCAGGTCTGCTTGATGTCGTCTATAAACGTTACAGCAGAAAAGATCGTTCTCGAGGGACTTATGTCTTTGGCATTGGGGTTGTATGGTGTGTACTTCAGACGGTAACTCTTGCCGTAAGTGGAGAATCGCTGGTTGTTGATACTCCTTCGATCCGTTACGGGTTGTTTGCCGGGCTTTGCCTGACACTCTCAAACCTGTTGCTGCTAGAAAGTTTTACACATATTAATATTAGCTTGGGATCAACCGTGTATCGCCTGAATACGATAGGTGTAGTGGTGATGGCCTTTCTGTTTCTGGGTGAGGATCTTAGCGTACTCAAGCTGCTGGGTGTCGGCTTGGGAATCGTTGCTGTCGGCCTGCTCTACAAACCTAATTCCAAAGTCGTGACCACGGAGAAAAACGACCACTTTTTGCCATTCTTTTTGATAGCCGTCGCCGCCTCATTGTTCAGGGCTGGTTACGGCGTGATTACACGTGGTGGCATTTTAAACCAGGCTGATCCACAGACCATTCTGTTGATTTGTGCACTCTGTTGGGTGTTCGGCGGGTTTCTCTATGCACGTCTGCGCGAGGGACGCTTCCGCTTGACTAGGAAGAAAGCGGGATATGCTTTGGTCTCTGGGGTGTTAGTTTTTCTGGTTGTTGCGTTTCTGATGCTGGCCGTGAAATACGGTGAGGCAAGCATTGTCATTCCCATTGCTAACATGAGTTTTGTTATGGCAATGATTATCTCTGTGGTTTTACAATACGAACCATTTAACTTTAGAAAAGGCGCTGCAATGATAGTTGCCTGTCTTGCGATTGCGGCCTTAACTGTAGCAGCAAGCTGAAACTATTACTGCCAGTCACCATCAATAAGATGCAAAAATGGCCCATCCTATCTGGATGGGGCATTCTCTTATGTGGTCTCCAGTCAAGACATAAAATTCCTTAGATTGTTTTAGCGGGAGTCATTGAACGATATCCTTCTCTTATTC
>Ga0102946_1000169_pt1 | contig 22328 bp, 18 predicted proteins | sample SalPon2A_A_D1_MG_FD_78209 | JGI IMG/M metagenome (GOLD analysis project Ga0102946, IMG submission 78209) | Soil microbial communities from South San Francisco under conditions of wetland restoration - Salt Pond MetaG R2A_A_D1_MG | ecosystem: Environmental > Terrestrial > Soil > Wetlands | place... | reverse complement strand
CCGAGAATCCGTTTTCTTCAAGGTGCGTGATCCAGTCCTTGCAGCACCCACACGCGGGACTCTTCCAGACTTCTATCGGCAAGGCCGCCGCTGCGAAGGCCCGGCCGGGCACGATGACGTGGGCGGCAACTGCGCCACACAGTAGTGCTGCAACGAGGTTTCGACGCCGTATATTGGGTATGTTTTGTTCTTGCATAATTTGCTGACTTGGGCTCACGAACGCGCATTAAGTGTAACATTCATGCGGACTGTACGGATGCCGATGGGCTCACAATCTACGCTAGAGTCGAGCTCATGGCGTAAGCACACTTACTACTAACGAGGTACTTATGCAGATCACTGTACTTGGCGCAGGCGCTGGCGGTACTGCCGTAGCTTTCGATTGCGCGGCGCACGGACACGAGGTCCGCGTGTTTGATTTTGATCAGTTTCCCGACAACGTAGCGGCGATCGCCGCGCAAGGCGGAATCAGCGCCGAGGGCGATATTTCCGGCTCGGCGCCGATCGCGTATTCGGGTCATGACATTGATAAAGTGCTGCAGGGCGCGCAGCTGATCTATATCGTTGGCCCGGCGTATAGCACGGAGCCGTTCGGCCAGGCTGTATCCGGAAAACTGAGTGCCGGGCAAACAGTCATCGTCAGTCCGAGCTCCTGTGGTGGCGCCCTGGCATTCAAACGTGCCGCCAATCTCGATTTGCAGGATGAGTCCATCCGGGTCGCGGAGACCTCCACGTTGCACTATGCCGTTCGCCTGACCGAGCCGGGCAAGATCCGGGTATTCCTGAAGCTCAAGGCAGGAAATTTGCTGGCTGCGTTACCGGGCAGGCATACGGGCGACATCCTCAATCTGATCGCCGACGTCTACCCGAGCATGGAGCCGGCGGATAGTGTTCTGCAAACGAGCCTGCAGAACGCGAACCCGATCATTCATCCTGCGGTGACATTGAGTAACGCCGCCCGCATCGAAATGACCGGCGGGGACTTCCTGTTTTACGAAGAAGGTGTCAGCGATTCAGTGGGTCGCCTGATTGAAGCTCTCGACAATGAGCGCATCGCTATCGGCAACAAACTTGGCATTTCCATCCTGCCCGACCCGGATATGGGCGTGCGGCAGGGATATATGCTGGAAGCCAACTATGGCTCAGGCTACCGCCAGGCGCCCGGCTTCAGGGGCATCGGCGCTCAGCCGCAGCTCGATCATCGCTACCTGAATGAAGATGTTGGTTATGGCCTGGTGTTCATGTCGATGCTCGGCCAGCAGGTCGGTGTTCCGACGCCCGGCATAGACGCGGTCATTGACCTCGCCTCGATAGTAATGGCACGCGACTACAGGACAGAAGCCGTCCGTACACCCGCATCGCTGGGCATAGCAGACTGTTCTGTCGAAGAGCTCGCGGCGCTATAGGCAAAGATTGACTTAGACGCCAGCGCGGTCCCTTGCCCGTTGCATCATCCTTTGCCGCAGCAGCACCAGTGCTTTCCTGCTGTCATTGTCCAGTTCCGGAGGAAGTTGCCTGAACGCCGCCAGCATCGCAATGTCGTTTGCGTCCGCCAGGTTGACATTGATTTGCCGTAATTCTTGCTCGATCCTGTCTAACGTTGGGTTCGACAAGTTGCTCTCCAAAAGATGTGGGCGAATGTCACTATAGGCTTTAAGCTCAGGGAAAAAGCGGACGTAGTAGACGTATTTTCACTGCAATTTGCCGCTTGTTGAGATCAACGCCAGCGCCACTTGCTGGTGTAGTCAACCTGCCGTCTTGTACGGCGGGTAATTGTAGTATTTCGGGCGATTATCGAGACGCAGGTGTAGCCAGGACACGCCCAGCCCAGCTGTGCTCAACCACGTGGGTGTGTTGCTCAGATACTCAAACACCTTCTTGGCTGCAATTTGCCAAAGAGACCTGATTTGGTCGCCCGGTGCCGCTCGCAAAAATGTTGCCAGGTGCGGATATGCTTCAATCGAACCGAGCTGAGTCGGGACGATCAGTAATGCGTCGCCGCCGAGATTGGGGAACGTGATGACATCTGAATCCCCTTGCAGTGAGAATTGCTCTGCAAACGGCACCGGGTCCGGTTGAAGCCTCGAGAGCGCCCCAGATTCAATAATCACGAACTCAAGACTGCCTTCGAAAGTCGCTGCAGTAAGGGGTGGAAACTCCCAGAAAAACGCGTCGAAAGCACAGCTGGCAAGCGTCTCACTGTACCAGTGAGCAAATTCCGCATTGGTTTCAAGCAGGAAAAAGAATTCGCGGAACGACAACTGCGTATCCCCGCGGCAGACCTGCATTCGAATACCGGATGGAACAGGCTGTGCACGTACATCCCACATTCAATTTCGCCTGGCAAATACCTGAAGTGCCTGCTTACATCACAAGCTGCACTATTACATCACTTGCGCTGGCTGGCTGCTATATGAAGTGATGCAGCCGCCAGCGATTTGCGGTATCTAGCCTGAGGCACAGCCAGCAGGATTATGAACTCGTTGAGTGGAGGCCGGATGCTTCTGCAAAGCCTTGACTGGCCGAATGGGTCGCTCAACCCGATTGCCGCCACTGTTCGGACCAACCCCGGCAAGCTTTTCTGTTACACAGGTAATGCGGCCACTCACAAAAAAGCCAGACTCTGGACGAGTCTGGCTTTGCAAGCTTAAGTTCGAAGCTTAGCTAACGCGTTGTGACCGCCGGCGGTGACTGCGCATCAACGCACACCATCCGACAAGTAGCGCTGCGAGTACTTCCCAGGGACCCAGCGAGCCCCCACCACTGGCCTTTTTAGCGTTCGACGATCCCAACGCTGTCGCTCCATATTCGCCAGCATTAGCGGCATTCGGCCGACCGTTATTGCCGCTATTGTTGAGCGGGCAGCCTTGCTCGTTGAAATTCGCGAACTGGTCCTTCAGGCTTTCGTAGTCGTCATCCGAGCCAGGGTAGACATTGTTGAACGCGTCGATAACCTCCTGCACAGTGAGATCGAAGCTCACCTCAGGGTTTGCCGCATTCAGCAATGACGCCACAGTGTGGCGCCCCAGCGCATCCAGGCCGCCGCCACCGTTATTGAGGACCTGCACCATGGTTAGTCCTGGAAATGCGTCTTCGAAATGATCCGAGAACGGATCCGTGGGGTCATACGGCGAGGTCCAGTCATCGAAGTGATGGTCTTGCTTCCAGTATCCCGGCGTACAGCCGTAGCCGCCTCCTCGTCGTTCTTCCGGTATGCTGAATCCAGCTGCTATCCAGTTGAACGATGCGGGCGGGTATTCGTCGGCCGACGTAACATCCTCCGAGAAAGCCTGAACTTCGACCTGGGTCACACCGGCTGGAACTGCAAATTCAATATCAAGTGTGTCCCAATTTTCGCCATCCCTGCCGTAGAGTTCGTTGACGAGCTCAATCGGTGGCGCTCCGCCGACCCAGATCCTGATTACGCTGGGACGAAAATTCTCTCCGCCTGACGCGCCTGCGAAAAACATGGTGAGTTCGGCATCACGTTCGGCGTCAGCCGCCGGGAAACTGAACGTACGTTTTACTGTATCCATGCAATTGAAATCGTCATCGCAGCCAATATCGGCGTAGTCGCTACCGTCGAACAATTGGAGGTTTGACTGGATTCCCTCATCGAGAATGACCAGCACACCGGCGCCGTTTACGACATCATCGTCGCCTAAATCAATGCCACCCACCGTGAATGAGTTTGCACCCTCAGATACGAGACCGAGGTCGGTGATATCTGCCCTGAAGGTGAAGTGCTGCAAGGCGGGAAGAAGAGCCCGACCGCCGATGAATACGCCTTCAACGACATTGCCGTCTACTTCGATGGTATTTTTGGTGTCGCCGATTATCGGCGCTGCGCCTGCGTAGTCTCTGTCAAAGCCGTCCCAGTAGATCAGGACCTGTTCGACGCTCGACCCTGCCGGTACCGTTATGTCGATACCCTCGGGCTGGGCCAAGGCTAATCCTACGCCGGTAGCAATAAATCGGGTGCCACTCGCGAGCTCCGCGGTGGTCGGTTCGAGAATATCTGTGCCGTCAGCAAAAGCTTTCTCGCTGCTGGCGAGCAGGCCAGACGCGACAATACACAAGACGGCCGCAGACGATGTTATTAGTTTCGTCAATGCACGATTGGTGGCAATCATTTTATCTTCCCCGGTTATGCTCGCGAGAACTTTATTGATCGTGTAGTTCTTCTTTGAGCTTTGTTGTAGTTATTGTTCGCCGAGCATACGGCTCAGATCGCGTACGAACAACGCAACATAAGTAACGCACGCAACTCATTGTTTTCAAAGGCGGGGGGCTAGAACGTGTCGATATTATGTATCGGACAGTTCGCGCCGAATAAAAACAATTTGGAAGCCTTGCGAATACCGGATCCAAAACGATCGCCGATCAGGTGCCAGGATCAAGTATCAGTCGTCGATAAAGCTCGTAAACTCCTGCAGAGCTTTGCGCTGGATATCCGGCACTTCGGCATCGTCTGCCGGATAACCTGTAACCAATAACAAAAAGGGACGTTCGGTTTTCGGCCGGCCCAGAATCTCGTTAAGAAATTTCATCGGACTCGGTGTGTGCGTCAGGCAAACCAGGCCCGCCTGGTGCAAAGCGGTAATCAGTATGCCGGTGGCGAGACCGGTCGACTCGGTCGGGTAGTAGTGTTTGACCTTGCGGCCATCCTCTAGCACTGCGAATTTCTGCAGGAATACAGCGATCAGGTACGGCGCTGTCTCGAGAAACGGCTTGTTTGAATCCGTTCCCAGCGGCTCCAGCGCTGCCAGCCATTCGGCCGATGCCCTGTGCGCGTAAAACTCCCGCTCTTCTGCTTCGGCCGCTTCCCGAATCTTCTGCTTGGTTTTGGCGCCGGTTACAACCGCAAAGTGCCATGGCTGCAGGTTGGCGCCACTCGGGGCCGTATTGGCCGCCTTGAGCGCCGTTTCAATGATGTCCCGAGGCACGGGCCGTTCTGAAAATTCACGCACAGTGCGGCGGCGCTCAACGCTGCCGTAAAAATCAGACACGCGTTGCCGCATTTCTTCAACCGGGTACTCGGTGTAATTCGGCAACGGTATCGTTGGGTAGCTACTCATCAAAATTACTCATCTGTTGTAGAACTGAAAACTCGGTGGTGTCATTTTCAGAGACCGCCTTGCCACGCACAGAAATCCCGGCCTTGTGCACCGACTCCGGATCACCGGTCAGCAAGGGATGCCAATGTGGCAGGTCCAGGCCATTGGCGAGGCGCTTGTAGGCGCAGCTGGCAGGTAGCCAGGCAAAACTCTCCGGTTCCTCGGCGGTTAACACCAGGCAATCGCGCACGATGTTCATCCGGTTGGCGTAGTCGGTACACCGGCAGGTATCGACATCCAGCAAGCGACAGGCCACATCCGTGTAGAAAATCTCGCCGCTATCCTCGTCTTCAAGCTTGTGCATGCAACACAGCGCACAACCGTCGCAAAGACCTTCCCATTCTGCCGCGTTCATCTCCGCCAGCGATTTGCGTTTCCAATATTCATCGGCCATCGTGGTGCACTGTGTGCCAGGGGCCAGGAAATTTCAATGCAAGCGGTTTTTCTCGACTACGCAACGATGGGCGATGGATTGGATCTCACCGAGCTGGAAGCGTTGTTCAACGAACTCGTACTGTATGACATCAGTACGGATGCCGAGATTCCCGGGCGTATCCAGGACGCTGAATTCGTCTTTACCAACAAGATGCAATTGACCGATGAGCTGATGGCCGCGGCACCGCAACTGCGTTACATCGGCCTGACTGCGACCGGCACGGACAACATCGATCTCGATGCAGCCAAACGCCACAATGTTGCAGTCGCCAATATTCGCGCCTACTGCACCGAATCCGTCGTCGAGCATGTCCTGGGTGTGTTGCTCATGCTGACCCACAACCTGCATCGCTATGATGCAGCGGTCAAAGCCGGCCACTGGCAGCAGGCCGACCAGTTCTGCATGCTGACCTACCCGATTCGGCAACTCTCGAACATGACCCTGGGCATTATTGGCTACGGTGACTTGGGGCGTGGTGTTGCCGATGCAGCGCGCGCCTTCGGCATGTCCGTTGTCGTTGCCGCCCGCCCCGGCACGACTGAGGTTCCTGCCGGCCGGGTCGCATTGGAGGAGCTGTTGGCCACGGCCGATGTGATTTCGCTGCACTGTCCCCTCACGGAGGCGACCCGCAACCTCATCGATCACGATGCGCTGGCCCGCATGCGGCCCGGGGCAATACTTATTAATACCGCGCGTGGGGCGCTGGTTGACGCAAAGGCACTTGTGAAGGCATTAGGTTCGGATCAGATAGCAGCGGCCGCAATCGACGTTTTGCACGAAGAGCCACCCGTGAACGGTAATCCACTCCTCGACTATGCCGGCGACAATCTTCTCATCACACCGCACATTGCCTGGGGCGCCGACCAGGCTCGGCAAAACGCGATCGACCAACTAGCCGCGAGCGCCGCCGCATTCATGCGCGGCGAACAGCACAACCGCGTTGTTTAGATCGTTGGTGTCGTAACACCAGACTCATGACCAGCAATCCAGTCGTCTGGCGAATACTTCCAGGCGACCAAGCATTGCCTTCTCCGCCTGCTCGCGAATCCTGCCAATTTCAGCCAGTCGTTGGGTCCCTTCTCGAATGAGCTTGTCTGAAACTTTCGAATCGGCGACATCTTCCATCGCTCTCGCCAACTCGACAGCGGAATCCGGATCGAAATACAGGGCGGCCGGACCCGATTGGTCGTTGAAAGGTGCTGAATAGAGTAAGGGCTTTTTCAGTTCCCATGCCTCCAGTGGCGGCAGGTTGGTCGGACCAAAATAACTCGGCATCACGACAGCCTGGCACCCTTCATACAGTCCGCGAACGTGCTCGGTTGGCACAAATCCCAGAAACTTCACCTGCGCATCAACGCCAAATTTTGCGGCAGTTGCCTTAACGTGACTCATCGTACCCTTGTCGCCACCAGAGAATACGACAACGGCAGTAATGTTTTTTTCATTGAGTAATGCCAGAGCCTGTAGAACGCGTACATGATTCTTGTGCGCCCAAAACTGAGCCGGATAAAAATAGTAGCCCTGTTCCAGGCCATAGTGTTCGAGGACAGTTTCTTTAGACTCTGAATGCAGTGACCCGATTAACGGTCCGGGAGAAAAAGGCATTGCGACAAGTCGCTCCTTGTCCACGCCATATCGTTTCGACACTCTATCGCAGAGCGTTTCAGAGTCGCACAACACAAACAGCGCCCGGCTTAAAGTATTCGAGTACGTGAACTCTCTTGACTGAAACTGGAAATCCTCCCGTACTTCTGGAAATTCCGGCGAATCCCTGTGGCAAAGATCCCAGACCGTGGCAATGTAATTTGTCTTTTGCAACGCCATGCTCTGGCGACTCGGCGAAACAAAATATGCCAGATCAACTTTATTCGTTTGCAGTTCCCGCTCCAGTTGCCCCATTGCATTTCGCCGTGTCAGCGTCGACAGGAAAGTGCGGGTGAACCTGCCTGTTGCCGCTGCAGCGACCAGTTTGTCCATAATTCCCGATCGAAAAATCTTCGCCTCTATGCCCAACTGATCAAAATATTGAATGTTTTCTGCTTCGGAAGTGAACACGACAAAGTCATAACGGTTCTCGCAGAGCCTGGCCATCTGACGAATGGCGCTAAACGCCTGACTAAAACCACCACCATCGGTGATCCTGTCAGTTTGAATTGCCGCTATTTTCACAGGCGCAAACTCTTCTCGTCACGCGAAGGAAAAGATAAAGCGCCGAGTGTAAGCGCGAAGCGCCGGGGCGCGCAAACGAGAAAGCGATTAACGTCGCAGTCGGCAACCTCGAGCAAACAAACCCGGATAGCAGTCATTTGGCGCAAATAGTGTAATCTGGCGCAATGCTGAAACTCAGTCTTATCGGTGCGGCCCTGATTGCAATTACTGTGGTTGTGCATGCAGCCGGTACCAGTGCCTGGGCACGCCACCTGAGTCGTCGCTATACCAGCGACCTGCCATGGAGCAGCAGTCGTTCCGTACTGGTACTCGTGAATTCAGCGATCGTCGTATTCGCACTGCATACGCTGGAAATCGTTATCTGGGCCGGCGCTTACCTGGCCCTGGTACCGACCAGCGAGTTGGCGTCGTTCGAAGAGGCAGTATATTTCTCATTTGTTACCTTCACTACGCTGGGCTATGGCGATATCTCATTATCCGCCGACTATCGGCTGCTCAGTGGTATCGAGGCGCTGAACGGCATTATTCTCGTTGGCTGGACGACAGCGATGATATTCTCCGTGGTGCAGCGTATCTGGCGTGGCGCAGGCACTACCGAATAATTACAAGAATCTGGAGACAATCATGACCAGTGCGAACAGTTCGAAGACGGACGACCGCTTTCTTGCCAACGCGATGGCGTCGTTTATTCAGATCGGCGCATTGCTGATCTTATTGTTTTACTGCTACAGGATCGTCGCCCCGTTCATTCACATTGTCTTGTGGGGCATTGTTATCGCCGTCGCCCTGTATCCGGTACATCAGTCGCTCGCCGCCAGGCTCGGCGGCCGGGCCAAAACGGCAGCGACGATTCTCGTCCTTATTGGCCTGGCGATAATCATCACGCCGGTGTGGCTCACCACAGGATCTTCAATCGAAGCAGCAAAGACCGTGTCGACGAACATTGAGAACGGTACTGTCCAGATTCCGCCGCCGAGAGAGGACGTCGCCGGGTGGCCGCTGGTCGGTAAACCGATTTACGCATTCTGGACGAGTGCTGCAACCAATATCGAAGACACGCTGAATACCTATTCCGCACAACTCAAATCCATCGGGCAGACATTATTCGGTATTGCCAGTGGCGCCATTCTTGGCGCATTGCAATTCATGTTGTCGATTATTATTGCCGGCGCATTGATGACAAGTGCCGAGTCCGGCCATCGCGCGGCGCGCAATATCGCGGGCAGCCTGATGGGCGATGAGGCCGGCGAGAAAATGACCGTGCTCTCCATCATGACCATTCGCAGTATCTTCAAGGGTGTGCTCGGAATAGCCGTTATTCAGGCAATCGGCGCACTGCTCGGTCTGCTGCTCATGGACGTGCCGGCGGCAGGTCTGTGGGCACTGGCGGTCTTGGTGGTTGCCATTGTGCAGTTGCCGCCGTGGCTCGTGCTCGCACCAATTGCTGTGTGGGTGTTCTCGGTGGCGGAGCCCGTGCCCGCCACGATCTTTGCCGTGTACATGCTGATTGTTAGCCTGGCCGACATGGTGCTCAAACCCATGCTGCTCGGGCGCGATGTCGATACGCCGATGCTGGTCATTCTGGTTGGCGCCATCGGCGGCGCTATGGCGGCAGGCATCATCGGCCTGTTTCTCGGCGCGGTTATCCTGGCCGTCTCTTACGAATTGCTGGCTGCCTGGATGGCGCCTGACAAGGAACCGGCCGCAGCGTAACGCTCGGGTATTTTTCAAGATGCGCTCGGGCTACCTGGCAATCATGTTGTTCCTGGCCGGTTGCTCGGCAGTCGGGCCAGAGTACGAACGCCCGGACACTGCCGTCAATCCGGCCTGGCTGGATGCGGAACTGCAGCAGTATGAAACCTCGCCCGCCGAGCTGGCGCGTTGGTGGGAGACCCTGGGCGACCCGGTCCTGAACGAGCTGATCGCCACCGCCATCGAGCAAAACAACAGCTTGAAGATTGCGGCCCTGCGCGTGCAGGAGGCAGAGGCCCAGCTGGGCATTGCCGAGGGCAATCGCTTCCCGCAGGTCCAGGCAATCAGCGGCGATGCGTCCTATGCCGATACCGGCGACCTTACCCAGGAGGAATACCGTATCGGTGCCGGGCTATCCTGGGAAATCGATTTCTGGGGCCGCTACAGCAACGCAGTGGAAGCCGCCGATGCCAATTACCTGGCAACTGTCGCCAATTACGACGATGCGATGGTGCTGGTCACGGCAACGGTCGCCGATATCTACGCGTTAATCCGTGCAACCGAAGAGCAGCTGCGCCTGGCGCGCGACAGCCTGGAATTGCAGCAACGCAGCTACGACATTGTTGACGTCCTGTTTCGGAATGGCTCCAGTTCCGAGCTCGACGCCCTGCAGGCGCGCACGCTACTGCTCAGCACTGAGGCAGCCATCCCGGAACTGGAAGCAACGTTGAGCAAGGCGCGTAACGCGATGAGCGTGTTACTCGGCCTGGCGCCGTCACACCTGGGCCACGTCCTCGCGGAAGCGGGTGAACAGCCGGCGGTACCGGCGACCATCGCCGTCGGTCTGCCGGCCGACCTGTTACGCCAGCGCCCCGACGTTCGCCGCGCGGAGTTGCTGGCGATTGCACAAAATGCCGTGGTCGGGGTCGCCACCGCCGACCTGTATCCCAGCTTCAGCCTGTCCGGATTTCTTGGTGCGGGTTCTAAGAACGTGGACAGCGGCAATACCGTTATCGACAATTTCCTGTCAGCAGATGGCAGCGCCTTCTCGGTTGGCGCCAGTTTTGTCTGGCCGTTTCTGAACTATGGCCGTATAAAAAATAATATCGAGGTACAGGACGTGCGCCTGCAGCAGGCGCTGGTCGCGTACCAGGAAACCGTTATCCAGGGCGCGCGCGAAGTCGAGGATGCCATGGCGGCACTGACGAGCGCGCAGCAAAAAGACCGTATCCTCAAAGAAAGTGTTGCGGTCGCCGAACGTTCGGCTGAACTTGCGTTCCTGCGCTACCAGGAAGGTTTCGCCGATTACCAGCGCGTGCTCGATGCGCAACAGGCGCTGTTTGCCCAGCAGCAACGCTACGCGGCAAACCGTGGCCAGGTCGTAAGCAGCGTTATTCAACTCTATCGAAGCCTCGGCGGAGGTTGGCAACAATGACAGACGAAAACAAGCCCGGTATGGACCCGGTTCGCAAGTGGACGTTCATCGCACTGGGCGCCTGCCTGGTGTTGATGATCTACTACCTGGTCGGTGACCGCGTTACGCCTTACACAACGCAAGCGCGCGTCAATGCCCTGGTCGTTCCGATTGCAGCCGAAATTTCGGGAACCGTTGTCGAGGTTCCGGTCAACAGCAACCAGTTTGTAAAAGCCGGCGATCCGTTATTCCAGATCGAGCGCCAGCGTTACGAACTGGCCGTGCAACAGGCCGAGGCCAATCTCGAAGCGGCTCGGCAGGGCTCCCGTGCCGGGTCCGCGGACGTCGCCGCGGCTGCCGCCCAGGTTGAAGCCGCAAAGGCAGCGTTACGCAGTTCCGAACAGGACGCTGTACGGCTTCGTCGTATCAAGCAGGAGGATGCAGGCGCGATCTCGGATCGACGTATCGAGATCGCAGAAAACGGGTTGACCGCTGCTCGCAGCAATCTCGCCGCAGCCGAAGCCGGACTGCGCAAAGCGCAGGAGGCATTGGGGCAAACCGGCGACCAGAATACCCAGGTCCAACAGGCGCAAGCGGCGCTCGACGAAGCAAAACTCAACTTAACCCGCACGCGCGTCATCGCGCCTGAAGAAGGCATCGTAACCGACGTACGCGTTGATCGCGGCAATTTTGCGGCGGCCGGTGCACCGCAGATGACCTTTCTCGCCACGCACAACGTCTGGGTCCAGGCCGATTTTACCGAGAACAACCTCGGCCACATTCAGTCTGGCGACCCTGTTGAAATCGTATTCGACGCGCTGCCGGGCCACGTCTACAAGGGCAGCGTCCGTACCACCGGATTCGGCGTCAGCGTCGACTCGGCGCCACTGGGCAGCCTGCCAACCATCGACAACGACCGGCAGTGGTTGCGGGATGCACAGCGTTTTTCGGTCCTGATTGACTTCGACGTCGACAATATCGATGACCGCCTGAACCTGCGCGTCGGTGCGCAGGCCTCAGTGATTGTTTACGCCGATTCGGGCTGGATCATGAAGCTGCTGGGCAAAATCAAGATGCGCCTGGTCAGCATCTTCACTTACCTGTACTAGACGACGTTCGGTAACGAATGAACATCGCCACTGTACGAATCCTGCGACTTGCCTTCGGTACTGCGATTTCGCTGTGGTTCTCGCAGGCCATCGCCTGGCCGCTGTCATTCATTACGCCGGTAATCACGTTGTTCCTGCTGGCGCTGCCGTTACCTGCACCGAAGCTGAAGATAGGTGTTGGCCTTATCGCCGTGATGTGTGCGTCGCTGTATGGCGGCCTCCTGCTGCTGCCGCCGCTACAGAACCAGCCCATGGTCGGCGTGATACTGCTCGTGCTGGCACTGTACTGGAGTTTCTACTTCACGGCGAAAGGTGGCTCGGCAGTGCTCGGCACGTTTGCCACCATGGGCATAGCCGTCAGTACGGCCATTGGCACGATCAGCCTGGATGCCGTGCTCGCCGTCATCAATGGGATCGCTTTCGGCGCCGCGGTCGGTGTTCTGTTCGTCTGGGTCGCACACGCCCTTATAAGCGACTCCATGGCGGACGATCTGCCCTCCGGGCCGCCGCAGAAGCCACCGACAGCACCAAAACCGGATCTCGCAACTGCACGGGCCAGCGCGTTTCGGTCCTTGCTGATTGTTTTGCCGGTGGCGCTGTTTTTCCTGTTCTCCGGCGCCAGCGCCAGCTATGTCCCGGTTATGATCAAGGTTGCCGCAATGGGCCAGCAGGCGACCAACGAGGCCGCGCGCCTGGCCGGCCGCTCCCTGCTCCAGTCGACCGTCATTGGCGGCGTCGGCGCAATAATCGGCTGGCAGATACTGAGAATTGCGCCGTCCTTGAGCGTTTATGCTATCTACGTAGGACTCGCCGCGCTGGTCATGGGGCCGAAAATATTCCGTGGCCGCGGGCTGCACCCGGACGCCGCTACCTGGTCCTACGGGCTGCTGACCATGGTCGTCATCCTGGCGCCAGCGGTCGCAGACAGCCTGATCGGCGGGCCTGCCAATGCCAAGTTCCTTGATCGGCTGTGGATGTTTATACTAGCCACAGTTTATGCCATTGGTGCTGTTTACGTTTTCGACGCCTTCGTCGCGAAACGGCGCGAGCAGCACCAATCAGTCTAAACCGCTCCTGACCAAGTGATCAGGTTTGGTTATAAAGCAATTACATTTGCACGAGGAAATTTCACATGTTCAACAGAATTCGCAAGAGTTTCGGCAGGCTACTGGTCGTCGCCGTTTTCGCGGCCGGGATATCCGCATGTTCATCAAGTGGCTCCTTGCGTTCGGCCTACGATGACAATGTCGATTTTGCTCAGTACCGCACGTATAACTATTTCGAAGATGCCGGCCGCAACCCGAACAGATACCAAAGCCTGTTTTCGCAGTACATGATCGAAGCAATTGACAAGGAGATGCAGGCTCGCGGTTACACGAAATCTGATAACCCGGATCTGCTGGTCAACTTCAATGCCAGGCTGGAGGACAAGACCAAGGTAACGACTTCGCCTTCGATGGGCATGACAGGTGGTTATTACGGCTACCGCGGTGGCTTCTATGATCCATGGATGGGCTACGGCTATGGCACCGACACACATGTGTCGCAGTATACCGAGGGCACCTACAACATCGATCTCGTCGACCCGAAAACGAAGAAGCTGGTCTGGGAAGCCGTCGGTGTTGGCAAACTCACCGAAGACAAGCTGGCCAACATGAAGCAGCTTATCGCCGAGGGTGTTCCCAAGTACTTTGAGCTGTACCCCTTCGTTGCCGGTGACGGCACACCAAGAAAAACCGGCAAGTAACATCGTGCAGATAGTTCCACTCATCCTCGTCGCGTTGCTCGCGACGACACCTGCCTTTGCGCAGGATACGGCCGATGCGACGGCCGATACAGGCAGTCCGAAGTCACTGCCGGCCGAAGAAGCGCTGAAATTCGAGCAACGCATCCAGGCAATCAAGGACCAGGAACTCGCCATCGCGCAAATACGGGAAAACCTTGCCAAGGCGGAAGGCGTAATGGCGCAGCTGTATGCCAGCCGGGTGGACGCAATCTGGTCCGAAATGTTCCGCGACACGGTCCGCCTGATCAGCGATCTGCTGAAGCAACAGGAGAATGGCTTTGACGTTGCTGCGTTGACCGAGGAAATTATCAACAGGCTTCACGTCTTCCCGCGGGATGCGATGAGTGCCGTGGAGCGTTTGAAAGAAGACGTGTTTTTTCCTACTGAAGAGATGACGCCGGCGGAAGTCGCGATAGCAGATCAACGTCTGTGGCAGGCAATCCAGACGTACGATCATGTACTCGAGTCAATGGCACGCTGGCTGGACCTTGCCGGGCAGCTGGGCATCGATAATCATGGCGTTGCTCAATACCTGACAGCTGAAGTGCAGGAAACTGCTGCAAACCGCTCGTCCTTCGTACACCTGGCGCTGGACAACGTCACAGTGATGCGCGAAGCGGCCGCGGCGCTGCCGACAAACGAAGAAGTCACGTCACGACTGGCTGTGAGCGAAGCGCGCGTACAGAAGGCAACCAACAGCCTGCAAAGCGCTGTCGACCTGATGAGCACCCTCAAACTGGATGCCAGTCACTACCGTCAGCAGCTCGTACAGACCACCGGCAAGTTGAGCTCAGACCTGCTGAACGTTGGCGTAATCTCCGGTGTCGTCACCGAATGGACAACCACGACGGCCGAGCTGGCCGCCAAAAACGGGCCGCAGCTGATTATTCACGTGGTGGTCGTACTGCTGATCCTGCTGGCGTTCTTCTATCTGGGTCGCGTTGCGCAGGCACTCACGCGGCGCGGTCTACAGGCGTCAAACCTGAATTTATCGGCCCTGCTGACCGAAATGATCATCAAGTGGGTCCGGAATATCATCATGATTCTTGGCGTACTGATCGCTTTGGCGCAAATCGGTATTTCAGTAGGGCCACTGCTCGCCGGTTTGGGTATTGCCGGCTTCATCATCGGTTTCGCCTTGCAGGACACACTGTCGAATTTTGCCTCGGGCATGCTGATCTTGTTCTACCGGCCTTTTGACGTCGGCGATTTTGTCACCGCGGGCGGCGTGACCGGCAAGGTGAACGATATGAGCCTCGTCAACACGACGTTCACGACCATCGACAACCAGTTGCTGGTCGTACCCAATAACCTGATCTGGAAAGATGTAATCACCAACGTTACGGCACAGCAACTGCGCCGTGTCGACCTGGTATTCGGGGTCGCCTACAGCGACGATGTCGAAAAAGTCGAAAAAATTCTGCATGCGGTTGTTGACGAGCACGAACTGATACTCGACGACCCTGAGCCGATTATCAGGCTGCACGAACTGGCAGACTCGTCAGTGAATTTTATCTGCCGCCCCTGGGTAAAGACCGACGACTACTGGAGCGTTTACTGGGACATGTTGCGCACCGTGAAATTGCGTTTTGACGCCGAGGGCATCACGATTCCTTTCCCGCAGCGCGAAATTCACACGGCCCAGACACCGGCTGCCGACGAGCCCGCTACCACCGTGGCCCCTGCATCCGAATCGCCCGAGACCGGGCCGCATACGAGCGACCCACCGCCGTCAGACGCTCCCGACAACGAGGCACCGCAAGCCAATACCTGACAGGGCAGGCTACATTCCGGCCGGTTAGAGACAACCTACTCGCCTGGAGTGCTGGCGGCAGATGGTGATTTTGGTAAAGGTACTGGCACCTCCAGGTCGGGGAAACGTCCGCCCAACATTTCCTTGCCCTCTGCTGCGGCTTGCGAACAGGGGTCTTTTGCCCGCGCCAACCGCGACCAGGCTGCCTGTGCGAGGACCGAGAGCCCGCCAGTCGCGAACGCGGCGCCACCGGAGAGCAGCACGCCTTTTTCGTCAACTGCCAGTCTCGGCCTGGCCAGCGTACCTTCGACCTTGATATAGGGATTGACGATATCCCCTGCACTGATGCTGAGGCCCTGTTTCGGCGTCGTTTTCATATTGACCTCGATTTTCTCGGATCTCAGGTTCACCTGGGACTTGGTAACAATCTGGATTTTGCTGGTGGCAATCAGGGAGCTGGGGTTGCCGATGAGGATCCCGGCATTGATCTCCAGCGGCAAGATAATGCAGTCAAACTGCGTATATTCCTCGGTCTTGCTGAACGGATTAATGGTTCCGACAATCTCATGCAATGCATTTCCCCACAGCGCACGTAAGGCGGGAATTTCCTTCACGCGACCCCCGCGGGCATCGTAGTACAACACACCGCTTGCATTGCCGAGCAGGCTGCGCAGGTCAGTGCCGGTTCCTTCCAGATTGATATCGATGTCACTGGTCATCGCGAGGTCCTGGTTGAGCTCCCGCATCCCCAGCGCAAACTCGCGGGCGACAAGTTCGACACCGGCGGCGCCATCATCGTCTCGCGGATCCAGGTAGCCGCGCGCCGCCAACGCGCCTGCAGGCGCATGAAAGCGCAAATCATTCAGGTCCAGCCTGCCGCCTTGCAACTCCGCTTGCACGACCACGTTGCGCAGCTTTATCTCGTTGCGCTGAAACACCCTTGCTTCAATATCAATGCTGCCATCAATCTTCGCCATCGCCTGGAAGGGAATTTCGATATCAGGAATCAGGCGGCCATCGTCCAACGCCGTTTCCAGGTTTGCAGGCTTATCTTCAAGCACCGATTTAAAGTTCATTGCATCCGAGGCTATCTTGAGGTCGATGCGCGGCACCTCGCCAGCAACAAGACCAAGTTTGCCTCTTATATCGCTGTCGCCCAGTTGCACATTGAGATCATCGACGCGCAGCTCCCCATTGCTGCCCGTTACATTGCCATCCAGGTTAAATCTCTGCGACCGCAAGCGGCGTCCGCCGACGGTGCCAAGCGGCGCCAGGTCGGGCACTTCGACATTGATACCGAACCGGCTCGCCGCTGCATCACCAGCCAGGTTCAGGCCACCAGACGCGCTCAATTGGGCGAGGCCTACCTGCACATCCAGTTGGTCAAACAGCCAGGCAGAACCATCCACACTGCCGTCGAGATCAATCAGGAAAGGCAATTCCGCGGCGGCAAAGCCTTCAAATCGGGATAACAGCGATTGCACGTTCGGACCACTCGCCCGCAACTCGAAATTTGCGGTCCGCCGTGCAACCGGCAAGCCCAGCTCCAGGTCAAGATCGATATTGCCAGCCGCCCGGTCCAGCTCGACTTTTTTGAAGACGATGCTTTCCGGCTGAAACTCGATGCCACCGGATAGTTCATATGGGCCGGGCCGCACATCGATATTCTCGAACTGGTCAACCAGTTCACTGAACGTGTTGCCCTTTGCTGAAATTTCAAAGCGGCTGCCAACGATCCGGCGGCGCGGCACCAGCAAGCCGTCCAGCGCCAGATCCGACGTACCCAGCTTGCCATTGACACCCCGAAGCCGGTAGCCGTCTTCGCGTACCTGCAACTGTCCGGCGAGATTATAAGGTTGCCCTGGCACCGCGGCACCGTTGGTAAATTCTCCAATCAGTTCTGCGAGATCCGGTCCGTTCAGTACAAAGGCAAAATCAGAACCGAGCAGCCCTCGTACCGGCTTGATCAGCCCTTCAAACTCTGCCGTGACTTCGTCGGCCGTAAGGCTTAGCGGACCGACCGTGCGGATTCCGTCGGGACTGATTCTTGCGCTACCGCTTATTTCCACCGGTTTGTCCGGCATCCTGGCGACACCGTAGGCGGCAGCAACGGCACCAATACTGTGGGTATAAACACCAAAGTTCAGTGTCGTCTCGTAGAATTCCGGAGCATCGCCGAGACGGCCGTCGGCCCGCAGCTCGCCGAGCGATGTGCGGACGTTGATGTCGAGCAATTCAAAGCCATCGCCCGCCGTATCGACCGTCACACCAACCGAAAAGGGGCCCGTTGCGGCGCCCGGCAGATTAATTAACTGCCGGAAGCGCTCGATATCCGGACCGTCGATCTGCAGTTTGATGACACTGTCGTCGATACGCGGAAACTCAGGCAGCCGGGCGGCCAATTCCAGCTTCGCCTCCCCGAACACCATGTTGGCTTCGTTGACGATGAATGTCGGGCCACTGCGCGTTGCGTTGATTTTGACCATGAACGGTGAGGCTCGGGTTTGCGGCGCGCCTATGGCTTCGAGGATCGGTCGAATATCTTCGCCCGACGCAAGCACATCCAGCTCGAACTCCTGCAAATGACGTAAGTCCGAAAACTCTCCGCTGGCATCGACGTCGAGGCGCCCCACGCGACCGTCCACATCGAGTACCAGGGGCCCTCGCTCCATCGGCATCAAAGAACCGCTCAGATTGATGTCGCCTTTGCCCTTCTGGTCGACATTCAGGGCCCGCAACAGGTCATTGACGTCCGGCGCAGAGGCTTCAAAGGTTATGCGCGGCCGAATTGGTTGTAACAGTTCATCAATTTCGCCCTCTGCATTGACGACAAATGAATCAACCCGGGCACCAAGATCAAAGCGCACATTCCTGCCGGCCAGCAGATCGCTCCAGCTGCCAATCTCACCGTCGAGCTGAATCTCCCGATCATTCAGCGTGCCAGCGAAGGACAGCTCGAGGAAGTCGTCTTGCCGAACCTGCTGGACCGCACTGTCAATGTTCAGCCGCATCGGCCTGGTGCGCGCCGGCGAGATGTAACTGACCGCAACATTGTCGATATCGAGCTGTTGGACGCGCACCGCCCGGCCTGCTTCTGCAGTTTCAGCATCTTTTTTCCCGGGCTGCACCAACACCCAGTTCGGCGGTCCGGTCTCCGGACTGGCAAGCGCCACCCTGGTGTCGTCCAGATCAATGAGCTCGATGACCAGCGGACCGCGAAACAGGGAGAAAAGCTCAAGGCGTACCTCCAGGCGACCAACGGAGACCATCTCGGGTTCGTCGGCCCAGTCCGCATTGCTGATATGCAGCTCCTCAACAATGACCGAGCTGTGCTTGGCCAGGTCAATGTGAAGCTCCCCGTTAATTGCGACCGTGCGCCCGGTCGCCTCGCTGGCCCAGCGTTCAATCCGCGGTTTGAGCACACCCAGGTCGGCCAGCAATAACCAGCTTATCGCCACTGCGATAAACGTGAGCAGCCCGAAGCCGGACCAAATTAAGACTCGCTGCCAGCGCAATGATCGTTCCTGATTGGCACTATTCGTTGTTTATTTGCCAATTACCTGTCGTGCCCACTGTACAACGTTTTTCACTCGGGGCGCGGACATGTCGTAGGCTTCGTCAAAGGTCAGCCAGCGCCATTCATGGTGCTCCGGTTCACCCGTTTCCGGCGACGGGCCCATGACTATGTTTTCGGTGCGGGTACTGGCAAGAAAGTAACGCGCAGTCTTGCCACGGCTGTATGGGCCGGTGTCCATACTGCGCTCCCCCCATTCAAGCTCGAGATCCGAGATGCCGGTCTCCTCACGCACCTCCCGGATCGCGGCTTCCAGGGCTTCTTCACCCTCCTCGCGCAAGCCCTTCGGGAAATCCCAGTGATGCCAGGCCCTGAGCATCAGGGTCAGGCACTCTTCGCCGTCCATCCTGACAACGACGAAACCACAGGACAGTGTCTCCGTCATATTCAGGCCGCCCGCAACACGTCAACCGGCGGTGCGTTAACCGCGCTACGGGCGGCGATAAATCCGCTCGCACAAACGAGCAACACACCGGCTCCGATTCCAGCCACCCACAGCCAGGGATTGAACGAATACGGCAACTCGAACAGCTGCACGGCAACTACCGCTGCCAGGATCGATGCACCAGCGGATGCCAGCACCCCCGCTGCGAGCCCCAGCGCGCCAAACTCCGTCATCACGCCGGCAAAGACGGTACGTTTTGATGCACCCAGCGCCCGTAACATGGCGCTTTCAAACCGGCGCTCGTCAATCGTCGACTGTACCGCCGCAAACAGCACCGCGATGCCAGCCAGCAGCGTAAATGCGAACACGGCCTGCACCGCAAGGCTGGCTTTGTCGATGATGCCGCGAACCTGTTGCAGGATGGCATCGATATCGATGACCGAGATGCTCGGGTGCTTGCGCACCAGTGACACCAGCACTGACTTCTTATCCTGCGGCAAACTCAATGCCGAGATGTAGGTTGTCGGCATATTGTCCAGCGCGCCCGGTGAGAGCACCATGAAGAAATTCGGCTGGAAGGAGTCCCAGTTGATGCGCCGGATGCTGGCGACGGTCAGCTCGATCTCCTGGCCTGCAACGTTGAAGACGAGCTTGTCGCCCAGATCAAGACCGGTTTCCATCGCGGCCTCTTCTTCAATAGAGACCAGCGGCGGTCCCGAATAATCCTCCGGCCACCACTCGCCGTCGACAATTTCATTCGTCTCGGATAGCCGGGCGGCGAACGACAGGTTGGCCTCCCGGTTTGCCATCCACTCGCCGCCGGGATCCGGGTACTCGCGAGTCTTGACATCCTCGCCATTGATCGTCGCCATGCGTGCCCGCACCATTGGTACGAAATTCGGCCGCTCGACGCCCGCCGCCTCGAAAATGTTGCCTACCGAGTCCAGCTCATGCGGTTGAATATTGATCATGAAATGATTCGGCGCGCCTTCATCAAGTGTTTTGCGCCAATCCTGTAACAAATCTGAACGCACGATCGTCAGCAACAACAGCATGGTGAGCCCCAGACCGAAGGCCACAACCTGGATCGCGCTCGCGCGACCGCGCCTGGCGACATTGGCAAGACCATACCGCCACGCGACGCCAACGCCCGATCGAAAGCGACCCATGCTCGCTACCAGCAGCCGGCCAACCAGGTACAGCGCTGCCGCCATCAGAACGATGCCGAGCAACAGGATCAGCAGCAGGCGCGCATCTCCGACGGCGCGGTACACCAGCGCCGCCACCGCGAGCAACGACAATCCGGCCACCAGCAGGCGGGACGGTGCGGGTGGCATGAGATCATGCCGCAGAATCCGTAACGGCGGGGTATTGCGAAGCTGCAGCAACGAGGGCAGCGCAAACCCGATCAGAAGAATGAGCGCGCTGCCGCTGGCGAGCACGATCGGCATCGGCCCCACCGGCGGGAGGTCTGCCGCAATAATGTCCGACAGCACCCAGGCCAGCAGCTCCTCGGCGGCATAGCCGACGACACTGCCGATCAGGACGCCGAGGACCCCCAGTAGCAATAACTGCAGCATGGCAACCGAAACGACAAATCCCTGGGTCGCTCCCAGGCTTTTCATCAGGGCGACGGTATCCATCCGCCGTTGCGCAAAGCGCCGCGCCGACATCGACACGGCGACCGCGCTGAGCAATAAGCTGATCACAGCCGTCAGCGACAGGAAGCGCTGCGCCCGGTCTGCCGCCCGGTAAGCCCGCTCGCCGCTTTCTTCGCGGTTTGACGCACGTATGGCATCGGGCAGGTCATCCTCGATGGACGCAAAGAAGGCATCGACGTCCCGGTCGTCGCCCGCCACCAGCAATGCATAGCGGACCCGGCTGCCCTCGCCGATGAGATTGGTGTCGGGAATGTCGGCAATGTTCACCAGCAATGACGGCGCGAGCGACGCGAAACCGACGGACTGGTCCGGCCGATACGTCAGTACCGCCGACACCCGCATTTCCGACTCACCGAGCTGAATGAAGTCACCGACATCCGCGTTCACACGCGCGAGAAAAGCACCATCCGCCCAGACTTCACCGCGCGGCGGAATATTGTCGACCGTGCGCTGCTCACCAAACAGGGCGTCCGAGACGCGCACCGCGCCGCGCAGCGGATAGGCATCACTGACTGCCTTGATCGTCGCCAGTGCACTCAGGTCGCCAGCGAAAACGACGCTCGGGAATGTTTGCGTATCCGCAGTCTGCAGTTCGAAATTCTGTGCCTGTGTCCGCCATTCCTGGGGTACCGGGTCTTGCGAGCGCAGGCGTAAATCGGCGGCCAGCACTTCGTTGGCCTGCCGGGCAACCGCCTTGCCGATACGATCCGTCAGGAAACCAACCGCCGTGAGCACGCCGACGGCCAGTGCGACGGCCGCCAGCAAGACGAGGACCTCACCCGAACGAAGCTCCCGGCCGAAACTGCGCAGTGCGAACGTAATTGCTTTCATGAGGCCGCCTTCATGCGGTTACCTTGCTGTCGTCGACCAATCGACCGCCGTCCAGGGTCAACACGCGGTCACAGCGTTCCGCGAGGGACAGATCGTGGGTCACGAGCACCAGCGTCGTCGATGATTGCTGGTTCAGCTGGAACATCAGCTGCATGATATTGCTGCCGGTGCGGCTATCGAGGTTGCCGGTCGGCTCATCTGCGAACAATACCGCCGGCGCTGTTGCGAATGCCCGCGCGATCGCCACCCGTTGTTTTTCACCACCGGATAATTGTGCCGGGTAGTGCCGCCAGCGCTCGCCCAGTCCAACCTGGTCAATAATCGACTCCGAGGCCGACCTCGGATCTGCAGCCCCGGCGAGCTCCAGAGGCAACATAACGTTCTCCAGCGCATTCAGCGAT
>Ga0102946_1000168_pt1 | contig 22350 bp, 18 predicted proteins | sample SalPon2A_A_D1_MG_FD_78209 | JGI IMG/M metagenome (GOLD analysis project Ga0102946, IMG submission 78209) | Soil microbial communities from South San Francisco under conditions of wetland restoration - Salt Pond MetaG R2A_A_D1_MG | ecosystem: Environmental > Terrestrial > Soil > Wetlands | place... | reverse complement strand
GCGTCCGGGTTGACCACGACCGGGTTGCCGACCAGCTCGAGCATCGGCAGGTCGGAGGCGGAGTCCGAGTACGCCCACGAGGCGTCGAGGTCGATCCCGTGCTCCGCGGCGAAGCGCTCCATGTGCGGGACCTTGCCGGGGCCGTATACGAGCCCGCCCTCCAGGTAGCCCGTGTAGTTGCCGTCCGCGTCGACCTCGTAGCGGGTACCGATCCCTCCGTCCATGTCGAGCACCCCCGCAAGCAGCGAGACGATCCCGTCGCCCGCGGCGCTGACGATGAACGTGGGCCGCCCCTCGTCCTGATGGGAGCGGACCTCGTCGATCATCTGGGGGTAGATGCGCGGCAGGATCCCGGCGAGCAGGTCGGGCACCATCCGCTTCAGCCGGCGCTCGGGGACCCCATCAAGCAGGTCCTTGACCTGCCGGACGAGCTCGTCGGTGTCGGAGTCGGTCGAGCCGCGCAGCCGAAAGCGAAGGTGGTCGATCGCCCAGCGGGTCATCTGGCGCCGCGACACCATCCCGCTTCGGTACGCGGCGCGGCCGAAGTGCATGCCGGAGGACCCCGCCATCAGGGTCCGGTCGAGATCGAAGAATGCTCCCGGCTTGCTCATCGGGGGCAGGTTACGGAGCGCGTGTGATCGCGCGGGCCCCCAGCTCGCGATCAGACCTCGATCAGGATCGCGTCACCCTGTCCGCCGCCGGAGCAGATCGCCGCGCAGCCGAGGCCGCCTCCGCGGCGCTGGAGCTCGTGGACGAGAGCGCCGATGATCCGGCCTCCGGAAGCGCCGATCGGGTGGCCGAGGGCGATCGCGCCGCCGTTCGGGTTGACCTTGTCCTCGTCGATGCCGAGCATCCGCATCGAGTTCAGGGCCACCGAGGCGAACGCCTCGTTGATCTCCCACACATCGACGTCGCCGGCCTGCTTGCCGGCCTTCTCGAGAGCGACCGCCGCGGCCTTCGCCGGGGTCTTCGCCAGGTAGGGGAAGTCGTCGGCGACCATCCCATAGCCGATGATCCGCGCCAGCGGCTGCTTGCCGTTCGCATCGGCCCAGTCGGCCGAGGCGACGACCACCGCGGCCGCGCCGTCGTTGACACCCGGGGCGTTGCCGGCGGTATGGGTGGCATCGTCGCCACCGATCGCCCGCAGCTTGCCAAGGGTCTCCTGGGTGGTGTCGGCGCGAATCGCCTCGTCCGTATCGACCGTGGTCTCCGACTTGCGCGACTTGACCGTGATCGACTCGATCTCCTCGGCGAGCCTGCCCTCGTCGGTCGCCGTGGCGGCAAGCTGATGGGAGCGGGCCGCGAACCGATCCATGTCCGGGCGCGTGATCTCGAGCTCGTTGCCGACCTCGGAGGCCTCGTTGATCATCTGCTGGTTGGTGAACGGGTTCGTGAGCCCGTCGTGGGTCATCGCGTCGACCGCGTTGACATCGCCCATCCGGAACCCGAAGCGGGCGCCGGGCAGCAGGTAGGGGGCGCTGGACATGGACTCCATGCCGCCGCCGACTCCGACGCCGACGTCTCCGGCGCGAACCGCCTGGTCGAGCAGTCCGACCGAGCGCATGCCCGAAGCGCAGACCTTGTTGATCGTCTCCGAGGGGACCTCCTTCGGGATCCCCGCCTTGATCTGGGCCTGCCGCGAGGGGATCTGCCCCTGCCCGGCCTGGAGCACCTGCCCGTAGACGACGGTGTCGACCTGCTCGGGATCGACCTCGGAACGGCCCAGAGCGGCCTCGATCGCGTGGCCGCCGAGATCGGTGGCGTCGAGAGAGGCGAGGGCGCCGCCCATCTTGCCGAAGGGCGTGCGGGCTGTGGAAAGGATCACGGACTGAGACATTGAGGCCTCCTGAATGCGAGTGAAGTGGGTCCGGAACGGTACAGGCCGGCGCGCCTATACTGCCGCGCCCGTGCAGGTTCGCCTCGACTCCAGCCCCGCCGCCGAGAGCACCGCCGACCTGCTCTGCCTCGGAATCTTCGATGGAGACGAGATCCCGGCCTGGCTCGCGGAGACGCCCGGAGCCGAGGACGTGAACGCGTCCTTCAAGAAGCTGACCGTGCTCAGGCCCGGCTCCCCCGCCCGGGTCCTGATCGTCGGGCTCGGCGCCGAGGACGAGTTCGACCGCGAGCGAGCGCGGGTCGCAGCCAGCTTCGGCGTCCGCCAGGCGGGGCGCTACGAGGCCGGGTCGCTGGCCTGGGACGTGCCCGGCGACGCCTCGGTCGCCGCCGCGATCACCGGCGCGACGATCCTGACCGCCTACCGCTTCGATCGGCTCATGAGCAAGGAGGGCCGCGAGAACGGCGGCGCGGGACCCGAGCAGCTGATCCTCCACGGCGCCGACGGTGCCGAGGAGTTCGTCGAGACGGCCCGGGTCGCCGCGGTCGCGGCCAATCGTGCCCGCGACCTGCAGAACCTGCCCGCCAACATCGCCGACCCCGCGTACCTGGCCGACCGCGCGCGCGAGATCGCCACCGGCTCCGACGCGGTCGAGGCCGAGGTGCTCGGACCCGAGCAGTTGGCCGAGCTCGGCATGGGCGGCCTGATCTCGGTCGGCGACGGATCGGCGAAGGACCCGCTGCTGATCGTCCTGCGCTACGAGGGCGCCGCCGGCGAGGAGCCCCTGGGCATCGTCGGCAAGGCGGTCACGTTCGACACCGGCGGCATCTCCCTGAAGCCATCGGCCTCGATGCAGGAGATGAAGATGGACATGTCCGGCGGCGCGGCGGCGCTCGAGGCGACGGCGGCGATCGCCGAGCTCGGTCTGCCGCTGAACCTCCTCACGGTCGTCCCGGCAGTCGAGAACATGCCGAGCGGCACGGCGACGCGCCCGGGCGATGTGATCACGCAGCTCAACGGCAAGACGGTCGAGGTGAACAACACCGACGCCGAGGGCCGCCTGATCCTCGCCGACGCGCTCACCTGGTGCGCTCGGGAGGGCGCCGGCCGGATCGTCGATCTCGCGACCCTGACCGGCGCGGTCGTGGTCGCGCTCGGCTCGACCCACGCCGCCGTCATCGGTACCGATGACGAGCTGGTGGAGGCGATCGGCGAGGCCGGCGCGACCGTCGGCGAGCTCACCTGGAGGCTCCCCCTCCATCCCGAGTACCGGGACCTGATGAAGGGGACCGTTGCGGACCTGACCAACGCCGCCCCGAAGCGCAAGGCGGGCACGATCACTGCCGCGGCCTTCCTGCGGGAGTTCATCGAGGAGGCGGGCTGGGCCCACATCGACATCGCCGGCACCTCCTGGGACGTCGGCCGCCCGTACGTCGGCAAGGGGCCGAGCGGCTTCGGAGTCCGGCTGCTGGTCGAGCTGGCGCGCCGGCTGGCCGCCCGGAGCTGAGCGCCCCCTCCTAACCTCCCGGCTCATGAACTTCGACCTCACCGATGAACAGCGCCTGCTCCGCGAGACCGTCCGCGACTTCGCGGTGGGCGAGGTGGCGCCCGCAGCGGAGCAGCTCGATCGCGATCACGCCTTCCCCTACGAACTGGTCGGGAAGATGGGTGAGCTCGGGCTGATGGGGATCCCGTTCCCGGAGGAGTACGGCGGCGGCGGCGCCGACACCATGAGCTACGCCCTCGCCGTCGAGGAGCTGACCCGGATCGACTCCTCGGTCGCGATCACGATGGCGGCCCACACATCGCTCGGGACGATGCCGATCTACCTGTTCGGCAGCTCCGAGCAGAAGCGGGAGTGGCTCCCGGAGCTGACCGCCGGGCGAACGCTGGCCGCCTTCGGCCTGACCGAGCCCGAGGCCGGCTCCGACGCCGGGAACGTGCGGACAAGGGCCGAGCTCGCGGACGGCGAGTGGGTGATCAACGGCGCCAAGCAGTTCATCACCAACGCGGGCACCGAGATCTCCGGCTGCGTCTCGATCACTGCGTCGACCGGCACCGGGAGCTCGAAGGAGATCAGCAACATCATCGTCCCGAACGGGACGCCGGGCTACACCCAGGAGGACCCCTACCGGAAGATGGGCTGGAACGCCTCCGACACGCGTCCCTTGACCTTTGATCAGTGCCGGGTTCCCGAGGGCAACCTGCTCGGGCCGCGCGGCGCCGGCTTCAAGCAGTTCCTGCAGATCCTCGACGGCGGCCGGATCGGGGTCGCCGCGATGGGCGTCGGCCTCGCCCAGGGTGCCCTCGACGAGGCGCTCGCCTACGCCAAGGAGCGGCAGGCGTTCGGCCAGTCGATCGCGAAGTTCCAGACGATCCAGGCGAAGCTCGCCGATCTCGCCACCGAGATCGAGGCGGCGCGGCTGCTGACCTACAAGGCCGCGGTTCTCAAGGACCGGGGTGAGCCGTTCTCGCTGACCGCTGCGCAGGCGAAGCTGAAGACCGGGCGGCTCGCGGTCCGCGCGAGCGAGGAGGCCGTTCAGATCCACGGGGGCTACGGCTACATCGAGGAGTACCCGGTCTGCCGCTTCTACCGGGACGCGAAGATCCTCACCATCGGCGAGGGGACCGACGAGGTCCAGCAGATGGTGATCGCCCGGCATCTCGGCTGTTGACCGGCGCCGGGGCGCTCCCCAGCGGGCCGTAGCCGGCCGACAGGAACTTGGCTAGTCTCCCGAAGGGCCGGCCCGAGCCGCGAGCCCGGCCCTGAAATGACCGAGGAACCCCCCCAGAATCCCGAGCCCGGGCCGGAGCCTCCGGCCGACGCCGACGCTCCCGTTTCCGGCGGGACCGGGATCGCCCCCGAGGTCTCGCGCCGGGTCAGTTCGATCCTCGACGCGGTCGAAGGTGAGGCCGGGAGGCTGCGGGAGGACGCGCGCGAGGAGGCTCGTCGCTACCTCGACTACTCGCGGCGCCGCGCCGACGCCCTCGTCGCCGAGCGCCAGCGCCGAATCTCCGAGCTGAGCGACGACATCGTCTTCAAGGCCGAGGCTGTGGTCGGACGCCTCGAAGACGCGGCCCCCGTGCGGGAGGGCTTCGAGAACCTGGTCAGAGCGCTCGGCGATGCCGCCGAGCGGCTCTCCCGCGAGACGGAGCGGACGCGCCCGCAGTGGGAGCCCTCCGCCTTCCACGACGAGGCGGCTGCCGATCCCGTCGCCGCCGGACCCGCCCAGCAGCAGCCTCCCGCTCCGCCGCCTCCTCCCGGCCCGGCCCGGCCTCCGTCGCCACCGGCCGTGGCACAGACACCTGCGACCGTCCCGAGCCCGGACCGGAGCCGGTCCCCCGGGCCCCCCGGAGAGCAGCCGCATCCGGCCCGCTCCCCGCAGCGGGCCTCCACTCCCGCCGCCGGCCAGCCGCCACTGCCACCGCCACCGGGCGCACAGGCGCCCCCGATGCGACCGACCGGCGAGGGGGCCGTCGACGACGCGAAGCTGGTCGCGATCCAGATGGCGGCGTCCGGCAGGACCCGCCAGGAGGTGCGCGAGCATCTGCACAGCGCGATGGCGGTCACCGATACCCGACAGCTGCTGGACGAGGTCTTCGGCGCGGGGAGCGCCGAGGACGCGCGCGTGCCCTGGACCGCCTTCCCGCGCTGAGGGTCGCAGCCGGCGCGCGAGCCTCGCCCAATAGCGCCGAGGCGCGGTTTTAGCCGCCGGATCGCTTCCTAGACTGCGGCTGCCTGTGTGGGAATGGACCAGGTCCCCGGCACGGGCAGCCGAAAGTCGCGACCAGGAGTGTGATGTCGGACAACCCCGAGAGCCCGATCCGGGAGGAGAGCTGGAGCCGCGCCGAGATCGACGCGGCGATCGCGGGGCTCGATCGCGCCACACGAGCCTTCTCCCGCCAGATCGACGCGATCGGCGCCGCGGCCGGCCCGGGCGCCCGGGCCGCCGACGCGCCCGCCGAGCCAGGGCCGGAGACCACCGATTCCGCCGCGGAGCCAGCGCGGGTCGCGAGGCTCGACCCCGAGACGGCGTTCGAAGCGCAGATGCGCGAGGCGGAGCGCGAGGCGGAGGAGTATCTGAGGCGCGCCAAGGAGCGGGCCGACAGCCTCGTCAACACGATGATCGGCGCGGTCGAGCGTGAGGCCACGGAGATCCGTGAGGACGCGGAGCGCGGCATCCGCGAGCGCTGGAGCCGGGTCGAGGCCGAGGCCGGGCGCTTCCTCGGAGATGCGAAGCGGGTTGCCGACGGCATGGTCGCCGAGCGCCAGGAACAGATCAGCGAGCTCAGCGACGGAATCACCGGGCGCGCTCAGGCCCTGACCCGCGGCATGGAGGACGCCGATCGCGTCCAGCGACAGTTCGAGGGCTTCGTTCGCGGCCTCTCCGAGACCGCCAACGAGATCGCCCAGCGGTCTCCCGGCTCGGTCGAGGCCGAGATCATGCGGCTACAGCACCGGCGCTCCGGACCGCGCCGAACGGCCGCCGCTGCTTGAACCCCGGATAATCGGCGGATGAGCGACCGGCCACCGCACCCCGAAGGCCGACCCGACGCGGATCCTCTGGACGAGGGCGTTCTCGAGGAGCTTCGAGACCGCCTCGATGCGCTGCAGAGCAGCGTCGAGCGACTCGGCACGGAAGCGGAGCCTCCCCCGGCGCAGCCCCGTTACCCGACCCCGGCCGCGATCTCGGCGAGCATCGCGACGCTTGACGCCGGCCCGTTCAGGAATCTGATCGAGCTGCGCGAGTTCGAGGAGACGCTCGCCGGGCTCGAGCCGGTGCGCGACGTCCGGGTCCGTCGCTTCGGCCACCGGCGCGCAAAGCTCGAAATCAACATGACCGGCGCCCACGCGCTGATCCGCGAGCTCCAGCGGCTGGGCCGGCCGATGCGCGTCGAGCAGGGACCCGGCGGCGAGGTGGTCGTCCAGCTGCCCGGCCCCGAACTTGGCATGGCTGAACCGGACAACCGCTCGCGCTCTCCCCACGGGACGTCGGTGCCGGCCGGGATCCCGTCGGTCTCGCTCGAGCCCGACTCCGGCCTGCCCACCGGCGACCCGGTCAACTCGGCCGCGGCCCAGTTGTTACCCGAGCAGGTGTGCCGTCACTTCCGGATGATTCCCGTCGACTACGACGGGGAGTCGCTGACGCTGGCGATGGCCGACCCGAGCGACACGATGGCGCGGGACGTCGCCTTCGCGCTGAACCGGGATCCGCTCAACGTGGTCGCCGCCCCTCCCCACCAGATGGACCGCGCCATCGACCGGGTCTGGGGCGGCCTCCGGCACCGCGACGGCGAGGGCGCGAGCGTCGCTGCCCCGGGGCGGCTCGGCGAGATCCTGATCCGGCGCGGGCTGATCGACGAGGACGAGCTCCGAGCCGCGCTCGAGCACCAGGAGCGCGAGGGCAGCCGGCTCGGCGAGATCCTCCACTACGAGATGGGGCTCGGCGAGGAGGCTCTCGCCTCGGCGCTCGCCGACCAGCTGGGGGTGCCGCTGGTCGACCTCGAGGGCATCGAGCCATCGCCGGAGGCCCTCGCGGTGATCCCGGAGGCGCTCCAGCGTGAGGGCCGGTGCGTCCCGCTGGCCGTCGACGGCACCGCGCTGTATGTCGCGACCACCGACCCGCTCGACGACGGGACCTACGAGGCGATCCGGGGGCTCACCGACCTCCGGATCCGCACCTACATGGTGACGCGCAGCGATCTCGATGCCCTGCTCCGCGAGATCCACCTCGAGGAGCACGTCCGCGCCGCCCGCACCGAGCTGCTGACGCGCTTCCCCGAGGATTGCGCCAACCGCGTGCTCCCGCGCGGGCGGCGAGTCTTCTTCCCTCTCCTCCTCGCCGTCGTGCTGACCGGGTTCGTGCTGGCTCCACTGCAGACCGGCATCGCGCTCGTCGTGCTCGGCGTGACCATCTACATGCTCGCGTCGCTGTACCGGTGCAAGCTCTTCTACGAATCGTTCGGGCGCCGCCGCGAGTTCGACTTCACCCCCGAGGAAGTCGCGACCGTCGACGACCGCGAAGTGCCGCGCTACACGATCCTCGTGCCGCTCTTCCGCGAGGCCGCAGTCGTCCCCAGCCTGACCGAGAACCTGACCAGGCTCGACTACCCGCGCTCGAAGCTCGAGATAATGCTGCTCTGTGAGGAGGAGGACGACGAGACGATCGCGGCCATCCTCGGGGCGAAGCTCCCTCCCTATTTCCGGATCCTGATCGTCCCGGGCTCGGAGCTAGGGACGAAGCCGAAGGCCTGCAACTACGGGATCCAGCAGGCGACCGGCAAGTTCGTGGTGATCTACGACGCCGAGGATCAGCCCGACCCCGACCAGCTCAAGAAGGTCCTGCTCGCCTGGCAGCGGTCCGAGGGCAACGTCGTCTGCGTGCAGAGCAGGTTCAACCACTCCAACACCGGGCAGAGGCGGCTCACCCGGTTCTTCGGGCCCGAGTACGCCCTCTGGTTCGACCTGCTGCTGCCCGGGCACGGCGCCTCCCGCGCCCCGCTTCCGCTCGGCGGCACCTCCAACCACTTCAACCGCGACGTGCTGATCGAACTCGGCGCCTGGGACCGGCCCAACGTCGCCGAGGACGCGGACCTCGGCCTGAGGCTGCACGAGGCCGGCTACAGGACGGTGATGCTGCGGGCGGGCGCTGGTTGATCCAGCTCCGCAGCGGCTACCGGCGGAGGCGGGTCAGCGCGGCCGGGGTCCGTCGGCGCCGGACTCGAGCGGCGTGATGCGCAGGCCCCTGACCGGGCCGCTGATCCGCGCGCCACCCTCGAGCTCGATCTCCACCCAGTAGGCCTGATCGAGGCTTTCGACCCGGGGTAACGAGAGCGTTCCGTCCGGCTCCAAGGCTGAGGGGCGCTCCTGGGTGGGCGCGGGCGGCGCGGGCGCAGCGGGTGCCGGCGGGGGCGGCACGGCCGCCATCGGCCGTCCCTGACTCGGCTCCTGCGCGATCTCTGGCGCGCTCGTGCGCTGGCCGAACTGCGGCTCGGCGACGGGCGCCGGAGCGGGCTGAACGGGAGCCTGATGCTGGATCGGGGCGGCCGGTCTCTGGGGCGGCGCCGGCGGGCGAAGCGGCGGCGGCTGGGTGTGGCGCTCTTGCGTGAGCCGCTCCTGCATCTGGCCGTTGTGGTCCGCGTGCGGGTGCTGCTGGGCGCTCGCGGAGGTGGCGGCGGGATCGTTGCGGTGACCGTGGGCGACGGCGGCCGCCGTGTTGGCCGAGTAGTGCGCGCGGAGCGCGGATTCGACCTGCTGGGTCAGCGGCGCCCCGGGCTCGACCTCGGGAGCCTCGCGGACGACGTCGCGCTCGTATGGAATCCAGACGTGGTCGGCACCCGCGGTCGCGTCCTCGAACGGGATCAGCGTGGTCCGGCCGCCGAAGCCACCCTCCGTGACGAGCAGCCAGCGTGGCGTGCCGGTGCCGGGGTCGATCCAGACGTCCTCGAGCCGCCCGACGCCGACGCCGTAGATGTCGTCCACGCGAGAACCAATCCAGCCAAGCGCTTCGTTCAGATTCGGTTTGCTTGCATCGCGCAGTTCAGCGCCGATCATCTCGCGTCCTCCGGACCCCGAGTATCCCCTGACAGAGCCAGACAAAGCTACCAGCAGACTCGGCTCGATCTCAAGTGCATGGCGTGGAGTTCGGGGACCGGATCGCCCGGCGGGTAACCTCGGCCGCGATGAGCGAGTCGAACGACGAGCAGGCAGCGTCGGCGAGCGACGCGGCGGCCGCAGAGGGGGAGACACCTCCGGCGAGCGACGCGGCCGGCTTCGAGCTGCCCGATCCCGACCGCGTCGAAGCGGCCAAGCTGCGCCGACGACTGTTCGGCGGCTACCGGCCCGGAGACGTCGAGTCCGCGCTTCGCACACGCGAGGAGCAGATCGCTGAGCTGCGCAGGGACGTGGCGGCGCTCTGGCTCGCCTTCGGGCAGCACGAGCGTACGATCAGGGAGATGCTCACCGCCCTCGAGCGGCTCACCGGGCTCGGGGTTGATCCGCCCGGACCTCAGGCGGACACGCCGCCCCCGACGCCGCGGTCCCCGCTGCCGGACGCCGGTGGCGACATCGGCCGCCAGCTCGGCGATCTCGACCAGGTCCTGCTCGCGATCGAGGAGGCGACCCAGTCGCTGGAGCGGACCTACCAGGACGAGATCACGGCCACCGAACCCACCGGAGCGGGACAGGCTGAAGGCGAGCAGGCCGACGGCGACGACGAGACCGACGGCGAGACCGAGGAGAGCTCCTAGGAGCTCGGCGCGGCGACCGAGGTCGCCGTCCCCTCGGGCCGCTCGGCGACAGCCCGGCGGCGCAGGACACCCTCGGGGATCCCGTAGTGCTCGCAGAGCGCCAGCTCGGCGGCCCGATCGAGCCCGGAGCGCGGGTCGCGCTCAGGGGCCGCACGAACGGCGTCCTTGGCGTAGGGAACCCAGACGTGCCCCACTCCCGCCGCGGCGAACTCGCAGGGGATTGCGGAGCGGCGCCGGAGCCCCGCACGGACTACGAGCCAGCTCGGCTCACCGGTCTCGGCATCGACCAGGACTCCATCGACCTTGCCCACGCTGGAGCCCCCGATCTCATCGAGCTTGAAGCCGATCCAGGATCGGACCTCCTCGAGCGACGGTGTGGTCTCATCCACCGAGATCACGCTCCAACAGCTCGCCGGCCGCGTGGGCGGGATCGGTCTCTCGCCGGACGACGCGGTCGAGCAGCTCGCCGACCTCGCTGTCGCCCTCGGCCCGAGCCTCGAGCTCGCGACGCAGGCGCGCGGCAGCCAGCCCGATCACCTCGTTGCGCAGGTTCCGGGCGCGACGCTCATCGAGCGTGCCCTCGGCCTCGATGTGGGCACGGTGGGCGTCGATCGCCTCGAGCAGCTCATCGGTGCCGACGCCGTTGGCGGCCTCCGTCTTGACGATCGGCACCGTCCAGCTGCGGTCGGGGCCGAGTGAGAGCGCGGTGCGGACCTCGCGAACCATCGTGTCGGTGAGCGGATGGTCCGCCTTGTTGACGACGATCACGTCCGGGATCTCCATCACGCCGGCCTTCAGCGCCTGGATCGAGTCGCCGGAGCCGGGCATCAGCGCGAGCACCACGGTGTCGGCGTGGTCGATGATGTCGATCTCGGCCTGCCCGACGCCAACGGTCTCGAGCAAGACGTCATCGGTGCCCGCGGCATCCATCAGCAGCGCGGCCTGCAGCGCGGCCTCGGCCATGCCGCCGAGGGCGCCGCGGCTCGCCATCGAGCGAATGAAGACCTCGGAGTCGAGAAAGTGCTCGGAGAGCCTGATCCGGTCCCCGAGTAGCGCGCCCCGCGTGAACGGGCTCGAGGGATCGATCGAGAGCACGCCGACCTTACGGTCGCGTTCGCGGAGGGCCTTGGTGAGCGTCCCGATCAGAGTGCTCTTGCCGACCCCTGGGGGGCCTGTGAAGCCGACGACCCGCGCCTTCCCGGTGCGGGGGAAGACCGCGCCGACGAGCTCAGCGCCCTCGGGGTCGCCGTTCTCGATCAGGGTGATGCCGCGGGCGAGCGCCCGCTTGTCTCCCTCCAGCAGCCTCTCGGTGAGTTCGCTCGCAGTGGGCATCGGGCGGGGGATGATTGCAAGAGCGGCCGACGCCGGGCACAGCGCTGCTGCCGTGCCGCGGGCCGCCCCGCCTATCATCCGCGCTGTCCGGCGGGCCGACTCCCGGCGGGCGTCCACCGACCTGCCAACGAGGCGCCAGTGAGCACCCGGACAGCCCCCTCCCCAACCGCCGCGGCCGAGCCGCGAGCGACCCCCGATCCCGTCACCGTCGCGCCCAAGCGGGGCCCGCTCGCGGCGCTGCGCTTCGCCGCGACGAACGGGATGCTCCGGCCGAAGTACCTGCTGCTCCTGCTCCGGTTCGTGGCGCGGAGGCTGACCCCCACCGGGCGTCGCCTGCGGACCGACGGAATGACGTTCCTCGGGCCTTCCCTGCAGCTGCAGATCGCGCCGGGCTCCGAGGTGCGCCTCGGCCGCTTCACATGGATCGGCCACGGCTGCAAGCTCCGCTGCCACGAGGGCTCGATCGGCATCGGCGCGAAGACGGTGCTCGGGCAGGACTGCACGATCTCGGCCTACCGCGGAGTCAAGATCGGCGCGCAGTGCGTGGTCGCCGACCGGGCCATGTTCATCGACTTCGACCACAACGTCGCCGACACCGAGGCCCCGATCCGCGAGCAGGGCATCTACATGCGCGAGGTCACGGTCGGCAACAACGTCTGGGTCGGCTACAACGCCCAGATCCTCCGCGGCGTCACCGTCGGCGACAACGCCATCATCGGCGCCAACTCCGTCGTCACCCGCGACATCCCCGCCAACGCCGTCGCCGCCGGCTCCCCCGCCCGCGTGATCCGCATGCGCGAACGGCCCAAGCGCCTCCACTGGGCCGACCCGGTGGACCCCGGCGACTACGGCCCCTCGGGCCCGCGGTAACTTCGGCCGGGCGGAACGCTACCGCCGCGAGGCCCGGATCAGCTCATCGACCAGGACGTCGCAGGAGCGCTGGAGCTGGTCGATGGTGGCCTCCTCGACCCGGGTGATGCCGATGCGGCCGTTGACCCAGGCATTGGCCTCGCGGTGGGAGCAGCGGCGCTTGCGTGAGAGCTCGTTGACCAGGCGGCGGCGCTCGGCGCGGAGCTGCTTGCGGCGCTCGAAGGCGGGGACCGCGGGCGCCACCTCGGGCTCGGGCTCGGCTTCCTCCACCGCGACGGGCGCGGCCTGCGGCTGGACGTCCTCGTCCCCGGCCTCACCGAAGAGGTTCATCTGCGGGGCGACGTCGGCGGCGACCGGGACGAAGCCGGGATCCTCGTCCGCGAGGCCGGGCTCGGTCTCGCGGGGCTCCTCCGGGTCGTCCCACTCGCCCTCCTCCCCCTCGTTCCGGCGGGCGACGCGGTGCAGCTCGTCCTCGATCTTCGCGGCATGGGCGCGGAGCACGGGCTCGGCGGGCAGAAACAACCAGCTCTCGGCTCCCTCGCCGCTGCCGGTGCGGACGAAGCGACCGACGATCTGGCGAAAGATCATCGGCGTCTTCGCGGCCGTCGCGTAGACGCCGATCCGGAGCCGGGGAATGTCGACTCCCTCCGAGACCATGTTCACGGCGACGATCCAGCGGGAGCGACCGGCGGCGAACTTCCGGAGCCGCTCGTGGGCGCCGGCGTCCTGGTGCAACACAAGGGTCGGCCTCTCCCCCGCGATCTCGGCCAGCGCGCCGGCCACGACCCGCGCGTGGGCGCTGTCGGCGGCGATCACCAGGCCCCCGGCATCGCGGTGGCCGTCGGCTCGGACCCGCGTCAGCTGGCGGTCGGCCTGGCGCAGAATCCGGGGCAGGCCCTCGGGGAGCTCGGTGGAGATCGCGGTCCGATAGCGGCGGCCGCGCTCGGCCGCAGAGAGATCCTCCTCGAAGGAGCTCTCGATGGTCTCGCCGCCGCTCTCCCAGACCAGCGTGCCGTCGAAGGGCACGAACACCACCCGGCGGCAGGCGCCGTCGCGGATCGCCTCGGCGTAGGAGTAGGTGACGTCGGGGATCGCGAACCCGTCGTGGTCGTAGGAGATGCCGGGAATCGGGGCGTCGTCGCTGCGGAACGGCGTCCCGGAGAGCAGCAGCGTCCTCCCCGCGGCCCCGAGCGCCTTCCTGAACCCCTCGCCCCAGGCCAGCTCGTCGCCCAGGTGATGGACCTCGTCGGCGATCACGAGCGTCCGCGACCCGCACTCGCGCGCGTAGGCGGCGGCCGACGAGGCAACCCGCGCATAGGTGACCGCGACGCCCTGGAAGTCCCCGCTCACGCGGAGCCGGGACGCGTCCGGCTGCAGATCGAGCCCCGCAGCGCCCGCGGCCGTCGCCCACTGGCGGGTGAGCGGCGCGGTCGGGCAGACGACCGCCACCCGGTCGATCTCCCGGCGCCGCAGCAGCTCGCGGGCGAGCACCAGCGCGGGGCGAGTCTTGCCGGTGCCGGGCGCGGCGGCGATCAGGAAGGTACCCGTGCGCCAGCGCGAGGACGCCGCGAGGGCCCGGCGCTGCCACTCGCGCAGGCCCGGATCGAGGAATGCGGCGGGCACCTCAGAGGCCGCCCCCGGGCCCGAAGCCCCGCTCAATGTGTCGGTCCCGCCGGTCACGTGAGGGCGGCATCCTGAGCACGCGCTCGGACGGACCGCGGGATCCGGCTTCGTGACGCCGATTGAGCCGCCGGCCCGGGGCGGCCCGGACCTCAGACGGCTGCCCGCTCGCCGAGCAGCGTCTCGTAGACGGCCGAGGTCTGCCCGGCCACGTCGAGCCAGTCGAAGCCGAGCACGTGCTCGCGTGCCTCGCTGATCATGTCGGCGCGGAGGCTGGGCTCGGAGAGCACGCGCGACGCGACGTCGGCGAGCGCCTCGGGGTCGCGGGAGCGGAACCGCAGACCGACCTGGCCCCCATCCGGCACGACCTCGCGGAGACCGCCCGTGTCGGCGACGATGCAGGGGCAGTCGGAGGCCATCGCCTCCAGTGCGACGAGCCCGAACGGCTCGTACAGCGAGGGGACCACGCAGACGTCGGCGATCCGGTAGAGCGAGTGCAGGACATCGTCACCGATCCAGCCGAGGAAGCTGCCGTGGTCCATCAGGCCGAGCTCGTCGGCCTGACGCCGCAGCTCCTGCTCGTGGGTGCCGGAGCCGGCGACCAGGAACCGAGTGCCCGGCACGCGCTCGATCAGCGACGGCATCGCCTCGAGCGCGAACTGGAAGCCCTTCTCGTAGACGAGCCGGCCGATCAGCAGCACGAGCTTCTCGTCCGGCGCTGCGAACTCCGCCCGGAGGCGGGCCATCTCGTCCACGTCCGGAGCCGGCAGGTCGCCGGGGTCGATCCCGTTCGGGATCACGCTGACGCGCCGCTCGGGCACGTCGAAGATGTCCGAGATCTGCTCCCGCATGTAGTAGGAGCAGGCGATGACCCGGTCGGCGCGATTGCTGATCCAGCTCTCCACCCCATGGATGTAGGACTGCGGATGCTTGTCGACCCAGCCCTGGTGCCTGCCGTGCTCGGTCGCGTGGATCGTCGTGACCAGCGGCGCCCCGAACCGGCGGGCGAGGTGGTCGCACGCGCTGGCCACCAGCCAGTCGTGGCCGTGGACCAGGTCGAAGGAGAACCGGTCCCCGATGCTTACGCCCGCGGCGAGCATGTCGGAGTTCATCCGCTCGACCCAGGCGACGAACTCGCCCAGATCCCGCGGCCGCGTCGGCTCCAGGACCCGGTGGATGTGGACCCCGGCGCTGGCCTCCTCGACCGGCGACTCCTCGCCGCCCCGGGTGAGCACGTGGACCTCGACGCCCTGCTCCACCAGCGCCTCGCTGAGCTTGCGCACGTGGCGGGCGAGGCCGCCCTCGATCAGCGGCGGGTACTCCCAGGAGAGGATCAGGATGCGGGACATTGGTGCTGTCGCGTGGTTAAGGGGAGGGTTCTGCGGTCAGGGCTCGAGCAGCGGCGCCAGGACGAGATCCGGCGCCAGGCTGCGGAGCTCCGAGTCGGAGTGCTCAGGGGAGTCTATGGCTTCGAACAGCTCCCTGGCGTGGTCGAGGCTGCGCTGGAACGGGTAGTCGCCGGCCTGCCTGCGGTAGTCGAGGAAGGCCCAATCGCTCGCCTGGACTGCGAGGAGCTCACGCGCCGCGCGCTCGAGCCCGGGACCCCGCAGCCGTCCGGCGAACAGCTCGCGCAGGAGCCGCAGCTCGAGCCGTCGCGCCCCCCAGGTCAGGTCGGCGACCGCGGGGTTGTCCCAGGTGCGGAGATCCTTTGCCTCGCCCCAGCTCGAGCGCCCCAACCGTCGCCGCTGGGGCCTGTGCTCGGCCGCCGCGTCGCCGAGCGTGAGCGGTCGCACGCCGTGCTCGGGCAGCGCCCGCAGCACCTCCTCGAGCCAGATCGGTCCCTCCCACCACCAGTGGCCGAGCAGCTCCGTGTCGATCGCGAAGGTGAGCAGCCCGGGCTCACCACCGCCGGGGCCGTTCCGGTGGGCGCGTAGCCGGGCTGCCGCGGACCTCGCGAAGTCGACGGCCTGCTCGCGAGCCCTCGCGGCCGCGGCGCCGGCGTCGTAGGGGTTCCCGCCGATCGCCCACGGCCGGGCCCCGCGCAGGGACTTGCGATGGAAGTCGGCGTGGAGGGGGTCCGAGGGATAGCCCTCCAGGGACCACAGCCACTGAATCGCCCCCCAGTCGAGCGTGAACGCCGTCAACGCCCCCGCGCGCGCCGGTCGCAGCGCCGCGCCCTCCGTCTCGTGCTCGGTCTGGTCGGTGCAGAAGTAGCGAACGCCACCCTCGGCGAGCAGGTGCTCCAGCCCGGGCTCGAACGCGCACTCGGGAAGCCAGAACCCCCGCGCTGGCCCGAACCGGCGCTCGTGGGAGCGGATCCCGCTCTCGATCTGCATGCGCCGCGCCCCGCGCGTGGCGATCAGCGGCAGGATCGCGTGGGTCGCGCTCGAGGGGATCAGCTCGACTCCGCGCTGGTCCGCCGCGGACGCGAACGCGCCCAGCAGCCGCCCGTCCAGGCGCTCGAGCGCTTCAAGAGCGCGCCGGTAGCGGTCGGCCTCGGCCCGGCAGGCGGCACGCTCCCCCTCGGTCCGCATCTCGCCGGCGTCGAGCTCGGTCGCCGCAACCCTGAACTCGCGGGTGAACTCGATCAGGCGCTCGCCGAGCCCCGGTGCCTCCAGCTGATCGGCAAGCACCGGCGTCACTGTCATCGTCAGCGACTCGGCGACCTCGAGGACGGGCAGATACGAGCGCAGCGCAGCGTCGAACAGCCACTCCTCTCCGAACGGATAGGTGCCGAAGCCCTCGACGTAGGGCATGTGGCTGTGCAGCACGATCGCGATATCGCCTGCGTGGTCTTGCGGTCGCTCCCTCAACTCGGCCTCGGCTCAGCGCGGATCAGCGCCGGCAGACCGCGAGAAAGTCCAGCGCGCCATCGAGCTCGTCCTCGGCGAGGACGAAGTCGGCGCTGCTGATCGCGGGCGTGAAGCGGTCATAGAAGAGCCCGGTCAGGCCCAGGGTCTTATGCACGCGGTCCCAGCCGAGTTTGAGCGCGACCTCGTGCAGCTTGAGCTTGCCCGCGTGGTGGAGGCCGAACATCCGCACGGTCTCGAAGTGCGGCTCGAGCTCTGCCCGGTACTCCTCGATCGTGTACTCCCGCAGATGCCAGGGGTTGTCGGACTTCTCCGCGCCCTCCGGAGCGAGGGTGAGCCGGTTCGGAGTCGAGATGTAGGCGAGGGGCGCGGCCGCGGCGATCACTTGCAGCAGCCCCGAGACGTCCTCGATGTGCTCGATCGTCTGCAGGAAGACGATCGCGTCGGCGGGGCCGGAGACGTTCTCCACGAGATCGCGATCGAAGCGCAGGTTGTCGCCGCCGTAGCGTGCCTGTGCGTGCGCGTGAGCCTCGGGGTTGGCGTCGATGCCGACCACGCTCGACGCGTGCTCGGCGAGGACCGCGGAGCCGTAGCCCTCACCGCAGGCGAGGTCGACCACCCGGAGGCCGGTCACCCGCTCGGCGATCCACTCGTAGACCGCCAGATGGCGCCGGTACCAGTAGTTCTCCTCGGGCACGTCGGGCAGGGTCCGCTCTCCGGTCAGCTCGAGCGGGGGTACGCCCCGGGGCTGATCCAGCTGGCGGTAGACGCGGTTCTCCGGTGGCTCGGCCATGGTCCCGCGGACGCTACAGTCCCGCGAATGCCGGCGGCACCCGACGCGACGTCCGATCACATCAAGGACGTCAACATCCGCTACCACGACGTGGCCGCGGCGACCTACGACTCGAAGTGGGGAATCGACTTCGGGGAGCTCGGTCGCTCTCAGGTCGGCGCCAAGCTGCGAAAGGCGCTGGACGGCGCCGAGCCATCCTTCGGCGATGCGCTCGAGATCGGCTCGGGAACCGGGTACTTCTCGCTCAATCTGCTCGCCGGGCGCATGATCGGCAGCGCTACCTGCACCGATATCTCGCCCGGAATGCTGGCCACGCTGCGGTCCAACGCGGACGCGCTCGGGCTCGAGGTCGAGACCGTCCAGACCGACGCCGAGCAGCTGCCGTTCGCTGACGGCTCGTTCGACCTCGTCTTCGGCCATGCCGTCCTCCACCACATTCCCGACCTGGAGCGCGCCGTCTCGGAGTTCGCCCGGGTACTGCGGCCCGGCGGCACGGTGGCCTTCTGCGGTGAACCCAGCGCCTACGGGGACCGGCTCGCGGCCGTGCCGAAGCGGATCGGGCGCCTCGCGGCGCCGCTCTGGCGGACGCTCGTTGGGGCGCCTGAGGCGAACGGCCACTCCCACGGCTGCGACGATGAGACCATCGAGGGACACCGGCTCGAGAGCGAGGTGGACGTCCACGCCTTCGACCCGGACGCGTTGACCGGCCTCCTGGCCGATGCCGGCTTCCGGCGCCCTTACCTCCGCGGGGAGGAGCTGCTCGCCAACGCCTATGGCTGGGGCCTGCGCACGGTCGAGTCGAGCGCCGACCCCGAGGGCGTGCCGGTCGCGTGGCGCAAGTTCGCCTTCCACAGCTACCTCATGCTCCAGCGCCTCGACAGCAGGCTGCTCGAGCCCCGGCTGCCCCCGCAGCTCTTCTACAACCTCGTGCTCTCGGCGACCAAGCCGCAGTAGGCGGGGAGTCTCAGAAGATCTCGTAGGACCCGCGCGCGAGACTGAAGCCGCGCCCCGTCTCGATGTCGCGGCAGGTGATTCCGGCCCGCGAGCTATCGCAGCGCAGCAGGCCCGCGGCGATCGATTCGCCGTAGGCGAGCGCTGAGCCACCGCCCAGCGCCGTATCCCCCGCGCAGACGAGCTCAGCGGTCCCTCCCGCGGTCAGCTGCACGCCCTGGCCGTAGTCGAGGCTGCAGTCGGCGGGCGCGGGCGGCGGGCTCCAGTCGCGCTCGGCGATGTCGCAACGCACGCTGGCCGGGTCGACCACGCAGCCGATGTTGCCGGTCGGGGAGCTGAACGAGGTCAACTCCGCGACCTCGAGATCGGCGGGCGGGGGTGCGCCGTCCGTGCCCGGGCCCGATTCCTCCGACGGCTCGGCCGCGACCGTGTCGGTGACGGTCTCCGTGGTCGTAGTCGTCGCAGCGGCCGTCGTCGACGTGCCGTCGTCGCCGCAGCCCGCGAGCGCCCATACCCCCACCGTGGCGGTCAGCATGAGACATCGGATGCGGGACCGGCGCATGGCCCGGAGCCTAACGCGCCCGGTGCTATCCGAACGTGAACGCGTAGGCCGAGACACCCCGCGGGAGCTCGAGGCTGATCACGCGCTCCTCGGCCTGCGGCGAGTCCACGAGGCGGTAGAGGCGCTCGGCGCCGACGGTCACGACCCCGTCCTCGACGTCGGGCCCGGCGAGCCGGCCGGGGATCGGCTCGCCGTCGAGCAACACCCTGACGTCACGCTCGCGACCCGGCGAGCCCATCACGAGGAAGACGCGCTTCGCGCGGTAGTGCCCGTCGATGCGGGCGTCCCCGATCGCGGTCGCATCGTCCTCGGAGTTGCGCCAGCGGCCCTGGAGGGCGAATGCGTTGGCCGGCAGCTGATCGACGATCCGGTTGCCGACGCTGCCGAAGTCGTTGCGGCCGGTCGGCCAGCGGCCGTTGACGAAGCCCTGGGCGCGGGCGGCCCCGAGATACGTCTCCGGCGTCCCGAGTCCGGCAGCGATCGTCTCGCCCTCCGCATCCGTGAGCTTCCCCAGCTTTGGCTCCTCGGCGCCCGCCTCGGCGAGCAAGGATCGGATCGCCTTCTCGGTGATGTCGTACTCACCCTCGCCGAAGTGGATGTAGCGGACCCTCCCATTGGCGTCGATCAGGTACTTCGCGGGCCAGAACATGTTCGAGAACGCGTTCCAGGTACCGAACTCGTTGTCCTGGACCACCGGGTAGCGGATCTCGTTCTGCTCGATCGACTCGCGGACGTTGCCGGCCTCGCGCTCGAACGGGAACTCGGGGGTGTGGACACCGAGCACCACCAGCCCGTCGTCCCGGTACTCCTCATCCCAAGCCTTGAGATGGGGAAATGTCCGGATGCAGTTGATGCAGGTATAGGTCCAGAAGTCGACGAGGACGACCTTGCCTGCGGCGTTCAGCTCCTCGATCGACAGCTCCTCGCCGTCGGTGTTGAACCACTCCTGCGGATCGGTGACCTCGGGCGCTTCGGCGAGCACCGGCAGTGGCGCGCCGGACGCGGCCTCCTCCGCTCCACCCTCCACCGAGCCACCGTGAACCGAGAGCTCGCTGAGCTCCGCCGCGACCGCGTCGCTCTCCTCCAGTCCGCCCGCCGGGTTGCTCAGAAAGGCGGGCAGATCGTCGGCGATCGAGTTCTGAAAGCGCGTGTCGAGATCCGCGGCCATCAGCGCCGCGACGGCGACCATCACCGCTCCCATCGCCATCTGGACGCGGCCCTGGACCGGCTTGAGACGATCGGCGAAGCGGCGGCCGCCGACCATCAGCGCATAGAGCACCGCGCCCGAGCCGATGCCGTAGGCGAGGGCGACGGCCAGGCGGCCCACCGTGAAGTCCTGGGCGGCCGAGACCGTGATCACGCCCGCGAGGATCGGGCCCGCACAGGGGAAGTAGGCGAGTCCCAGCCCACCTCCGAGCAGCAGCCCGGAGCCAAAGCCATCGCCGCGGCGCATGCGCGGAGCACCGACCAGACGAGAGATCGCCGCCTCGACGCGGCTGGAAAGGGGCGGGATCAGGAGCGTGATCCCGAAGCCGGCGAGAACGACGACCGCGATCGTCCGCTGGATGTCGTTCGGGAGCCCGAGTGCATCGATCACGTAGACGAGCGCGACCGCCGCGAAGGTGAAGGAGAGCACCAGCCCGACCACGACGCCGAGCGGCCTGCGCCCGCCGCCGGTCACCCCGGCGCCGAGGACGGCCGGCAGAATCGGCAGCACGCATGGCGAGAGCGCCGTGCCGGCGCCCGCGATCAATGCGAACAGCATCAGCAGGAGCATTCCCGGCCGATGTTGCTCACGAGGCGTTAACGACCGCTAAACGGGTTCGGCGCACGCGAGGCTGGGTCCGGCAACAATCCGGGCGATGGAGGTCGACGCAGACGTCGCGGTCATCGGCGCGGGGCTGGCGGGCCTGGTCGCCGCCAGGCGGCTGCGTCAGGCCGGGCATACCGTCCGCGTCCTGGAGGCCCGCGACCGCGTCGGCGGCCGGGTGCTGAACGCCGATATCGGCGAGGGTGCGGTCGTGGAGGTCGGCGGCCAGTGGGTCGGTCCGGCCCAGGATCGCGCTCTGGCCCTGTGCGATGAGTTGGGTGCGGAGCGGTTCCCGACCTTCGACGAGGGCAGGGCCGTCCTCGAGCTGGGCGGCCGTCGCAGGACCTACACCGGCACGATCCCGAAAGCAGGGCCGCTCGTGCTCGCCGACATCGCGATCGCACGGTGGCGACTCGAGCGGCTCGCCGGCAAGCTCGATCCCGACCGCCCCTGGGAGGGCGAGACCGCGGCCGAGCTCGACCGGCGGACGCTCGCGAGCTGGCTCAGCGGGGCGATGCTGACCGCGCCCGCGCGGGAGATGCTGAGAGTTGCGGGCCGCACGGTCTGGGGTGCCGAGCCGGAGGAGATGTCGCTCCTGCACGCCGTGATCTACATGCGCCGCGCCGGCGGGCTCGATCCGCTCATCAACGTCGAGGGCGGCGCCCAGCAATGGCGGATCGCCGGGGGCTCCCAGGTGCTCGTCCAGCGCCTCGCGGCCGAGCTGGGCGCGGAGCTCCGGCTGAGCAGCGAGGTCGAGGGGATCCGGGCGGACGAGGACGGTGTCACGGTCGAGCACTCGGGCGGGACCGAGCCGGTGCGAGCACGCCGAGCGATCGTCGCCGTGCCCCTGCACCTTCGCAGCGAGATCGACTACACGCCAGGGCTCTCCGATCGGCATCGGCACCTCGTCGACGCGGTGCACTTCGGCCGGCTGATCAAGTGCGTCGCCGTCTTCGACGAGCCCTTCTGGCGGGCCGAGGGCCTCTCGGGTGAGGCGCTCAGCGACACCGGACCGGCCACTCTGATCTTCGACAACTCGCCCCCGGAGGCCGCGCCGGGCGTCCTGCTCGGGTTCGTGGGCGGCAGCGACGCCCGCGCCCACAGCCGCCTCGACGACGATCAGCGCCGCGAGGCCGTCCTCGCCTGCCTCGCCCGGCTGTTCGGCAAGCGCGCGGCTGCCCCGCGCGTGTATCTCGAGCAGGACTGGGGTGCCGAGCGCTTCAGCCGCGGAGGCCCGACGTTCTTGATGCCGCCGGGCCTCTGGACCGCGGCGGGGCCGGACCTGCGGGAGCCGCACGGGCCGATCCACTGGGCCGGCTCGGAGACCGCCGACCGGGGGGCCGGCTTCATGGACGGCGCCGTACGCTCCGGGGAGCGGAGCGCCGCGGAGGCCGCTGCCGCCCTGGGGCGGGAGGCGGCCACGGCCGGCAGCTGCGCTCTACCGGCGCCTCCGACGCTTCCGGCGCCGTCTGAGCGGCCGCCTCGACCTGTCCCCCGAGTCCGCCTGCGCCTCCGCCT
>Ga0102946_1000167_pt1 | contig 22352 bp, 15 predicted proteins | sample SalPon2A_A_D1_MG_FD_78209 | JGI IMG/M metagenome (GOLD analysis project Ga0102946, IMG submission 78209) | Soil microbial communities from South San Francisco under conditions of wetland restoration - Salt Pond MetaG R2A_A_D1_MG | ecosystem: Environmental > Terrestrial > Soil > Wetlands | place... | reverse complement strand
GTGCTGGCTGCCATGATCGCTGATCGTCGAATGGCTGAGCGCGCTCATGGTCTTGCTCACGAAATCAAGCAGCGTGGCCCGCAACAGACGGTCGATACAATTATCAACACCTGCAATACCGTTCTGGACAACAGTGTTGGTTCGAATGCAAGGTACGCTGCAACCTGAGATTTTCCTCTCAATCCCCGGGTATACGTTGCACCTGGTTCGGTGCAAATTGAGTAAGCAAGTTCCACATATCCGGGTTGATTAGCCTCAATACTCAACTGGTCAGCAACTGATGCAACCTTCTCGCACTTGTTACGTCAGTCTCGTTTATCATCAACACCTCGTCCAGCCAGATCCTGGAATCAATGAACATACTATTCATATCACCCGGCTACCCTGCCGAAATGGCGGATTTCAGCCGTGGCCTTGCCCAATGTGGTGCCAGTGTTATTGGTCTGGGCGAACATTCTGTTGAGAGTTTGCCGGCGACGGTGCGTCATTCGCTGGCTGATTACATCCAGGTGCCTACGCTGGTCGATCCTGATGCTGTGATCGGCAGGGTGCGCCAGTATGCTTCTCAAAGAAAAATTGATCGGGTTGAGTGCTTGTGGGAACCGTTCATGATGCTCGCCGCGCAATTGCGTGAAGTGCTCGGCCTGGCCGGTATGCATACCGAACAGACTGATCTTTTCAGGGACAAGGAGAAGATGAAAAAGGCACTGGATGGCGCCGGTCTTCGAACGCCCCGACACATGACAGCGACTGGTGCTGACGCCATTCGTGCTGGCGCAGAAGCGATTGGTCTTCCGCTGGTAATCAAGCCCATAGCAGGAGCGGGTTCTGCACACACCCATGAAGTCAGGGATCAGCGGATGCTCGAGATTGCCATCTCCGATGTGGGAGAACAGCGCGAAGTCAGTGTGGAGGAATTCATCGAAGGTGAGGAGTTCACCTATGACACGGTTTGTTCTGATGGAATTATTCTTTACGAAAATATTGCCTGGTATCGCCCCAAGCCCATCATCGGTCGGGCGGTAGAGTGGATCAGTATGCAAACCGTCAATATCAGGGACATTGGCAGAAAAGAGTTTGAGCCTGGGCTCGCGCTGGGCCGCAAAGTGATAGAAGCCCTGGGTTTTCGTACCGGATTTACTCATATGGAGTGGTTCCTGACCCCCGGTGGCGAAGCGGTTTTTGGTGAAATCGGGGGTCGGCCTCCCGGAGGTCGCTCGGTTGACCTGATGAACTTCACCCACGATTTTGATATTTACAAGGGCTGGGCTGAGGCGGTTACAAAACAATCATTCACCCAGGTAGCGAGCCAGCGCTACAATTCCGCAGCAATTTTCAAACGCGCCAGGGGGCAAGGCAGAATTATGGCCATTCATGGACTTGACGACCTGCGCAGCCGATTTGGTGAACATATTGTGGTGGAAGATTTATTGCCGCTTGGCGCCCAGCGCCGCAACTGGAAACAGACCCTGATTTCTGATGGCTACCTGATTGTGCGCCACCCTCAGCTCGACAGGACCCTGGAAATTGCAGATGCAGTGGGTCGTGACCTGCAGTTGGATGCCAGGTGAATACGTTGCAAGACAGGAAATGAGAGCCTGTCATCAATTACGCGAAGCCACCGCTGAGGCTCACAAATCATTGGAGCGCACTTCATTTGCGGGACAGCTGATTCGCGGAAAGGTCGAACAGAACCAGTATGTAGACTACCTGCGAGCCGTCGCTGTCATCATTGCAAACCTGACAACTGCCATTCGGCGTGACGGTACAAAAGTTCTCAAAGAGTTGCTGCCTGTTTTGGGTGACTGGTCAGAACGAATTGGCGAAGATATTGCAGCTCTTGCGCCGGATGATGGGCTGGCAAACCCCTACGCTCAAGCTGCCACTCTCAAGCACACCCAGAAACTGTTTCGAATGATCGCTGACGACCCAGCCTGGGTTTATGGACTGCTTTATGTGATTTATGGCTCACATAACGGCAACCTGGTGGTTGCGCAGGCCATTTCACGCGAGTTCAATCTGGAAAACGACAAGGGAACAACGTACTTGCGGGCGATCAGCTTCGACGAATCAATTTGGCCAATGTTCAAGGCCAGGCTTGATCGTGACCTTGAGAGTGGCAATTCCGTGGAATCGGCAATCTGTGGTGCACGGGAGACATTTGAGACTTTTAGCCAGGTGTTTGACGCCCTGGGTAGCTCTTACCAGCGGGGGGTCCACGCAAGTGCAGTCAATCCTGAGGCAGGAGATCACCCAATGCCCAGGGACAGGAAACTGGTACGGCTGGGCAATCAAATCGGACGCCAGGTTTATTCGCAATTTGGCTACCTGCAAATACGCTACGGCAACAGGGGCGAGGCTTTTACAAAAAGTGATGGCGCATGGATGATCACGCTTGGCGATATCTCCATGGAGCGAGCCACCAAGCTGATCGATTGGTTGACGCGTTTATTGTCCGCACGGGGCATTCCATCATTTTGCGTGGAGCATCACCTTCGGACTTTGCACACAGCCCTGGAAGCCGAAAATGCACTCTCCCGGGAAGACCCGGATCGACTCTTGTCGCTGGCAGACAGGGTAGGCATTCTGCGCAGGACGTTTATATCTGAAGATGAGTGGAAAGCAATATCAACGGCCCCTTTGCCTGCGCTGGACCCACTGGGATCTGCAACCCTGCTGAGTGCGGCGATTGACCAGCGTGTAGGATTGGCTCGCTGTGCAGATTCCCTGGTCAAATGGCTTGAGAACGAGTCCGGGATCACCCGGGAGCAGCAGGTTCAGCTTATTTCTTTCCTAAAGGCCACATCATCTCATGCCGGTTGAGAGTTAACCTGTTAAGAACACAAGGGCATTGAGTCGGGATTGAAATACCATCAGATAGGGAAGGATGATCCAGTTTCCCTATCAATGAGCAGGTCTTATTCAACATGGAAAGAAGCAACTTCCCGGCCATCCGGGTTTCCGGTTTGTTTCGGCACTATCAGGAAGGAGACCGGCAACACCAGGTGCTGCGTGGTATAGATCTTGATATTCAGCAAGGCGAGACGGTTGCCTTGAGGGGCCGGAGTGGCTCCGGTAAGTCGACCCTTCTTAACCTGATTTCCGGAATTGATGCGCCTGATGATGGTCAGGTCGTGGTGGCGGGGCAGGACATCACTGAGCTTTCTGAGAATGATCGGACCATTTTTCGACGCAGCCATATCGGTTTCATCTACCAGGCATTTAATCTTATTCCGACACTTGATGTTTCTGACAACCTCAGGTTGGTGCTGGAGCTCAATAGAGTTTCGAAGGAAGAAACCGCCCAGCGGATTGAACAACTCCTGGGTGCCGTCGGATTACTGGAACGGGCTGGAAGCTATCCTGACATCCTTTCAGGTGGTGAGCAGCAGCGTGTGGCAATCGCAAGGGCGCTGTGCCATCGACCGAAAGTATTGATTGCAGATGAGCCAACAGGAAACCTGGACGACAAAACCGCCGGAAGGGTTTTAGACCTTCTTGAAAACCTGGTTCGGGAAAATGGTCACACCATGCTGGTTGCAACCCATAGCGTGGCTGTTGCATCCCGATGTGATCGCATCATTGAACTTCATGATGGAAAGCTGGAGGAAGTCCGCAAGGCGTAGTTATGAGATTGGTCGCCTTCAAAGCCAGTGTTGCCTACCTTTGGCGCCATCCCTGGCAGCTGATCCTGGCACTGGTGGGCATTGCCGTTGGGGTGGCCGTTATTGTTGCTGTTGACCTGGCCAATTCGAGTGCCAAAAAAGCTTTCCTGCTTTCAATGGATGCAGTCACAGGTGATGCAACTCACCAGGTGATTGGAGGTCCGCAGGGCGTGCCCGAGTCAATCTATGCCGAACTCAGGGTTAACCATGGCTTTGACGACATCGCACCCGTGGTCGAGGGCAGGGTGTTTCTCAAGGATGCGTCATTGACCCTGCTTGGGATTGACCTGTTTGCAGAAAACGAAATGCGTGATTACCAATTTGATTCCTTCACCAGTGAGGCGCTTCCTGATGATGGCAATGGCAATGCTGAAGGACTTTTTCTGGATTTTCTGATTGAGCCTGGCTCGGTCGCAATGTCTGCAGATACTGCAGCCGGGTTTGGATTGGCAGTTGGTGACGTTTTCGAGGTCGATGCAGGCGGCAGAAAAGTACCTGCAAGATTGGTCGCAACCATTGCCGGTGCGGGTGATGCAAGTCTCGAGCAACTGGTTGTTTGCGATATTGCAACTGCCCAGGAATGGTTGGAGCGGTCGGGGTGGCTAAGCCGTATCGATGTGAAGCTCGCCGACGCTGAAGGACAAATAGCTGCTTTTGAAGCTGCATTGCCCGACCGAACCAGGCTGCTTCGGGCCGCGTCCCGTACGCAAGCCACTGTCGACATGAGCAAAGCCTTCATGACAAACCTGACAGCAATGAGCCTTCTGGCGTTGCTGGTGGGAGTCTTCCTGATTTTCAACAGTGTGAATTTTTCAGTGCTGCAACGCAGAAACCTGATTGGTGTTCTGCGCGCGATTGGCCTGACTCGAAAGCAGCTTGTGATGATGCTCCTGGCTGAAGCTTTCCTGATTGGATTGATTGCTTCCGTGCTTGGGCTGCTGCTGGGAATCGTTCTGGGTGAATCACTGTTGGACCTGGTTTCACGGACCATCAACGACCTCTATTTTCGAGTCACCGTCACACAAGTGCAGGTGTCGCCATTTTCAGTGGTTAAGGGCCTGCTTGCCGGAATCGGGGCTGCACTCCTGGCAGCAGCGATTCCAGCCTGGGAAGCAACTTCGTTCCAGCCGCGCCTGGCGCTCTCCCGCTCAGTACTGGAGCAACGTGTACAACGTTCTTCTCCATTGGCTTCAATGGCGGGTATCGCGCTGATGATTGTTGCAGTGATGCTGATTCAGTTTTCCGGCACCAGCCTGACTGCAGGGTTGGCCGCTGTGCTGCTTCTGATCCTGGGTTTCGGTCTGGTCATTCCACTGTTCGTCCGTTTCGCCACCAGGATGATGATTACATTTGCAGGTCGGTTGGGCGGCGTACCCGGGCGTATGGCCATAGCCGGTATCTCTGCCGGGCTGAGTCGGACTGCAGTTGCTGTGGTGGCATTGACAGTCGCGGTTTCCGCCACCATCGGCGTCAGCGTGATGGTGGACAGCTTTCGAGGGTCGGTCAACAACTGGTTACAGCAAACGCTTCAGGCAGAGCTTTATGCGGGTGTTCAGAGCGGCTCCATGTCTTCGCAACTGGTCGAGGACGTGGGCAGGCTTGAAGGTGTAGATGCAGTCAGTACCAGTCGGAGAATCTGGCTTGAGGCCGATTCGGGCCGTACGCAGCTTCGGGTCATAAGAATGGCGCCCGGTAGTTACGCGGGAACTGAAATCCTGGATGCTGATCCAACTCAAGTCTGGCCTAAATGGGAGACAGAGGATGTTGTTCTTGTTTCTGAGCCTTATGCATTTCAAAACCAGGTTGGCCGGGGCGATCTGATTGTTTTGCCAACTGATCTCGGATCAAGAGAGTTCCTGATTGCGGCAACCTTTCAAAGTTACGATGTCAATGCGAGTGCTGTATTGATGAGTCGACAGGTTTTCTCCCGCTTCTTCGAAGATGAGGCTGTTGATTCCGTGGGCCTTTATCTCGACGAAGATTCGGATGCTGAGCAGGTGGCTGAAGCAGTTCGCGGGCTGAATGCCTCCGATGACGAGAGTGCGCAGGCATTGCGCGTCATTTCCAACCTCAACATTCGCGAGCTTTCGCTAAAGATTTTCGATCGGACTTTTGTGATCACCGATGTCCTTTACTGGCTGGCGCTGGGTGTCGCGTTTATCGGCATTCTTTCAGCCATGCTTGCCTTGCAGCTCGAACGCGCACGAGAGCTCGCCACCCTGAGGGCATTGGGTATGACAACCCGGCAGGTGAGCGGAATGATCCTGACCCAGACCGGGGTCGTCGGTTTGTTGAGTGGCCTGGCCGCAATTCCCATGGGCATTGTCATGGCAGTTGTGCTGATTAAAGTCATCAATCGAAGGGCGTTTGGCTGGCAAATCGAAATGTCCATCGGACCTGAGATTCTCGGTGTCGCGATTGTCTTTGCTGTTGTTGCTGCATTGCTTGCCGGAATATATCCGGCGTACCGTGCAGGTCGCAGCCAACCCGCGCTGGCGATGCGTGAGGAGTAGGTTGATGCAAATACGAGCGACGATGTTTTGCCTGCTGTTCGCATCTTTTGCGTTGTATCCCCATGACTCAACTGGGGATCAGACTTCACCTTCAAGACTTGCAGACCTGCTCGGCGCTGAGGCTGATGAAGGCTTTGCAACAGCCAATGAGCCTCGTCAGTTTGTTTTTCCGGCAGACCATGGCCCACATCCGGATTTTCGGAATGAGTGGTGGTATTTCACCGGAAATCTCGACAGTGATGAGGGACTCAGGTTTGGCTATGAGCTGACGATTTTTCGTTTTGCATTGTCACCACGATTACCCGAATCGGATTCTGCATGGCGAACCAATCAGGTGTATATCGCGCACCTGGCCGTGACAGATGTCAGTGGAGGTCGATTTTACGTTGCCCAGCGGTATTCACGAGGCGCCCTGGGCCTGGCAGGTGCCCAGGGCGAACCTTTTCGCGTCTGGCTTGAAGAATGGGAGATTGCCTCAGTACCCGGCAGCAATGACTGGCGCCTGGTGGCTGCAGATGAGGAATTTGCTGTCGATGTCGTGTTAACTCCTGTGCGAAATCCGGTCCTCAATGGTGAAGCGGGTCTGTCACGAAAATCTTCCATGCCTGGCAACGCTTCCTACTACTACTCAATTCCGCGCCTTGCGACTGGTGGCACAGTGCGGACTGGCGAGAATGACCACAAAGTCTCGGGCCTCTCATGGCTCGATCGTGAATGGAGTACCAGTGCGCTTGATCCGGATCAGGTGGGTTGGGACTGGTTTGCGTTGCAGCTTTCAGATGGCAGCGACCTGATGTTCTATGGGTTGCGACAACGCGATGGAGGTCGGGACTCTTTCAGCGCGGGCACATTTATCAAACCTGATGGGCGTATTTCTCATCTGGCTGATGATGACGTGGAATTGGAGGTTCTTGATAGCTGGGTGAGTCCGGAAGGCGGAACATACCCGTCACTCTGGAAAATCAGTATCCCTCGCCTCGGGCTTGAGCTGATGGTGACGCCTGTGATGGCAGACCAGGAATTATTCACGACCGTCCGCTATTGGGAGGGCGCAGTCGATGTCAGCGGACAACGTGATAGCCGCGCAATCACTGGCCGGGGTTACGTCGAACTCACCGGCTATGCAGAGTAGTTACGAAACAGCCAGAATCAACGGTCCACATATTCGGGGGGCTCAGCACAAATCGGTCGCCCAACGGTCAGAGAGTCCTTGAATTCGGGATCCGCACTATCCGCAGCGCTGTCAGCCTGTACACCCATGGCATCCAAAAGTTTGGTAAAAAATGCACGCCCTGCAGCCGCCGCAGCAATATCGAAAATTTCAGCGTCTGTCAGGCCGTGTTCCTTTAGTGAGTCGACATCATCAGCGCTGATCTGTGATGCATCGCGCGCAACCTTGCGTGCAAACCGGGCAATCGCGAAATCCGGTTTGCTTGGTTCCTGTTTGTCATCATTCGCAAGATCGAGAACTGCATCGTTGCCAATAAAACGTCCCAGTTGCTTTCCATGTTCCAGGGTGCATGCGGTATGCTTCAGCTCGTGAGCCGCAGCGAACGTGGCCAATTCAAATCTCTGGTCATCCATTGGGCGCCTGATTTCTGCCAGCAACCGTGCCCAGCGAGCCATAACTTCCGGACGATGACAGAAAACCTTGGAATAATTTGGAACAAACCCCCAGCTTTCCTGCTGCCGCTTGTACATGTCCCTGACTTCACCGTCAGATTTGTTCGGTGTGATGGTATTGATGAATGCCATTGTGATTCCTTAATTTCCAGCTGAAGGTGATCGGGGTAGAGGTTAGACTTTAAGAAAGGAATTCACAAACTATTTCACATTCGCTTTGTAGTTAGCTGGAATTGGGTACGTTCAGAGCAGGGCGTGCCTGAGAATTTTCAATATGAAGAATCAAAAAGGAGGAGGAAAACATGAGTAATTCAGAAACCACAGGCTGTAACGGTGTCAATATCGAAGCCATCCTTGGTGCCCGGGAGGCGCTGACCGGAGCGCCCGAGGCTGCCCAGTTCAAATGGCGTGCGACCAGTGAATGGGTCAATGGCACTCACACGCGCTCCACGGTTGAAAAATATTTTGGTCTTGGCGAAGAGCACAGTCACAAAACAACGTTTCGCTATGATACGGATCACCCGGAGATTTTTGCCTCTGAAGACAATGGATCAACCCCTCTTGAAATTGTGCTGGTCGGTCTTTCCGGTTGCATTGGCGCAGGCATTGCCACGGTTGCCGCTAATCGCCAGATCAAACTTCATTCAGTCAAAGCGACGCTTGAGGCAGATATGGACATGGCTGGGGTTCTTGGGATTGATGCTGATGTTCGTAATGGTTTCAATGGCATACGCGTTCAATATGAGATTGACGCTGATGCATCTGAAGATGACATCAGAGCCATTGTGGCCCAGTCGCAAAAAAGATCTGCGGTATACGATATCGTGACCAATCCCACTGAAGTCGAAGTCAAAGTCACAAAGGCCTGATGTCCGATCAGCCCCGAAAACTGGTGGCTGGCTCCACAGATGCCCTCATCGTCGGAGCCGGCCATTCGGGTCTTGCTATCAGCCATTGTCTTGCTGACCTTGGAGTCGAACATGTCATCCTTGAGCGAGGCGAGGTCGCAAACTCCTGGCGCACTGAGCGTTGGGACTCGTTGCGCCTGTTAACACCGAGCTGGCAGTCCCGATTGCCAGGATATGCCTATGAAGGCAAAGATCGAGACGGCTTCATGAGCATGTCCGAGGTCACGGACTTTGTTGAAGGGTATGCAAATATCACAGAAGCAGCCATTCACCGGCGGACCGAAGTAACATGCGTCTCACTATCGGGTGACCAATACAAGGTCGAAACCAGCCAGGGTGTCTGGCAAACACGCTCTGTTGTGATAGCCAGTGGCGGATTCAACATCCCTCATGTGCCAGCCATTGCTGGTGGTGTTCCGGATTTTATTCAGCAGTTTGATACCCATGGATACCGCAATCCCGGGCAGCTTCCTGAAGGTGGCTGCATGGTGGTGGGAGCTTCTGCTACCGGTGTGCAACTGGCTGAAGAAATTCACCAATCCGGCCGCCCGGTGACGTTATGCGTAGGCGAGCATGTCCGACTTCCCCGTAATTATCGTGGCCGGGATGTGCAATTCTGGATGGATGTTTGCGGCGTTCTGGATGAGTCCATTGATGAGGTCGACGATCTGGTTCGGGCTCGCAATGTTCCTTCTCCACAATTGGTGGGAACATCTCACAAGCAAACCCTGGATCTGAATGTGTTGACCGATATGGGTGTTCGCCTGGTCGGAAGGCTGGCCATGATCCGCGATGGTCGGGCTCTGTTCTCCGGTGGTTTGAAAAATGTTTGTGAGTTGGCTGATCTGAAGATGAATCGACTACTGGCTTTGTTCGATGAATGGGTGGACGAGCATTCCGAAGATCCCGGTCAGGGGCCTCGTGAGCGATTTGAGCCGACCCGGGTCGATGCAAGTCCGCTACTGGGTCTGGACCTCAATGGTCGTGAACTCAGTTCAATCATATGGGCCACCGGTTATCGGCCGGATTATTCATGGCTGGACCTGCCGATTCTTGACCGAAAAGGAATGATTAAGCACCAGGGTGGAATCGCCGATGCGCCTGGCGTATATGTTTTAGGGTTGAATTTTCTCAGGCGTCGCAAATCAAGCTTTATACACGGGGCGGAAGACGATGCCAGGGACCTTGCGGGTCATCTTCATGCCCACCTTGGGAATCAGAACATGGCAGGTCTAGGCTGATATCCGAAAATCCGAAATCTGGATTTCCTTACCGTAGTCACCGTAATCGCCATGCTGGCGCTCCTTGCGGAAATGACCCCAGTTGATCGAAGAATACCGGGCAGGTTTGCTCTCGGAAAGCAGCCCCGGGACCGGCGCGTAATTGGCGCTATAGCGTGGGTTGAAGAAGTAGGGCAGGCTGTATCTGTCCTTATCGCGACTGGCAACCACCCGATGTAATGGTGCGGTGTACCTGTCATTCGACCAGACCTGGACGATGTCTCCGGTATTCACGACCACCGTTCCTGGTATTGGGTCGACCGGAATCCAAGCACCCCCATGGTGAATCTGTAATCCTGCAACGTCATCCTGTAACAGCAATGTGAACGCACCAGCATCAGTGTGATGGTGAACGCCCATGTGACCGGTACCGGCCGATGACTGAGAACCATCATCTGCAAGAGGGTCTTTTACCGGATAGTAATTCAGGCGAAGAAAACTGGAGTGCTGCGGGTAAAAATCGCGGATCAGTTGCCCATGGTTGTCCGACAGGTTTGAGGCCATGACTTTCAAAAGGGCGATGGCCGCCCTTCCGCAGGCATCATAGTATTCGTTAAGGGTTTTTTTAAATTCCGAACTTCCTTCGGCAGTTGGCCACAGATTCCATCCGTCTTCAGTGATGTTGTCCGGGTGATCCTCAGGAAGACTCGGGTTGGGTACATGCCCGAAATCGAAGACTTCTTTCATGTCCCGAATATTCTTGGTCAGTTCGCGATCATAGTAACCCCGGCTGTTTTCCTCGGAACGTTCCGCTACCCTTTTGTCTTCGCGCGGCAAGTCAAAAAACCAGCGAGTGACATCCCAGACGCGGGATAACAAGCCTTCGTCAATACCAAACCCGGCGATGTAGAAAAAACCGGTTTCTCTGCATGCTTTGTCCACCGCCGCTGCAATCCCGGAGCGTGCTTCGATGAGTGCGCTTTCGTTACTGCTGATCAAAGGGGATATATCAATGACGGGAACCGGTCCGGTGGAAGCTGTGATCAGATTGCTCATGACTCTGCATTCTACTGAAAAAATGATCTGAGCTGGCGAAGCCTACCAGTACAAAAACGAAAAATTTTCTGTGGCTGCGATCGGCTCTGCTCAACAAGACTTCCTTGGCATTGTGTTTTGGATTAATGGATATCCCAGCATATCGACACGGTTTCAGTCAGTCCCGTGTTCAGATCGGTATCTCTTTTTTCATGCGGAAACGTCTTAAAGGCATGATAAGCTTCGCAACCGGTTTTTACGTCCACGCGGTCACAATAAAATGAGATCACCTGTTTTAATCATCTTCTGCGTTGCATGCCTTTTGGGCTGTAATCAGAGCACTCAAGAATCCACGTCAACCATGTCCGAAACTTCTCAGCAAAATTCTGCATCCAGCGATACCCCGGAAGCTTCAGAGCCGATGGCAGAAAAGCGCCCCCACGAGCTGACCATTCATGGTGATACCCGCATTGATGAGTATTACTGGCTGCGTGATGACACACGCTCGGACCCCGAAGTCCTTGCGTACCTGGAAAGCGAAAATGAATGGTTCAAGCACGAGATGGCGCATACCGAGGTGCTGCAGGAGACGCTGTTCGAGGAAATGACCGGACGGCTTGATCCGGTTGATGCCGAGGTGCCTTATGAAAAAGGTGGTTACTGGTATTACTCGCGTTATGAGCCTGGTCAGGACTATGCCGTCCACGCGCGTCGCAAGGGCAGCATGGAAGCCGAAGAAGAGATCCTGATAGACGCAAATCAGCGTGCTGAAGGACACGAGTACTACAACCTCGGAAATCTCGTAATAAGTGACGATCAGCGTTATGCAGCGGTTGTGGAAGACACGGTTGGCAGGCGAATCTATGACATCCGATTCCTGGATACTGAGACTGGCGAATTCCTGCCTGATCGAATCGGCAATGCTGCAGCAGGGGTTGCCTGGTCTGCAGATGACAAGTATCTGTTTTACATGGATAAACACCTGGAAACACTATTGGGTTACAGGCTTATGCGACATGAAATCGGAACCGAATATGCCGATGACGAACTGGTGTACCAGGAGTCCGATAACAGGTTCTATAACCAGGTCAGCCGCAGTCGCTCAGGGGATTATATTTTCCTGGCCCATTTGGAAACCGAGTCTTCCGAATACAAGGTTCTTGCTGCGAACGATCCACTGGGCGAGTTCAAAGTCTTTCTGCCCCGTGAAGAAGATCATTTGTATTTCCTGGATCATGCAGGTGACACCTTTTACATTCGCACCAACTGGGAAGCGGAAAATTACCGCGTCATGACATCCTCACTATCGAGCTCGCAGGATAAATCCTCCTGGGATGAGCTGATACCGGCCCGCAAAACAGCAATGGTTCAAGGGCTTCAGGCTTTTGATAACTGGCTGGTGGTCGGAGAGCGCGAAGACGGCCTGCGCAAGGTCAGGGTGATGTCCCTGGATGGCGAAACAGACCGATACCTGGATGCCGGAATGGAAACCTATGTCATGTGGCCGGAGACCAATGTCAGCACCGAAACCAGCACGATTCGCTACGGAATTTCCAGCCTAAATACTCCGGAACAGATCTGGGCGGTTGACCTTGAATCAGGTGAAACTGAATTGCTTAAAGCCACTCGCATCCTGGGAGGTTTTGACAGTCTGAATTACCGAACCGGGCGAATGATGGTTACGGTACGGGACGGGACCGCGATTCCGGTCTCGCTCGCTTACCACAAGGACACTCCACTGGATGGAACGGCACCTGCTTACCAGACTGCTTACGGGTCCTACGGAGCGTCATCTGATCCTTATTTCAGGAACTCAATCGTCAGCCTCATGGATCGGGGGTTTGTCTACCTGATCGCGCACATTCGCGGCGGACAGGAAATGGGCCGGCAGTGGTACGAGCAGGGCCGACTGATGAACAAGAAGAATTCGTTTACGGATTTCATCGATGTCACCGCCGGATTGCAGGAGCAGGGCATCATTGATCCATCACGCACATTTGCCCAGGGCGGTAGCGCGGGCGGTTTGCTGATGGGTGCAGTCATAAATATGGCACCGGAGCTATACGCAGGCGTTGTGGCAGACGTTCCATTCGTGGACGTGGTGACCACCATGCTGGATGAAAGTATTCCACTGACGTCTGGAGAGTGGAATGAATGGGGTAATCCGAAAGAGAAAGATGCCTATGACTACATGCTCTCCTATTCCCCTTATGACCAGGTGAGTGAGCAGGATTATCCCAACCTCATGGTCACAACCGGCCTGCATGATTCACAGGTTCAGTATTTTGAGCCTGCCAAGTGGGTTGCCAGGCTTCGTGACAGGCGCACGGATGACAATCGCCTCGTGTTTCACGTGAATATGGATGCAGGTCATGGCGGATCTTCCGGGCGCCTGGAGGGTTACAGGGACCTGGCCCGTGAATTTGCTTTTGTAATAGACCTTGCCGCGTTGAAGCGCTGATATTCGAATCCAGGGATGACACTTGGCAATTCCGGGAAACCGGGGTAGGATATGCGCCTTCGTAAGTTGACAGATATTTATCGGACCAGAGACATGAACAGCCATCACACCACAGACGTACCCTTCGTCGCGATGGCGCTTGTTCGTCTGCGGGGCATGCCTTTTGAAGGCGTTGGCCCGCTTTACCTGCACAGTCTCAGTTAGCCGCATTTCAGATTAATTTCCTGGTCCGGCTACCGATTCCGGACTCAGATTCTTTTGTTTTTTGTCCGGATAGAATAAAAAATCTGGATATAAAATAATGACTTACGTTTCTAATAGACAAAAAACATCAAGAGTAATCGCATTCTTTCGCGAAGCGCTTCGTGACAACGAGGCGGACTTCACCAGCGGGCCAATCAATCGTGGCCTGGGCCTGCTTGCAATTCCGATGATGCTCGAGATGGGCATGGAAGCAATATTTGCAGTAGTCGATATTGCTTTTGTTTCCAGGCTGGGAATGAACGCGGTCGCAGCCGTGGGGCTCACCGAGGCACTGATTACAGTGTTATACGCAGTGGCCATTGGCCTGGGAATGGGCGTCACCGCGATGGTTTCACGTCGTGTCGGAGCCAAAGATCCGATTGCTGCGGCCTATGTCACCGGGCAGGCGATCTGGGTTGGTGGTGCCTTGTCAATCATGATTGGCGTGGCCGGGGCATTCTATGCCGAGGATCTGCTTCTGATGATGGGTGCCAGCCCTGAAGTGATCTCTGAAGGAGCGGGATTCACCGCGGTGCTACTCGGCGGTAATGCCAGCATTTTGTACCTGTTCCTGCTTAATGCGGCATTTCGCGGTGCAGGTGATGCGCCTGTTGCGCTAAGGTCACTGACCCTGGCCAATGGGCTAAACATCATTCTGGATCCATGTTTCATTTTTGGTTGGGGGCCGTTTCCGGAAATGGGGGTGACCGGTGCCGCAGTCGCAACGACCATCGGTCGCGGTGTCGGCTGTCTGTACCTGTTCTATTACCTTTTTGCCGGGAAAGGACGATTGGCATTCGGGGTCAGGAACCTTGCCATTTCGCCTTCCCTGATTGCTCGAATGATCAAAGTATCAATCGGCGGCATTGGCCAGTTTCTGATCGCAACATCCAGCTGGATCGTGGTGATCAGGATTGTTGCCATGTGGGGAAGTGCCCCGGTAGCGGCTTATACCATTGCGATTCGAATGGTGGAATTCGTTTTTCTCCCGGCGTGGGGGCTCGGTAATGCCGCGGCCACGATGGTGGGACAAAACCTGGGAGCAGCCAGGCCGGGTCGTGCTGAGAAGGCCGCGTGGATGGCATGTCGCTACAACGCCATTTTCATGACTGCGGCCGGCGGAATTTTCTTCATCTTCGCGCCCCAGATCGTGGGGTTGTTTTCCAGTGAGCCGGAAATCCTGCGTTATGGAACCCACTGCCTGAGAATCCTGGGGCTGGGATATCCGTTGTATGCGGTTGGAATGATTATTACCCAGGCGCTCAACGGTGCGGGTGACACAAAGACCCCATCCATCCTGAACCTGATTGCATTCTGGATGACGCAAATTCCCCTGGCCTACTGGCTGGCTACATCGGTTGACCTGGGGCCAAACGGCGTTTTCTGGGCGATCGTTGTCTCGGAGACACTGTTGACCATCATGAGTGTGTGGGTATTCAGAAAAGGAAAATGGAAAACCCAGGAGATCTGATCTTTGTATGACTGGCGGGGTGCCATGACAGCACCCCGCGCGTTTTCAATGAAGACCGGTTCGTCAGCACACATTTATCGTGGCCGGCCCGGGAATCACGGTCAGCCTCTTATCAGGCCAGCTCGTTCTCGTATAATGCCAGCATGCGCGACCATGCACGATCCGCCTGGACCTGGTTATAGGCGCCACCGTCCGGGGGGCACCAGCCATGAAGCGTGCCTTCGTATACTTCGATTTCTGCAAACAGGTCGGTCTGATCGAAAGCTTCGCGCAGAAGGACCTTGTCCTCAGGGTCTTTTTCGTCATCATTCTCGGCAATAGCAATCAGGAAACCCGCGTCCATTTGTGGAACCAGCAGATGAGGGCTGTCGGGCTTGTCCGTTGCAAGGCCGCCACCGTGGAATGAAGCCCCGGCCCCGATGCGCTCCGGATAGGCCGCTGCCAGTCGCATGGTGTAGGAGCCTGTCATGCAATAGCCCGCTGACCCAATCTGGCGACTGGAATCCACCGATTCATGTGCATCCAGGTATTCGATGTAGGCACCGCCATCAATGACACAGGTTTCGGGCGAGAGCGAGCGGGCATGGGGCATCAGTCTCTCACGTACGGCCGGATCACCAAAACTTTCACCTTCCGTAATGACTTCGCCTTCAACGGTTCGGTAGTAGGGATTCACAACCAATACCGAGTAGCCTGATTTAGCCAGGCGTTCACCCATCATTCGAAAGGCGGGTCGAATGCCCTTGATATCAGGCCACATGATGACGGCTGCATGGCTGCCTTCCACGGGGTGGGCCAGGAAGCAATCAGCCTCGCCATCGGGCGTTGGAACCATGACATCGGATGTAGCAATTTCGTTTGCATTTGCAACAGCAGGTAACAGGGTGGCCAGGGCCGCTGCGGAAAGTGCCACGTTGAAATCACGGCGAGTCATGCCAGTGTTTTCAAGATGATTTTGAATGTCTTTTTCGGTGCGTTCGTTACACATTAGTCAGATTCCTCGATTCGGGTTGTGAACTGCCAGGCTGAATTCGCATGTCTGCAATTGCTAAAAAATTACTCCGTGCAGGGTGGCTCGATGAAAGTGGCCAGCCTCTGAAGATTGAGTGTCACTTCGGAGAAGCGACTGTTTCCGCCACTGTATTCCGATGAAGACGGGCCATCGCATCGAAGCTGAATGACCGCGGTGCCATTGTTGGTGGCAATCACATTATCCGGATCGAAACCCACGCCGAAATTGCCACCTTCTGTCAATTGCATGGTGATGGCTGCGCCGTCCTGCAGGGACTCACCATTGATTGTCCCAATCATCCATGCCGGATCGCCATCCTTGTCATAAGTGAACCAGTAAATAACGATTTGCCCGCCTGGCAGGACTTCAACCACGTAGCCCTCACCATCATGTGTGAGGTCGTACCAAAGCCCGTTGCGCCAGTCGTCACCCGATGCTTCCGGTTCGTCGCTGCTGAACGGAACGGAAAGGCGGGACAGCTCCTGGTAACCGGAATGTCCGTTAAGAAGATAATCAGCCTTTGCTCTTACACCATCGTAGAAATTGATCACCAGCGAGCCCACTTCGGTTGTTTCGACTTCTGTCGGGTCAAAACCCGGGCCGAATCGGCCACCACGGGTTTCCAGCAGTGTATCGACAATCATCCGGTGGCCTTCCAGTTGCGCGATCCCGAAATACCATTTCTGGTTGCCCTGGCGGTCATAGGTAAACCAGTAAATGACTGCGGTATTGGGGTTGATGACAGAGATTGCGAAACCCTCGCCGTCGTGAGTTACATCGAACCAGGAACCGTTGTATCGGGCTCCGGCATCTTCCGGCTGGTCTCGCAAAACGATTGGAAAAAGATCATGTGTGGGCCAGTTGAAAATCTGATCCAGTGCAACCCCAAGGGCAGCGTCAATTTCGCTGTACCAGTTTCCCTGGCCGGTTTCGTTTCGTTTGTTAAATGACAGCATATAGCTTACGCCGGTCCAGAGCCTGACGGCCCACGTCATGGTTCCGGGCAGACTGCCGGTGTGGTAGGTGTTTTTCGCGTTATATCCGTATTCGCGGACACTCCAGCCGGATGCGTAGTACTCATCTCCCAGGTTGTAAGGTGGTACATGATTCTCCGGAAGATCCCACATTTCATCCCTGGAGGACGGATTTAGTATCGAGCCCGGGGCCAGCGGGTTGTCCAGATTCGAAAGCCAGCGAACGATTTCGGGCGCTGAAATCGTCCAGCCTCCATAAGAACCATTGTTTTCGGAATTCAGGCCGCCGTATTGAAGCGCCACGATCTCGCCACTGTTGTCCAGTACAGTGCTTTTTACGCCACTTGAGTAGTAACGGGCTTCTTCCGGATAAAGGCGATGTTCCTGCGAGCGGGATTGCCGGGCATCATAGATTCCGATTTCGTTCAGAATCTCATCTGCATAGGCGCCGTAGGGCAGGCCGGTGACCGACTCGATCACCATACCGGCCAGCATGAATCCGTAATTCGAATAGGCAAAGGTGGTGCCAGGCTCATGGATCAGAGACCGGCCATTCATGTATTTCTGAATGTCAGTCTTTAATACCGGTAATCCCTCTTCAGTGGCGAAGGCGATGGCAGCATCATGAGCACCAGGATCAAACCCATATTCGCCGGGACTACCAAACCCACCCAGATGCTGAAGCAGCTGGCGAACCGTAACGCTGGCCAGGCGCGGATCTGCAGTCTGGCCGGGCAGGGTGGTCAGGTCGAGATGCTTGCTGATCTTGTCATCAAGAGAAAGCAGGCCGTCCTGCTGGGCGCGATGCAACAGTGTCGAGGTCAGTGGCTTGCTGACGCTGGCAATTCGATACTGGCTGTGAATGCTGGTCGGTTTAGCAGAGTTGTGTGTGTAGGACCTTGCGAAAACCAGCTTACCCTGCCTGGTGATCGCCAGCTGTCCATCCGGGATGTCATGAGCCTCCATGAAATTCGTCATGACATCGTCAAAAATTTCGAGCTCGGGAACATCGACCCCATCAGCCACCTGTGCGCCATGCGCAGTGAATGACAACAGCAAAAGCAAACAGGGGGCCAGGGCAAATCTCATCAGTGTTTACACAGATTTCAACTATCAGCGTGAATACTACCAAACCAGGCATTCTGGCGAACGCAAAAAATGCATATTTGATTGCGGGTCCGAATGGGTTATCGTGGCCAGATGTTGTTACTTCCCAGATTTGTTTCACCATGGCTGACAGTAGCGCTTTTCGTAATATTTAACAGTTATCCGGGCGCCATTCAGGCACAGATGAAAGTTCGTGTCGAGGCTGTGGTCAGCGCACCTATTCTGGCTAAACTGCCAGTATCCGGTTCAATCGTGTCACCTCGAACCAGTGACCTGGCGGTGCAGCAAAGCGGGTTGGTTGAAGCTGTCTACTTTGAAGCTGGTGACCGGGTTGATGAGGGTGAGCTCCTGCTTGAGCTGGACTCGGAGATGGCTGCGCTTGAATTGCAACGCTTTGAAGCCATGCATGAAGAATCGCGCCTGCTGTTCAACGAAGCAGAAAGACTGGCCGATGAGGCTCGCAGCCTGATTGATGCGAAAAACATTTCGCAGAGTGAGTACAGCGCAAGGCTTGCAAATGAGGCTGCAGCCCAATCTCGTGTGCAGCAGCTCGAACTGCAGATTAAAGCGCAGGAACTGAGAATTGATCGTCACAAATTGCGCGCCCCTTTTGCCGGCGTGATCAGCGAAAGGCATGCAGAAGAAGGTGAATGGCTGGATGCAAACAGCGCTGCATTTCAGTTACTTCAGGCTGACCCTTTACGTGTGATTGCAAGAGTCTCGGAGCGTTACTATTCAGAAGTCAAAGCCGGAACCCCGGCAACCATTACTGTCGATGCTCGTCCAGGACAGGTGCTTGAGGCCAGGGTTGATGCGGTGGTTGCTGCTGCCGAGGGAAGCAGCCGAAGTTTCAGGGTTCGGATTGAAGTGCCGAACCCGGATATGGGCCTGGCTCCCGGGATGTCGGCGCACCTGGTGCTGTCACTGGATCAAAATAATCAAAATTCTGTCCTGCAGGTCGTTTCAGATGCAATTGTGCGCCTGCCGGATGGTAGTGCAGTTGTCTGGGTTGTGGATGAAGGTGTCGCTGAGCCGGTTACCATCGCACTCGGCAGACGGAATGGGTCCAGTGTGGAAGTGATTTCTGACAGGCTGCAGGAAGGCGACCAGGTGGTAACCCTGGGCAATGAGGCACTGCGACCCGGGCAGGCTGTAACAGCCGAGATGCCTGTCACCGGGAGTCAGTGACGACATGATCCGTTTTGCGCTGGAAAAGCCGGTTATCGTGACCGTTGGCATCATCATTGTTTGCCTGTTTGGTATCTCCGCCCTCTTCAGGGTGCCATTACAGTTGATACCTGACCTCGATCCGCGCGTCATCAGCGTAGACACCCGCTGGCCGGGTGCCAGCCCGCAGGATATTGAGAAGGAAATCCTGGTTGAACAGGAAGAGTTTCTTCGAAATGTCACAGGACTGGAACGCATCGATTCGACTGCCAGCTTTGGACGGGGGACCATTGAACTTGAATTTCCGTTCGGGACCGATATCAGCGATGCACTGATTCGTACCTCCAACGCTTTGTCCCAGGTACCGAATTATCCCGAAAATGTTGACGAGCCCAGGATCACAGCCGATTCATTTTCCGAGAATTCGTTCGCTTTTTATTCAATTACTACCCTGCCTGGCAACCCCATGGGGCGTAACATCCTGGAGGAGACGGACTGGATCGAAGACAACATCAAGACCCGCATTGAGCGGGTGCCGGGTTTGTCTTCTGCTGATGTCTCAGGGGGAGTGCGCAGGCAGCTCAATATTTACCTTGATCCTGCCAAACTGGCATTGCACCAGTTGAATGTTCTTGATGTGCGAAATGCTGTTCGAACCCGAAATCGTGATGTTTCCGGCGGTGATCTTGATTTCGGCAAAAGGCGCTTCCTGGTTCGAACCCTGGGTCGTTTTCAAAGCATCGATGAGGTTAACAACCTGATCATTGCCGAGCGAGATGGGGGTTTCATCCGTTTATCGGACGTCGGCCATGCAGAGTTGGGACTTTCTGAAGTTCGCGGTGCCCGCTTCGATGCAGGTGAGGCGCAGGCGTTCATGTCGATCAAGAAAACACCGGGCTCCAACATTGTCGAGGTTTTTGAAGGCGCCAATGCAGCCATTGAAGAACTTAACAATGGCCTGGTCAGGGAATACGGCCTGGTGATCGAGCCACGCATGGACGATGTGATGTACATCAAGTCGTCCGTAAAGACAGTTCTCAAAAACCTCCTGATCGGTGCAGTTCTGGCCGTCCTTGTTTTGAGGCTGTTTTTGCGGTCCTGGTCGGCAACCCTGATTGGATCGATCGGAATTCCGATTTGTGTCCTGGCCGCATTCCTTGGTTTGTTACTGACGGGCAGGACCATCAACGTGATTTCCATGGCGGGCGTGGCTTTCGCCATTGGCATGACCATGGACAATTCCATCGTCGTTCTCGAGAACATCACACGCCTTGTCAGCCGTGGCATGAGCCGGTCCCAGGCTGCCCTGGAAGGCGTTGAGGAAGTATGGCCCGCGGTGCTGGCTTCGACGCTCACCACCGTGATGGTCTTCCTGCCAGTGGTTTTCCTGAAGCTCGAGGCAGGCCAGTTGTACTCTGATATTGCGATTGGTATTTCAGCAATGATCCTGATGTCAATGATCGTCGCCATCACCATGATTCCGGCTGCGGCATCAAGATTCCTGACTCATCGGGAGGTGCCTGCCGGTCACGCAAAAGGAATCGGTGGGTTTTTCGTCAGGGCAGGATTGTCCTTCGGCGCCAGTCTGACAGGCTTTATGGATTGGTTGCTGGACACCCGTGGAAGGCGCATTGGCGCATTGGTGGGGACTGCAGCCGTTGCCGTTTTTATCATGATTGTAATGACGCCAAAGGCCGAGTATTTGCCTGAAGGGGAGGAAGCGAAAGTTTTTGCGCGAATGTTTGCGCCACCGGGCTACAACCTGCAGACCATGCTTGATATTCACCAGCAGGTCGATCCGTTTGCAACCAGCCAGATTGGTGCGGATGGTAGCGATTATGCCGCGGGGCTGACGGATATTCCGCCGATTTACAGACACATATCCTTTCTTTCGCCAGGTTTCATGATGTTTGTGACCGTTCCCCGGGACCGCGATGACACACAGGCATTGATCGATGGCCTGACGGGTCACTTCCAGGATGTTCCAGGGATGTTCAGTTTTGCTTCGCGGGGTTCAATATTCAGTGACAATCGTGGCGGCAGTCGCAGCATCAACGTGGAATTGCAGGGACGAAATCTTGAGGAGTTGTACAGCACTGCCCTGCGTGTATATCAGTCAGCGGAGGCGCTCTTTGATGGTGGACAGGTGAACAGTTCTCCATCGCCCACAACGCTGGCCATGTCGCAGCCAATCGCAAAGATTATGCCGGACTGGGAGCGGGCGGCCGAGCTGGGCCTTGATCAGTCGCAACTTGGTTACATGATGTGGGCATATTCAGATGGGGCCTTCGTTGATGAATTTTTTCTCGATGATGACAAGATAGATATGTATCTGTATTCATCTTCGGGTGTGATTAACCAGCCACAGGACCTTGAGAACGTGATGATTCACACCCCGAATGGCACCGTTCAATTGTCAGCACTCGCGAAAGTTGAAGAGGTTGTCGGGACATCCAGCGTGCAAAGGGTCAATGGCTTGCGAACGGTCACCATCAATATCATTCCACCGCGCGATATTGCGCTTGAATCGGGCGTGGAAATTGTTCAGCGCGAGCTGGTGAAGGGCCTGCGTGATTCCGGCGCAATTCCGATCAGTATCACCGCCGGTATATCCGGGGCCAGCACCAAGCTTGAGGATACCCGGGCTGAAATGGGCGCCAACTTTATTCTTGCGGTGTTCATTGCCTATCTTCTGATGGTCGCAGTATTTTCGCACTGGGGATTCCCGCTGATCATCATGACCACTGTGCCGATCGGTATTTCAGGTGGCCTTGTAGGCCTGTGGCTGGTTAATATGATTGGTGGAAACCTGGACCTCATTGGCCTGACACCCGTACTTCAGCCTTTTGATGTCATCACCATGCTGGGCTTTTTGGTTTTGATCGGAACGGTTGTGAACAACCCGATTCTTATCGTTGAACGCGCAGTGCGGAATGTTGAACAAAAGGGTATG
>Ga0102946_1000166_pt1 | contig 22391 bp, 21 predicted proteins | sample SalPon2A_A_D1_MG_FD_78209 | JGI IMG/M metagenome (GOLD analysis project Ga0102946, IMG submission 78209) | Soil microbial communities from South San Francisco under conditions of wetland restoration - Salt Pond MetaG R2A_A_D1_MG | ecosystem: Environmental > Terrestrial > Soil > Wetlands | place... | reverse complement strand
GTAGTGCAGGTAGTCGGCACCACCGGAGAACGGCCACGGGCAGCGCCAGCAGCCGTCGGGCCCCGCACGGGCCAGGGCGGCTACCGGCTCACTCACCGAGAGCGCGAGGCAGCTCGCGCAGCCATCTTGTCGAGCGCGCGACCGAACATCACCCGGTTCACCCGGTCGGACACCGGCCCGACCAGGCGACCCACGGGGGCCGGGCGGAGCACGATCCGCTCCCGCCACACGACGCGGGTCTGACCGGCCTCGGCGGTCACGTGCACATGAGCCCAGCCGTCCAGGACCGGGCCCAGCTTGTCGATGCGGAACTCATAGGGCGGATCCCAGACCGACACCTCCATCCGGTCCACGACGGCCAGCAGCCCCACGCCGGTCCTGGCGGTGAAACGCCAACCCACCCCCGGCTCCCCGTCGTCCGCCGTGATGGTGGTGGCGGGGATGAAGTCGGAGTGCCGGCGGAAGTCGGCCAGAACGTCGAACGTCGTGGCCGGGGAGGCGTTGACTCGACGGACCAGATCAAAGGTGCCCATGCTGCTCCTGCCCTCGCAGTCGGTCGATCTCGGCATCGCGAGCCTCGAGCTCGTCGGCCAGCCGGGTCATCATCGCGTCCACCTGGTCCATCCGGTAGCCGCGTACCGCGACGTCCAGGCGGGCCGCACGCACCTCGGCGGGCTCCACGGTTCCCGAGGCCAACCCCGGGTAGGACTGGGTCGACACGGCGTCCTCGACCCCGGGCACGGGAAGCCGCGAAACCACCACGGCGGCGACCACGCCCACGGCGAGCACCGCCAGCACCACCACGAGGATCGTCACAGGACGATGGTACGCATCGGGGTCAGCCGACCCGGGGGTTCGCCTCGAGAACGATGCGCACCGCCTGCGCGGGGTCGTCGGTCAGCGTCACCAGGTCGAGCTCACGCGAGCTGATGGTGCCCTCAGCCAGCAACGCGTTCTTCATCCAGTCCACCAGGGGTGACCAGTAGTCCACCCCCACCAGCACGATCGGGAAGTGCGTCACCTTCCCGGTCTGGACCAAGGTGACGGCCTCGAAGAGCTCGTCCAGCGTGCCGAACCCCCCGGGCAGGACGATGAAGCCCTGCGCGTACTTCACGAACATCGTCTTGCGCGCGAAAAAGTACCGGAAGTCGATCCCGAGGTTGACGTAGTCGTTCAGGCCGGTCTCGTAGGGAAGCTCGATCCCCAGACCCACCGAGGTGCCGCCCGCCTGCGCCGCGCCCTTGTTGGCCGCCTCCATCGCACCCGGTCCCCCACCGGTGATGACCGCGAACCCCGCCTGCACCAGCGCTCGGCCCACCTGCTCGCCCATCCGGTATACCGGGGTGCCGGGTTCGATCCGCGCCGAGCCGAAGACGCTGACCGCGGGCCCGAGCTCGGCGAGCGCCCCGAAGCCCTCCACGAACTCCGCCTGGATCCGCAGGACTCGCCACGGGTCGGTGTGCACCCAGTCCCCGGGACCGGCCGAGTCGAGCAGGTTCTGGTCGGTCGTGCTGGCCGGGATGCGCTGGTCGCGCAGGGTGATCGGACCGCGCTGGTAACCCCGGGATGTGCTCACCGGTGCAACCTACCCCAGCCCGTTCGGCAGCCTGGACGCTGCGCCCGGTGAGCCGACTTACACTTCCCCGCATGCCCGCTCCCCGTCGCACCCTCGTGAGTCTGGCCCTGGTCGCCGTGGCCGCGGTGGGAGGCGTGCTGGGGGCGCAGTGGCTGGGCTCGGCCCTGCGCGACCCGCTGTGTGAGTTCCGCGCCGCCGACCGCGTGCAGACGATGAGCCCGGAACAGTCGGCGAACGCCTCGACGATAAGCCTGATCTCGGTCCAGCGCGGCTTGCCGCCGCGCGCGGCCTCGATCGCCATCGCCACGGCGATCCAGGAGTCCAAGCTGCAGAACCTCACCTACGGCGACGCCGACTCCCTCGGGCTCTTCCAGCAGCGACCGAGCCAAGGCTGGGGAACCGAGGAGCAGATCCTGGACCCGGTGTACTCCACGGGCCAGTTCTACGACGCACTGGTACAGGTGGAGGGCTGGCAGGACGAGCCGATCAACGACGTGGCCCAGACCGTGCAGCGCAGTGCCTACCCGCGTGCCTACGCCGACCACGAGTGGGAGGGGCGGGTGATGGCCTCCGCCCTGACCGGAGAGACGAGGGCCGCGCTCGGGTGCCGGCTCGACGACCCCGACGGCCCGGGGGACCCGTCCGCCCTGGCGGCCGAGCTGGGCAGCCTGGGCCTCGCCGCGAGCGCCGACGGCAACGTCGTGACAGTGCAGGCGGAGGGGTCCGCCTGGGCCGTGGCCGGCTGGGCCACGACCCGCGCCGAGCAACGGCAGATCACCCGGGTCTCCACCGACGGTCGGTCCTGGAGGCGCGACGAGGAGCCGATGAACTGGCACGACGATGGCGCCGCGAGCCAGGGAGTGGTGCAGATCGAGCTCAGCGGCTGAGGCCGCCGGGCCGGCGCGCTAGCGCTGTTCCACCGGTGTGTAGGAGCGCTCCCCGTACCCGGTGTAGACCTGACGCGGCCGGCCGATCTTGGTGTCGGGGTCGTTGATCATCTCGTGCCACTGCGCGATCCACCCGGGGAGGCGTCCGATGGCGAACAGCACTGTGAACATGTTCGTCGGGAAGCCCATCGACTCGTAGATGAGCCCGGTGTAGAAGTCGACGTTGGGGTAGAGCTTGCGCTCGACGAAGTAGTCGTCCTCCAGCGCCTGGGACTCCAGCTCCATGGCGACGTCGAGGAGCTCGTTGGTGCCGAGCTTGGACAGAATGTCGTGCGCAGTGTCCCGGATGATGGCGGCGCGGGGGTCGTAGTTCTTGTAGACCCGGTGACCGAAGCCCATCAGCTTGACCCCGTCCTCCTTGTCCTTGACCTTGCGCACGAACTCGGAGACGTCGCCGCCCCCTTCGGTGCGGATCCCCTCGAGCATGGCCAGTACCGCGGAGTTGGCACCTCCGTGCAACGGGCCGGACAGCGCGTGGATCCCGGCCGAGACCGAGTTGAACAGGTTCGCCTCCGAGGAGCCGACGAGCCGCACGGTGGAGGTCGAGCAGTTCTGCTCGTGGTCGGCGTGCAGGATGAACAGCAGATCCAGCGCCTTCACCACGGCCGGGTCCATCTGGTAGCGCTCGGTGGGCTGACCGAAGGTCATCCAGAGGAAGTTCTCGACGAGGTTGTAGTCGTTGTTGGGGTACAGGAACGGCTGTCCGAGGCTCTTGCGGAAGGCGTACGCCGCGATCGTGGGAAGCTTGGCCATGAGGCGGACCGTCGAGATCTCGGCCTGCTCCGGGTCGAAGGGGTCCAGGCTGTCCTGGTAGAAGGTGCCCAGCGCCGAGACGGCGGAGGAGAGCACGGCCATGGGGTGGGCATCGCGTGGGAAGCCGTCGAAGAAGCTCTTCATGTCCTCGACCAGCAACGTGTGCCGGCGCAGCTTGCTGTCGAACGTCGCGAGCTCGTCGGCCGTCGGCAGCTCGCCGTAGATGAGCAGGTAGCTGGTCTCCAGGAAGTTCGAGCTCGCGGCCAGGTCCTCGATCGGGTAGCCGCGGTAGCGCAGGATCCCCGCGCCGCCGTCGATGTAGGTGATGTCGGACTTGCAGGAGGCCGTGTTGACGAACCCGACGTCCAACGTGACGTCCCCGGTGGTCTTCAGTAGCTCACTGATGTCCAGCCCCGAGTTCCCTTCGCTGGCGGGCACGACGGAAAGCCCCAGCTCATGATCCTTGTGGCGGAGTGTGGCGTTGTCGGTCATGCGTTCCTCCTGGTGGCACCCGTCGGGTGTCGGTGGTGGCGGCAGGCGGGCCGCCTCACGCAGCGCCCCGCCGTGGGGTCACTCCTCGTGCTCTTGCGGCGGCAGGGCGGCGATGATCGGGTGGTCCTTGGGGATCAACCCGAGCTTCGCGGCTCCGCCGGGGCTGCCCAGGTCGTCGAAGAACTCGACGTTGGCCTGGTAGTACTCGGCCCATTCCTCCGGGGTGTCGTCCTCGTAGTAGATCGCCTCGACCGGGCAGACCGGCTCGCAGGCACCGCAGTCCACGCACTCGTCCGGGTGGATGTAGAGCGAGCGCTCACCTTCGTAGATGCAGTCGACGGGGCATTCGTCGATGCACGCCTTGTCCTTGAGGTCGACACAGGGCTGAGCGATCACGTACGTCATGGCAGACAGTATGCCGCCGATCGCCGACCCGCCGAAATACACCCGCGCTGCCCACGGTGACGACGCGGGCCGCGCTCACCCACCGCCTGTGCAGGTCACGCCCGGAGACGGCTCATAGGTCGTCGTGTACTCGTCGGTGCGCACCACGTCACCCGCTTTCCGCAGGTCGCGGGCCACCGTGATGGTGAAGCCCTCGACCGCACTCTGCTCGAGGCAGTCCGCGCTGTCGTCGGTCTTGGTCTCGGGTCGGGTGATCTTCGTGCGGTCCCCGGTGCGGGTCTCCACCGTGTACTGCCGGTCACCCCAGAACCGCATGACGATCGCGTCGCCGTCGATGAAGGTCTGGATGATGACCGGTGACGAGGTGTCGTTGGTCCACACGTTGTCGATCTGCCCGACCGAGATGGTGGCCTCCCGCCCCACCGGGTAGCGAGAGATGTAGTAGGAGTGCGGGGTGAAGGCGTTGAGCTCCACCCCGGCGAACCAGGCGGTGTTCAGCAGCGCCGTCGAGACCTGGGACAGACCGCCACCCATGCCCATGACCAGGCGACCGTCCTTGATGACCCCTGCCTCGACGTATCCCCGCTCGGTGCTGATCGGAGCCAGCGTCTCGGCCAGGCTGAACTGCTGGCCGGGCATCACCACCGAACCGTTGAGGTAGCGCAGGCCCACCCGGATGTTCTCGGTGCGGGCCGCGTTGTCGGCGCCGGTGGGGAACTCGCTGACGAACTCGGCCATCTCCGCGTCGATCTCCCACGAGGCCGCGTCCTGGTTGGTGATGTCCGGACGCACGTCCATCGTCTGCACGACCACCGTGCGGTCCTCGACCGAGACGCTGTCGGACTCCTCGGTGCTGGTCTGCTCTGCTTCGTCCGGGCCCGCGCTCGTGGCCGTTGCGTCGTCGGCCCCGCCGGTCGAGGCGGCATCGTCGGGCGAGCCGTCCTCGGTGGTGGTGCGGTCGGCGCGCACGATCTCACGCACCCCCGCCAACGCGGCCGCCTGGTCGATCCGCGTGCCGATCCGGGCGCTGACGACCTCCGGCACCCCTTGGTCGCTGAGCCGCACCGTCGCGTCGCGCGCCGGGCGTTCCACGTCGACCAGCGCACCACCGACCAGGTCCTCCAGACCGGACTGGTCGAGCACCAGCTGCAGCGTGGTCTCGCCGTCGCGGGTGGGCGTCTGCACGCTCAGCAGTCGGGAGAGCTGGTTCGGTGTGATCCGGGCCTCGGCGTCGGCGTCCCGGATCTCGATCACGACCGGCTGGGCCACGGCGGGTTCCACGACGTCGGAGACGAACTCCTTCACCTGCTCCGGCTCCAGGTCGGCCGGTACAGACTCCTTCTCGGCCCTGAAGGTCGTCTTCTCCGGCCACTGCGAGGCGATGCGTTCAGCGGTGGGTTCGACCCGCATGGCGACACCGGGCTCGGGCAACGTGGTCTTCACCTCGCCGCGGCTGAGCACGACCTCGGCTTGGACGGGAGCCTGGTCCACGTCGTCTGCGGCTTGCTGCACCGCGGTGCCCAGGGCCTGCGAGTCCACCGTGGTCGCCAGCTCTACCGAGCGACCGTCGCCGGTCAGCCGAGCCCACATGTTGCGCGGGTCGAAGGACACGCTGGTCAGACCGTTCAGCGTCGCGTCCATGTCGAAGCTCAGGCCGGAGCGCTGGGGCCGCAGGCTGGCTTGCTCACCCTCCATCTCGAGCCGCACCGGCTCGGTGGCCAGGCCGCCCAGCTCGTTCTCCAGGCGGTCGGCTGCAGCCTGCTGGCCCAGGCCGCCGATATCGACCCCACGCACGGTCGTTCCGGTCGGCACGCGGTCTCCGAGGTAGTACGCCAGCGCCACGTACCCACCGACGAGAACGACCGCCGCCACCGCGAAGCGCACCAGGATGCCCCACCATTCGTTGCGGCTGCGCTCGGTGGGCATCGACGCCAGTGGCGTGTTCTCGTCCGGCACCTGGGCCCCTGATGGTCTCGAGTGGTTGCGAAACGGACCCGCTCAGGAGAGCGAGGTGTACGTCCCCCGAAAGTGTACGAGTGCCGCCTCGGCCTGGGCAGGCGTCGCCACGGCGAGAACCTCACCGACGACGAGGACGTGGTCACCGGCGGGGTGGGTGGCGTAGGTGCGGCACTCCAGCGTGGCCAGCGCGTCGTCGAGCAAGGCGACTCCCAGGCCACCCCGGTGGTGCGGGATGCGGTCCAGCTGGCCGTGAAGCGGCCGCCCCGGCGTGGAGAGCCACTGGCTGGCCGCCCGTGACGAGGCTCCGAGCACGCTGAGCCCCCACACCCGGGAGTCCAGGACCGCGTCGTGCCACCTGGCCTCTTCGTCGACGCAGATGAGCACCAGGACCGGGTCCAGCGAGACACTGGTGACGGCGGTCGCGGTCATCGCGTGGTCGTGACGCCCGGAGAACGTCGTCGCCACGACCACCCCCGCGGCGAGCCGCCCGATGGCCTGCCGGTAGGCCATCGGGTCGACCGATGTCGGCTCATCCGAGGCCGGGGAGGCGGGCGTATCCCTCCCGCCGGGCAAGCCTGGCTGCGATGTCATTGCTCAGAGCGTAGTAGCCGTCGTAGACCGTGACCTGGGTACGGTGGTGGCGCAGGGCGGCGTCCCGCAGCCCCAGCACCGCAGCGGCAGTCTCTCCATGCGCCTCGGGGTCGAGGACGTGGTCCACCATCTCGTCCGGCACCACCGACGGCGGGTAGGGGTCGGTGGCCGTGGGGACGGTCAGCGAGGCGTCGAGAGAGTCGTGTCGGCGCAGCCACTCGCGGTCGGCGACCGCCCACGAACGCGGGGTGAGCACCATGAACCCTGCGGGTCGGTCTTCGACGGGCAGGTCGCTCAAGGCCGCCACCACGACGCGGTGGGTCTGGATGTGGTCCGGATGGGCGTATCCCCCGTCCGGGTCGTAGGTCACCACCACGTCCGGGGCGATGTCGCGGATCTGTGCGGACAGCACCGACGCCGGCTCGGCAACCGGCGCACCGGCGAACGCTCTGGGATGCGACGCCGCCGCCGAGCCGGCCATCCCGCTGTCGCGCCACGACGGCGGGTCGCCGCCGAGGAAGTGGTGCTGTACCCCCAACGTGTCCATCGCCGCAGCCAGCTCGGCCCGCCGCACGTCGGTGAGCCCGTCCTGGCCTTCCAGGTGGGCCAGCTCGTCGGGGATGACCTCACCCTCCTCCCCGAGGGTGGCCGTGACGACGTGGACCTCGTCCCCCCACACGCGGTGTTGCGCCAGTGCTACCCCGGTGGCCAGGGTCTCGTCGTCGGGGTGAGCGTGCACCGCCAGCAGCCGGACGCCGGGGGCAAGCGGGGTGCTCACCGTTTCGCACGGGCCGCCGCCCGCCCACGCACCGTGGCGTCCAGAATGACCTTGCGGATGCGCACGGCCTCGGGGGTGACCTCGACGCACTCGTCCTCGCGGCAGAACTCCAACGACTGCTCCAAGCTCATCAGCCGTGGTGGGATCAAGCGCTCCAGGACCTCAGAGGTGGCCGAGCGTACGTTGGTCAGCTTGCGTTCCTTGGTGATGTTGACGTCCATGTCGTCGGCCCGAGAGCTCTCCCCGACCACCATCCCCTCGTACACCTCTGTCGTGGGGGCCAGGAACATCTGGCCGCGCTCCTGCAGGTTGAACATCGCGTAGGTGGTGGCCACCCCGGCGCGGTCGCTGACCAGTGACCCGGACTGGCGGGTGCGGATGTCACCGAACCACGGCGCATACCCGTCGAAGACGTGATGCGCGATGCCGGTCCCCCGGGTCTCGGTCAGGAACTCGGTCCGAAACCCGATCAGCCCCCGGGCGGGCACGACGAACTCCATCCGGACCCACCCGGTGCCGTGGTTGGTCATCTGCTCCATGCGTCCCTTGCGCACGGCCATGAGCTGGGTGATGGTCCCCAGGTGCTCCTCGGGGGTGTCGATGGTCATCCGTTCCACGGGCTCGTGCACCTTCCCGTCGACCACCCGTGTCACCACCTGCGGTTTGCCGACGGTCAGCTCGTAGCCCTCGCGGCGCATCTGCTCGACCAGGATCGCCAGCGCGAGCTCGCCGCGGCCCTGCACCTCCCAGGTGTCCGGACGGTCGGTGGGTAGCACCCGCAGCGACACGTTGCCCACCAGCTCCCGGTCCAGCCGGTCCTTGACCAGACGCGACGTGACCTTGCCGCCCTTGACCCTGCCCGCCAGCGGGGAGGAGTTGGTGCCGATGGTCATCGAGATGGCCGGCTGGTCCACCGTGATCAGCGGCAGCGGCCGGGGGTCCTCGGGGTCGGCCAGGGTCTCCCCGATGGTGATCTCGGGGATGCCGGCGATGGCAATGATGTCGCCCGGACCCGCGCTGTCGGCCGGCACCCGTTCCAGGGCCTGGGTCAGGAGCAGCTCGGTGATCTTGACCCGCTCCACCGAGCCGTCTCGGCGACACCACGCCGCCTGCTGACCCTTGCGGATCTCGCCGGCGCGGACACGACACAGGGCGATGCGGCCCAGGAACGGCGAGGAGTCGAGGTTGGTGACGTGTGCCTGCAGGGGCGCGCCGACGGGGTAGGTGGGCGCGGGCGCGGTCTGCAGGATCGTCGCGAACAACGGCTCGAGATCGGCCCCGTCGGGCATCTGACCCGGTCCCGGGGCAGTCAGCGCGGCGCGGCCCGCCTTGGCCGAGGTGTAGACGACGGGAAAGTCGAGCGCCGCCTCGGTCGCCGCAGCGTCGGCGCCGTCCTCGAGCAGGTCCATGAACAGCGCGTAGACGTCGTCCACGACGGCCTCGATCCGGCTGTCGGGCCGGTCGACCTTGTTGATGCACAGCACCACCGGCAGCTGGGCCGCAAGCGCCTTGCGCAGCACGAACCGGGTCTGCGGCAGTGGCCCCTCGGAGGCGTCGACGAGGAGGACCACGGCATCCACCATCGACAGCCCGCGCTCGACTTCACCCCCGAAGTCGGCGTGGCCGGGAGTGTCGATGATGTTGATGGTGACCCCGCCGGGCTCGCCCGCCTGGCGCGCCGCTGGACCGGCGTACTGGATGGCCGTGTTCTTGGCCAGGATCGTGATGCCCTTCTCCCGCTCCAGGTCGTGAGAGTCCATGACCCGGTCCACGTCGTCGCCGCGGTGCCCGGCGAAGGCCCCGGCCTGAGCGAGCATGGCGTCCACCAGCGTGGTCTTGCCGTGGTCGACGTGGGCGACGATGGCCACGTTGCGCAGGTCGGATCGGCTCCGCTGCTCCAGGGCAGCGTCAGCTGAGGTCACATGAGGGGCCATGGGCACGAGTGTCGCAGCCGAGCCCGCTCAGTCGTGCATCCGTGTCCGTAGGTGCGCGGTGATGGCGGTGTTGCTCGGCAGCCACGGCACCGTCTCGAGCTCGGCCCGGGTGAGCCAGCGTAGGGCGTCGTGGTCGGCCAGTGGCTCCGGGCGGCCGCCCGTGAGGCGGGCCCACCACAGGCACATCACCAGGCCCCTCCCCAGCGGCCAGGCCCCCGACGGCTCGCGACCGGGGCCGGCGATGCGCTCACCGAGCTCGACCGTCACCCCGAGCTCCTCGCGCAGCTCGCGGCACACCGCGTCCTCGGTGCGCTCGCCCGCCTCGACCTTGCCACCCGGCAGCTCCCATTGGCCCCTCAGCTCCGCCGGCTCGCTGCGCCGCCCGGCCAGGAGTAGCCGTGGCCGGTCCAGGTCGTCGACGACGGCCGCCGCCGCGACGACGACGACGTCCGAGGCTGAGCCACAGTGCGCCACGGCCGCAGTGCATCACAGGGAACAACCGGGCGCCTCCCGGTCCACCCCGGCTTGACCTGTAGGTCTACGTTTCACTGTTCCCAGGGACCCCGAACCTGAGTACATTGCCTCCACCGATGGTGTCGATGTCCGCCGACAGCTCTGCTGCCGCGGCACCCTGACAAGGAGGCACGATGATCAACCACAAAGTGGCCGTGCTGGCCGGTTCCGCCGCGCTGGCGCTGGTGCTCAGCTCCTGCGCCGAGTCCGACCGAGACAGCGGCTCGGGATCCGGGAGTGGCAGCAGCGACGCCCAGTTCGTGTTCGGCGCCGCTGGTGCTCCGACCACGTTCGACCCGTTCTACGCCAGTGACGGCGAGACCTTCCGGGTGACACGGCAGATCTTCCAGAACCTCATCGGCATCGAAGAGGGCGGCGTCGAGACGATTCCTGAGCTGGCCACCGAGTGGGAGGGCAGCGAGGACGGTCTGACCTGGACGTTCCAGCTGCGGGAGGGCGTGACCTTCCACGACGGGACGGAGTTCAACGCCGAAGCGGTGTGCGCCAACTTCGAGCGCTGGTTCACCCAGAACGAGGTCGGACGCAACGACGCGGTGACCGCCTACTGGGCGAGCGACTTCGGCGGCTTCAAGGACGACGACCAGGAGAGTCTCTACGAGTCCTGCGAGGCGACCGACGAGATGACCGCGGAGGTCAAGATCACGCGCGCCACCGGGAAGTTCCCCATCGTGCTCACCCAGGCCTCCTACGCGATGCAGAGTCCCACCGCGATGGAGAAGTACGACGCGAACAACGTCAAGCAGCAGGGTGAGGGCTTCGTCTTCCCCGAGTACGCCACCGACCACCCGACCGGGACCGGGCCGTTCACCTACAAGTCCTTCGACGACGGCAACGGCACCATCACTCTCACCCGGTACGACGACTACTGGGACGAGACGGCCGGCGTGAAGGACCTCATCTTCCGCATCATCAGCGACGAGACGTCTCGGCGGCAGGAGCTCGAGTCCGGGACGATCAACGGCTACGACCTGCCGAACCCCGTCGACTGGGGAACCCTCGAGGACGGGGGCAACCAGGTCCTCATCCGCGACCCTTTCAACATCCTCTACCTCGGGCTGAACCCCTCGGCCAACGAGGACCTGCTGAACGACGACGTGCGGCAGGCGCTCTACCTGGCGATCAACCGGGAGCAGCTGGTCTCCAGCCAGCTGCCAGAGGGCGCCGAGGTGGCCACGCAGTTCATCCCGCCGACGATCGACGGCTACAACGACAGCCTGCAGCCGGTGGAGCACAACCCCGAGAAGGCCAAGCAGCTGCTGGCCGACGCCGGTATGGAGGGCCTAGAGATCGACCTGTGGTATCCCACCGAGGTCACCAGGCCCTACCTTCCCGACCCGCAGCGGATCTACGACGCGGTGAAGGCCGACTGGGAAGAGGTCGGGGTCAAGGTGACTCCCGTGGCCAAGCCATGGGCGGGTGGCTACCTGGACGGGGTGCAGCAGAACAACTCACCCGCCTACTTCCTCGGCTGGACCGGTGACTACAACGGCGCCGACAACTTCCTCGGTGCGTTCTTCGCCGGAGACGACAACGACTTCGGAACCTCGGAGTACGACTGGAACTCCGACCTGCAGGAGCAGCTGCGGGCCGCCGACGAGGAGGTGGATGAGGAGAAGCGGACTGAGACCTACCAGGAGCTGAACGCCAACATCATGGACTGGCTGCCCGGCCTGCCGCTCTCGCACTCCCCGCCCGCGATCGTGGTGGGTCCCGACGTCGAGGGGCTGACGCCCAGCCCGTTGACGCAGGAGGACTTCTCCACCGTCACCATCAAGGAGTGAGGCCTGCGTGTGGCCGGTCGGCGCCTCTGCCGGCCGGCCACACGGCCCAGCCCCGACCGTCGTCCGCTTGAGCCCGCGTAGGAGGCAGGCATGCTGAGGTTCATCGTCCGGCGGCTGTTGCAGACCGTGCTGTCCCTCTTCGCGCTGAGCATCCTGCTCTTCGGCTGGTTGAGGTCCCTGCCGGGTGGCCCGGTGAGCGCGCTGCTCGGCGAGCGCGGCACTCCCGAGTCACGCGAGGCGCTGCGGGAGCAGCTGGGCCTGAACGAACCGATCTGGGTCCAGTACTGGTCGTTCCTCAAGCGCGCGCTGCAGGGCGACTTCGGTATCTCGAACGGGGTCCGGCCGGGGACCCCGGCGATGGACCTCTTCCTGACCCGTCTTCCCGCCACCATCGAGCTGAGCTTCATCGCGATCATGATCGCGATCTGCCTGGCCATCCCGCTGGGCTACCTGGCTGCCCGCCGCCAGGGCAGCGTCTTCGACACGACCTCGATCATCGGCTCGCTGATCGGAGTCGCCGTTCCGGTGTTCTTCCTCGCGTTCGTGCTGAAGTACTTCTTCGCCCAGCAGTGGGGCCTGCTGCCTCCCACCGGCCGTCAGAGCGTCGGCATCGACGCCACCCGTGTCACCGGTTTCTTCGTGCTGGACGGGATCCTGACCCGGGAGCTCGACGCCTCGTGGGACGCCTTGAAGCACCTCATCCTGCCCTCGATCGCACTGGCCACCATCCCCTTCGCGGTGATCTTCCGGATCACCCGCGCTTCGGTGCTCGAGGTGCTGGACGAGGACTACGTGCGCACCGCGCGCGCCAAGGGTCTGACCCGGCGCATCATCCGGGGCAGGCACATCATGCGCAACGCGCTCATCCCGGTCGTGACCATCATCGGGCTGCAGATCGGAGCCCTTCTCGCCGGTGCGGTGCTGACCGAGACGGTCTTCGCCTACCAAGGCATCGGACAGGCCCTGGCCATCGGGTTCCAGAAGAAGGACTATCCGGTGCTTCAGGTGCTCATCATGATGGCCGCCTTGATCTACATCATCGTCAACCTGGTGGTCGACATCGCGTACGCCGTGATCGACCCACGCGTTCGGACCCGGTGAGGAACCCATGAGCGAGAAGACGCAGCCGGAGACGGACCAGGCGGCCGAGCGGACCCGGCGCAGCAAGAAGCAGAAGATCGATGATCTCGCCGAGTCGGGGGCGGTCTCCGAGGGCGACGGGGTCAGCCTCTGGATGAGCGCCTGGCGTCGGCTGCGCGTCAATCCGGTGTTCCTCATCGGCCTGACCATCATCGTGCTCTTCGTCATTCTCGCTGCGGTCGCCCCCTGGCTCGCACCGAAGGACCCCAGCACGCGCTATCTCATCGGCGAGATCAGCCCCCAGAGCAACCCCGTGCCCCCTCCGCAGGAAGGCTTCCCGCTCGGGGCCGACAACGCCGGCCGCGACCTGCTCTCCCGCCTGATCGTCGGCTCACGCCAAACCCTCATCGTCGGGGTCATGGCCACCCTCGGTGGGCTGACCGGCGGAGTCATCCTGGGCACCTTGGCCGGGGGCTTGGGCGGCTGGGTCGACGCCTCGGTGATGCGCATCGTTGACGTGATGCTGTCCATCCCCTCGCTGCTGATGGCGTTCTCGATCGCCGCTCTGTTCGCCAACCCCTCTCAGTGGACGGTGATCATTGCGATCGCGATCATCCAGATCCCCATCTTCGCCCGGTTACTCCGGGGCTCCATGCTCGCTCAGCGCACCAGTGACCACGTGCTGGCCGCACGAGCCCTCGGAGTCAAGCCGGCACCGATCATCTTCCGTCACATGCTCCCCAACTCGCTCAGCCCGGTCATCGTCCAGTCGACCCTCGTGCTGGCGACCGCCATCATCGACGCCGCGGCCCTGTCCTTCCTCGGCCTGGGCAACCCGGACGACAGCATCCCGGAGTGGGGGGCGATGCTCGGCAAGGCCCAGCAGTTCTTCAACACCTACCCGCATCTGGCTGTCTATCCCGCGCTGTGCATCATCGTCGTCGCGCTCGGCTTCACCTTGATGGGCGAGTCCATGCGCGAGGCCCTCGACCCCAAGTCCCGACGCTGAGGAGCGCGCCATGAGTGAGACCAGTACCGCCGTGGCCCCACCTGCGTCGTCCGGACCCCACGACGGACCGCTGCTCGAAGTCGAGGACCTCCGCGTGACGTTCGGCCGTGGCAACAAGGCGTTCACCGCTGTCGACGGAGTCAGCTTCTCGGTCTCCCCCGGTCAGACCGTCGGACTGGTCGGGGAGTCCGGCTGCGGCAAGTCGGTCACCTCACTGGCCATCATGCGCTTGTTGCCGGCCCGGGGTAACACGGTCACCGGCAGCGTCCGCTTCGAGGGCACCGACCTGCTCGAGCAGTCTGACTCGGCCATGCGCGACATGCGCGGCGCTGACGTGGCGATGATCTTCCAGGACCCGCTGAGCTCGCTGAACCCGGTGGTCGCGCTCGGCGTTCAGGTCTCAGAAGTGCTCCGACGGCACAAGGGGATGAAGCAGGGGCCGGCGAACGAGCGGTCCGAGGAGCTGCTCGGCAAGGTCGGCATCCCAGACCCGGGCCGACGCCTCGACGAGTATCCGCACCAGCTGTCGGGGGGGATGCGCCAGCGCGCCCTGATCGCCATGGCGCTGGCCTGCGAGCCCCGGCTGCTCATCGCCGACGAGCCGACGACCGCCCTGGACGTGACCATCCAGGCCCAGATCCTCGCGCTGCTCAAGGACCTCGTGACCGAGTCGAACACCGCTCTGATCATGATCACCCACGATCTGGGCGTCGTCGCCGGCTTGTGTGACGAGGTCAACGTCCTCTACGCCGGCCGCATCGTCGAGCGCGGCCTCAGACACGACCTGTACAAGGTGCCCCGCCACCCCTACACCGGCGGACTTCTGGCGTCCATCCCGCGGCTGAACCAGCCTCGCGGTGGCCGCCTGAACCCGGTGCCCGGGTCGGTGGCGGACAACATCGCCTGGGAACAGGGTTGCGCGTTCGCCCCGCGGTGTTCCAGCGAGGTGGAAGAGTGCCGTCACACCCCGCCGGAGCTGGTGCAGGACGACGACGTCAGCGACGAGCGCCTGTTGCGCTGCCACAACCCGCTCACGAGCGAGCCTGAGGCCGAGGAGGGCCGTGATGAGTGAGTCGGACCTCTTGGTCGACGTGCGGAACCTGAAGGTCCACTTCCCGATCAAGTCCGGGATCATCTTCGACCGTACGGTCGGCTACGTCTACGCGGTGGACGGCATCGACCTCGAGATCGCGCGTGGCGAGACGTACGGCCTGGTCGGTGAGTCGGGCTGCGGCAAGTCCACCTTTGGTCGAGCGCTGCTCCAGCTGGAGCAGGCCAGCGAGGGAGAGGTGCACTTCGACGGGACCAACCTCGCCACCCTCAAGGGCGACAAGCTCCGCAAGCAGCGGCGGCACATGCAGATGGTCTTCCAGGACCCACTGGGCTCTCTGGACCCCCGGCAGACAGTGGAGCAGCTTCTGCTGGAAGGCATGAAGGCCCACGGGCTGACGAAGGAGCAGGACGCCCGTGAGCGGCTCGTGGAGCTACTCCAGGCCGTGGGGCTGCCGCGCAACGCCTTGTCGAAGTACCCGCACGAGTTCTCCGGCGGCCAGCGCCAGCGGGTCGGGATCGCGCGGGCACTGGCCGTCGACCCGCAGCTCATCGTGGCGGATGAGCCGGTCAGCGCCTTGGACGTCTCGGTGCAGGCGCAGGTGATCAACCTGCTGCAGGACCTGCAGACCGAGTTCGGCCTGACCTATCTCGTCATCGCCCATGACCTGGCGGTGGTGCGGCATATCAGCGACCGCATCGGCGTCATGTACCTCGGGGCCCTGGTGGAGGAGAGCAGCGCCGACGAGCTGTACGACACCCCGCTGCATCCGTACTCGCGCGCGCTGATGTCGGCCGTGCCCGTTCCGGACCCGGAGGTGGAGGACTCGCGGGAGCAGCTGCTGCTTCCCGGTGACCTGCCGAGCCCGTCGGACCCACCTTCGGGATGCCGGTTCCACACCCGCTGCCCGTGGCGGCAAGAGACCAAGTGCGACGATGTCCGGCCGGAGCTACGCACGGTGGAGGTCGCGGGAGCCAGCAAGGGACACCGCGTCGCCTGTCACTGGGCCGAGCAGATCTACAGCGGTGAGCTCGAGGCGCACGTCGTGAACCCGACGGCGACGGACCCGAGCCTGGAGTCCAGCGAACCGGACGACGAGGACGAACGGCCGCAGGCGGCCGCCGAGCTCGCGTAACCACCCTCTCGCGCGCTGGCGTGTGGCTACGGGCGGGGCCCAGTACATTGGCGCCATGGTGCTCCCCGTGCTCGTGGTTCAACACGCTGACACCTGCCCCCCGGCCCTGCTGGGTGAGTCGTTGGCCGAAGGCGGGCTCCAGCTCGACATCCGTTGCGGCCATCGCGGCGACACCATCCCCGCCACGGCGAGCGAGCACAGCGCCCTCGTCATCCTCGGCGGAGCCATGGGGGCCCACGACGAGCAGAAGTACGACTGGCTGGCCCCGACGAAAGACCTCATCCACGACGCCCTGTCCCGGACGACGCCCATGTTGGGCGTGTGCCTGGGGCACCAGCTCATCGGCGCCGCCATGGGTGGCTCGTCCGTGCCCAACCCTGCTGGCAAGGCCCGCGGGCTGACGCGGTTCCACCCCAATGCCGCCGGCATGCAGGACCCCTTGCTCTCCAGTGCCGAGCCCGGATCGCTCGGACTGCAGTGGAACGGGGACATCCTCTCCCCGATGCCCGAGGGGGGGACGGTGTTGGCGACTGCCCCGGACAGCTCGGTCCAGGCGGCTCGCTTCGGCCCCCGCGCCTGGGGCGTGCAGTTCCACCCCGAGGTCACCCCGGAGATCTTCCGCGGCTGGGCGATCCACCGCTCGACAGGCGCGGACTCAGCTCGAGTGCTCGAAGCCCTGCACGACGCGGCCACCGAGTTCGACCACCGGCAGGACGAGGTGTTTGCAGCATGGCGTCCTTTGGGGCTGCGCTTTGCCGAGATCGTGCACGCCTACGCCGCCGGCGACGCCACAGCCGGCCTCGAGATCGGCCTCCGCTGAGGATCGGGAACCGCCCGATCTAAGGCAGACTGGACCTGCTTCACTTCGCGAGCAGGGAGGTACCGTGGCCGACGTCTCGCTCTACCTCGCCGTGACGTTCGTCGCCGCGATGCTTGCGGTGCTGATCCGCCTGCCACCCCTGGTCGGCTTCCTCGCCGCGGGCTTTGCGCTGAACGCCATGGGGGCCCCGGAGTTCCCCGCCCTGCAGACGCTGGCCGACCTCGGGGTCACGTTGCTGCTCTTCGGTATCGGCCTCAAGCTGGACATCCGCAGCCTGCTTCGCACAGAGGTGTGGGTCACCGCGTCGGTGCACATGGTGCTCAACGTCGTCATCGCCGCCAGCTTCGTGTGGACCCTGGGCCTGGCCGGCTTGGGCCTGGCCGCCGAGGTGACATGGATAAAGATCGTCCTCATCGCCTTCGCCCTGTCGTTCTCCAGCACCGTGTTCGTCGTCAAGGTGCTCTCGGACCGCAGCGAGTCGCAGTCTCACTACGGCCGTGTGGCCATCGGGGTGCTGATCATCCAGGACATCGCGGCCGTGATGTTCCTCACCGCCGCGGACGGCGAGCCACCGAGCCCCTGGGCCATCGCCTTGCTGCTGATCGTGCCGGCCTCGTGGGCGCTGCGACGCGTCTGGGACCTGGTTCCCCACGGCGAGATGCAGGCCCTCTTCGGCATCGTCATGGCTCTGGTGCCCGGCTACGCGGCCTTCGAGCTGGTGGGCCTGAAGGGCGACCTGGGAGCCCTAATCATCGGGGCGCTGCTCGCCAGCCACCCGGCCGCCGGCGAGCTGTCCAAGAGCCTCTTCACCCTGAAGGAGCTCCTGCTCGTCGGGTTCTTCATCTCGATCGGGATGGGCACCCTGCCCACCGCGTCGACGGTCGTGCTGGCCGGGGCCTTCCTCTTGCTGCTGCCCGTGAAGACGGGGCTGTTCTTCGTTCTGCTCTGGTGGCGGCGTCTGGGGCATCGGTCCTCGATACTCGCGAGCCTGGCGCTCGGAAACTACTCGGAGTTCGCGCTGATCGTCGCGGCGGTAGGTGTCGAATCTGGCCTGCTGGACGAGGAGTGGCTCGCGGTGCTGTCGGTGGCCGTCGCCGCCAGCTTCATCTTGTCGGCGATCGCAAACCGCTCCGAAACGGTGATCGTCCCCGCAGCCACCGCGCTCCTGCCCGCCCAGGATCCCCACCGTCTGCACCCCGAGGATCGCCCCATCGACCTGAGCCGTGCCTCCGCCGTCGTGTTCGGGATGGGTCGCATCGGCCGCTCGGCGTACGAGCAGCTGGAGAAGGAGTACGGCAAGGCGGTCGTCGGCGTGGAGATCGACCTCGCCCGGGTAGAGCGGCTGACCCGGGAAGGCTTGGACGTGCAGGAGGCCGACGCCACTGACGCCGCCTTCTGGGAGCGAGCGACCAACGGAAAGAACCTCGAGCTGGTGGTGCTCGCGATGCCGTTCCACGGGTCGAACCTGGTCGCGTTGAGACAGCTGCGGGAAGCCGACTTCACCGGGACCGTGGCGGTGATGGCCCAATATGACGACGAAGCCGCAGAGGTCAAACGGCTCGGAGCGGACACGGTCCTGCAGCTGTACTCCGGAGCCGGCCGCCAGCTCGCCGACGAAGCGATCGAGATCGAGGCGTCGACCTAGTCCGTCGCCCCCCGGTCGGCAAGTCTGCGGGCGGTATCACTGTCCGACTCGAACCTGTGTCCAGTATCGCAGGTCATACCGACATGCCTGGACTTATCCACAGGCTGAGAATCAGCGTCGCTACCATCGATACCCATGGACAACCGGGCCGAGGCCGCAGCGCCAGAGCGGGCCCGGCTGGGCTTCGTGTTCTACACCTCGTGCGCACTATCGCTGGCCTTCGTCGTCTTCGGGCTGCTCTTTCCGGCTCGTCTCAGCAGCGGTCTGGCCTTCGTGCGCGAAGGGGTCGTCGGCACCGTCGGCCCCGTCTACCCGTTGGTGGTCACCGGGCTTCTGCTCCTCGTCCTGGTGCTGTGGCTCTCCCCCGTCGGACGGGTACGTCTGGGTGGCCCCGACGCCCGCCCCGAGTTCGGGGCCATCTCGTGGATCGCCATGCTCATCAGCGCCGGCGTCGGGCTGAGCTTTCTCTTCTGGGGCACGGCGGAGCCGCTGATCCACCTCGCGGACCCGCCCTACGGGGCCGCGGAGGCTGGCTCGCCCGAGGCCGCTCGTCTGGCGATGCGCTACTCCTTCCTGTTCTGGGGCCCCCACGCCTGGGCCATCTATGCGGTGGTGGCGATCAGCATCGGCTACTCGAGCTTCACCCGCGGCCGGCCGATGCTGGTCAGCGCGGCACTGCGACCCCTGCTGGGCCGGCGCGTGGACGGACGCCTCGGTGACGTCGTGGATGTGCTCTCCGTCGTCGCCATCCTCTTCGGGGTGGCGACCTCACTGGGGCTCGGGACCGGGGAGCTGAGCGCCGGCCTGCACACCGTCTTCGGCACGCCCGACACGTACGTCACCAAGGTGATCATCATCGTCTCCCTGATGACGGTGAGCACGGTCTCGGCCATGACCGGCCTGGGCAGGGGCATCCGCTGGCTGAGCCTGGCCAACATCACCTTGTGCGCCGTGCTCCTCGGGTACGTGCTGGTCGTAGGGCCCACAGCGTCGATCGTGTCGACGATGGGCTCCGGCGTGGCGGGCTTCACCCGCAGTCTGGTGCCGATGAGCCTGGGCACCGAGGGAGCGCCGGGCAGCGACTGGACCGCGGGATGGATCTACTTCTTCTGGGCGTGGTGGATCGCCTGGGCGCCCTTCGTGGGGACGTTCATCGCCCGGATCTCCCGGGGCCGCACGATCGCCGGCGTGGTCTGCGGCGTGGTGCTCGTTCCCAGCGCGGTCACGCTCGCGTGGTTCTCGGTGCTCGGCGGGACTGCCCTGCAGCGCGAGACGACGGGCGCGGTTCAGGTGGCCCAGACGGCCAGCCAAGCGAAGTCAGTGGCCACAGCGGCGGTCTTCGAGAGCCTGCCGCTGACGTCTCTCACGGCGGCGGTGGTGGCGCCGGTGCTCGCGCTGCTGTTCATCACCTCGGCTGACTCGGCGTCGTTCATGCTGGGCAGCGCGACGTCGGGCGGCCACCTCAAGCCGCCTCGCCCACTGCGGCTGATGTGGTCGTTCGCCGCTGCCTTTGCCGCGGTGCTCCTGCTGAGCGGGGGCCCGACCGACCTGCGCAGTGCGGCCGTCGTCGCAGCGCTGCCCTTCACGGTGATCCTGGTCGGGCTGTGCCTGTCTCTTGCCATCATGCTGTGGCAGGACAGAGAAAAAAGTCAGCTCACCTCGTAGACGAAGTACTGAACCTTGATCGCCGTTCCGTACTTCGGATGGCGCGGCAGGTACGGCATCGGCTCGGTACCGAAGACACGTCCCCACCATCCTTCGCGTTCGAGGTTCACCAGGTTCTCCTCATAGCTCTGGTCGCGCATGATGTCGTCGCGCTGCGAGAAAACGATATGCCCACCGGGACGGACGATGCGGCACAGCTGACGCAGGATCTCGGGGGTCTCGAAATAGGTCAGCGCGCCGATGAAGCACACGGCATCGAACTCGTTGTCCTCGAAAGGGAGCGGAAAGACCTGCATGTCGACCGGGGTGACCTGCTCGTAGGCACCCGTCTGCTCCGCGAGCGCCAAGAGCTTCTCAGAGATATCGATGCCGTGGATGCGGGTGTAACCGAGATCGTGCATCGCCGTGCCGGTCAGCCCTGACCCACAGGCGGCGTCCAGCACTCGCGCCTGCAGTCCGACGTAGTTCAGCATGACGGCAGCGGCTGTCTGCGGGCCGACGTAGCCCCACTCCACGAAGGTCTCGTCGTAGCGGCCTCCCGCGGCGAAGGTGTCGTAGTCGCGCTGCACGGTGGTGCTGTCCGTGACGTACTCCTCGCCCCAGATGTCCGGGGTCTGCCCGATGATGTCTCCTGCCACCTGTGCCTCCCTCAGCTCCGGTGTCGCCTCGGCCTCCCACTGTACTGCTGGACCGGCGCACGGCCGGACCGGCGGGCAGGCGGCTCGCGACGCCACCGCGGGCGCTGGCGCTGGCGCCACCATGCACCCGCTTCGCCGCGACTTCCGGGCGACAGGCCCGTGAGCGAGTGGCTAGCCGGTGAAGCCGTTCTCCTCGAGCCAGCGCTCGGCGACCGTGGCGGGGTCGTCGCCCTGCACCTCCACCGCCGCGCTCAGCTGTCGCAGGGTTGCCGTGTCGAGCCGGTCCGATATCGGCTGGAAGAGGTCGGTCAGCTCGGGGTAGCTGTCCAGGGTCTCCTCGCGGAGGGTGAGCGCGGGGTTGTATGCGGCGAAGAAGTCCTCGTCGTCCTCCAGCAGCACGAGGCCAAGCTCGGGGATGCGCCCGTTGGTGCGGAAGACCGAACCGAAGGTGCAGGTCTCCCCCTTCTCGACGGCGCCGTAGACGGTCGTCGCCGAGACCTGGGAGACCCGGCTCGGGTCGAACTCGAAGCCGTAGTGCCTCTCCATTCCCGGCAGGCCGTCGGCTCGGTTGGCGAACTCGGGCCCGACGCACAGGGTCGCCTTCTCCGGCTGGTCCTCCAGGACGCTCTTCAGGTCCGAGATGCTCTCGACGCCGAGCTCTTGTGCCGCCTGCTCCCCCACCGCGATGGCGTACGTGTTGTTGGCCGGTGCCGGTTCCAGCCAGGCAACCCCGTTCTGCTCCTCGTCCAGCTCGGACACCTCCGCGCTCAGCTCTCCGGGGTCGGAGATGGCTTCCGGCTCGGCCAGGTGGACGAGCCAGCCGGTGCCGGTGTACTCCCAGTACATGTCGATGCGCCCCGAGACCAGGGCCCGGCGGACCTCCTCGGTGTCCCCCAGCCCCGTCCGGTCCACGACCTCCGCGCCGGCGGCCTCCAGCGCCTGGATCGTGATCTGGCCGAGAACCTCCTGCTCGGTGAAGTTCTTGGAGCCCACGGTCATCCGCACCGTCCCCTGAGGGCTGCTCAGGTCGAAGTCCTCGGAAATGCTTCCGGACCCGCCGACAGGCCCGCTGCCACACCCGGCGGTGAGGACAGCGCCTGCCGCACACAGTGCGCCCATCAGGGCCGCGGGGCGGCGCGAGCCTCGCGCGGCGCCACGGTCACTCTTCCTCAGGCGGCGCATCTCAGTCCTTCGCCCCTGTGGCGGCTTTTCCGGGCATGCTCTCCGCTGCCTTCTCTTTCAGCGTTTCGATGGACGGCTTCTCCGCCTTGTTCGGCTTGGGCTCCTTCAACAACGCCTTGTAGAGCGAGAAGCACATGGCGATCATGATGACCGCGAACGGTACGGCGGCGATGATGGCCACCTTCTGCAACGCGTCCAGCCCACCGGCCAGGAGCAGCACTCCCGCGAAGGACGCGATGACGGCACCCCAGACCAGCTTGACGAAGGTCGGGGGATTCAGGTTCCCACCGGTGGTCATGCTCGCCAGCACGAACGAGGCGGAGTCGGCCGAGGTGATGAAGAACACGCTCACGAGGAAGATGGCGACCACCGAGGTGATGAACGAACCGGGCAACCGGTCGAAGGTGACGAAGAGC
>Ga0102946_1000165_pt1 | contig 22671 bp, 21 predicted proteins | sample SalPon2A_A_D1_MG_FD_78209 | JGI IMG/M metagenome (GOLD analysis project Ga0102946, IMG submission 78209) | Soil microbial communities from South San Francisco under conditions of wetland restoration - Salt Pond MetaG R2A_A_D1_MG | ecosystem: Environmental > Terrestrial > Soil > Wetlands | place... | reverse complement strand
GAAGATGGCGGTTTCCTGGCCGGCGGGCTGCATGATGACCTGCTCACCCGCCTCGCTAAACTGGATGCCTTCCGGGTGATTTCCCGCACATCGATGATGGAGTACGCCGGAACGTCCAAGAATATGCGGGAAATTGGCGAGGAAATCGGCGCGACCTACATTCTCGAAGGCGGCGTTCAGGCCAGGGGAAACCGAGTGCGGGTTAATGCCCAGCTGATCGAGTCGACTGCAGACGAGCATGTCTGGGCAGAAACCTACGACCGTGAACTAACGGCTGCTAACCTGTTCGATATCCAGTCTGAATTGGCCTACGCGATTGCCGAGCAGATGCATACCGTATTGAGCGAGTCGGACCAGTCGCTGATCGACCAGGTGCCCACACAGAACATGGAGGCTTACTCTGCGTACCTCAGAGGTCTGGAGCTACGCGAATCAGGCGGGCATAACGTCAGGATCGTCACTGCAAACATCGAGGCATTTGAACAGGCAACAACCCTGGATCCGGAATTTGCGCTGGCCTGGGCACAATTGTCCAGGGAATATTCACGACTGGCCCAGGGATCGGCTGATCCTGAACACAGGCAGGCAGCACTGATGGCAATCAACCGGGCGAAAGAACTGCAACCTGATCTGTTCGAAGCCGAGGTGGCACAGGTCGAATACCTGTACCGTGCTGAATTCGAGTACCAGTTGGCACTGGACCATTTGCTGGCCCTGGAACGACGACATACGCTCAACACATCGGCAATGTTGTTAAAAGCGTTCCTGGTTCGCAGGCTGGGGGATTTTGAGACTGCTTACCAGATAACCCTGACGGCGCAGAAGCTGGACCCCCGAAATCTCCAGGTCGCCTCACAACTCATCAACATGGCCTGGGAAACAGGCGATTGTGATGCAGCCAGTGCCCATGCGCAGGCAGCACTGGCCCTGTCGCCGGAGGCTCTGGTGATTCGTACCCCGATGGCGCTTATGGAAATGCAATGCAACGGGAACAGCCAACTGGCCAATGACTTGATGATGGGTGCTGATTTCAACGGTTTCTATCAGGCCCAAATCGCACAAACTGCTGCTCTCGCCGCGCGTGATTGGCAAACTGCGCTGGTGGTGAGTCAATACCCACTGCCGCAGGAAGGACCATTAAACGATGTCTTTAATCTGCTCGAGAGTGTCACGGTTCTACGTCACCTTGATCGTGATGTGGAAGCCATGGCAGCGTTAAATGCCGCAAGCGAAGCTCTGAACAGTTTGGCAGAAGTAAAACCCGTATCAGACTCTTACCTTTTTGCCATGGCCCGGGGATTCTACTCAGCCCTGAAACAAGAACCGGTTGCCACGCGAGAATGGATAGCGGAAGCCAAAAGAAGATTGGAGATTAATTCCAAGGGCGATGTGGCACTTAAAAGGGGCTTTTTCCGGTACCATGCAGAGAGTTTCACTATCGCAGGGCTTTACCCGGATGCGATCGAGGAACTCAGGCTTTCTTTGAGCTTACCCGGTGGCGATCGTTTCCCTTTCATAGACTCTCTACCCGTTTTTGATGTCCTGAAACAAGAGCCAGGTTACCTGGAGCTCAAGCAACAGTACGGAAGCGAATAGCGCAACCACGGTTTGGGTCCTATTCCTGCATTTTAAATCTATGCAGAGACTTTCTTGCCTGTCTGGTGAACACTTATTCCTGTTGAGAAACCTTCAGTATGGTTTCGCCATTTTCATACTTCACAATTGTATACAGCCAGTCATAGTCTGTTTCGAGCATTGACTGGGTGTTTTGTCCTGAAATCAGGGCCGCCAGTTCGGGGGTCGTGTTTGAATGCCCGGCAATCGCGATTGTTCCCGACATTTCTTCCAATTCTTCAGCAAAACCATCCAGGTCCCGCGGGTCGTAAATTTCAATTTCGATTCCTGTGGCTTCTGAAGCCGGCTCAACAGTTTCTCTTGTTCTTTTGTAGTCAGATGAAAAGATTCTCGTGATGCCCGCCTGTTCTAAATATAAGCCAATGGAACGGGCCCTTTTTTTACCATTTTCCGACAAGCCTGGATCATCGCTTTCCAACGATTTTTCTGCATGACGAAAAAGAAAATAGACGGTCTCTTCCGCAAGAGCCTGGCCAGACAGGAATATTCCCAACACCAGGACCGTTATCGTTGGTATCTGCCACCCTGCTTTCATGATTCTTTGCGCAAAATTATCAGATTTCTTTGCTTTAATTAACTCAGGGAAATGGTACACGGCCCCTTAATTCAAAGATCCTGGATATTCTCAAATCCTTCCAATTCGAAAACATCCACAAATTCATTCAAGGAATTACACCCAGATGCGTTGTTACCCCAAAAAACAAATCTGCCCACATCAGGGATACCTTCTTCGCCAGGACCCGGGCCAGGCACCCCATCGTCACGCTGGTTCAGAAGGGTTTCCAGACCAGTGCAATCTGCCAGACTTGAATTGTTTTCCACAGCCACACTGCCGATGGCCCAGGAAAGCTGTGCCAATCCGTTCAGATTTTGCAGTCCATCATTTCCTGAAATGGCAAGACTGGTGCAGTAGTCATTGCCACAAATGATCATGATGGAGGCATCCAGCTTTTCAAGGCCTGACAGTGCATCAAGATTGGTGAGTGAGTCATTATTACGAATCTCCAGCCCAAATTGCAGGTAGTTAAACTGCCCTACTCCCTCGAGACTTTGAAGAAGCGGGTTATCGTTGATGATCACCCTGGAGGCAGTTTCAATACCTCCTAACCCGGAGATGCTTGTGAGAACTGCATTGCCGCTGATCGTGAGCCTACCTGAAACCTCGGCAAGGCTGGAAAAATCATCAAGATTTTCAATAGATTCCATGTCGGAAACCCAAAAGGAACCCTCGATCCGCTCCAGGTTGTGTAGACCATGAAGTGAACTCAATACAGGATTCAGATCTATTGAAACGTTGGCCCTGACAGTTCCAGGTCTGAAAGGCCGGAAACATCCGAAAGCATCGGATTTCCGGATATAAAAAACCAGCCGTTTACTATCCTTATACCAGCCAGACCGTCCAGATTGGTTATATCCTCACCCTCAACAGTGAGGTTCAGCGGGATTTCATCGCAAGGTCCGTAGTTCGCCTGAAAATTGTCAATTACTTCCTGCGAATTGATTTCCGTGGCATTAAAAGTACAAAGATCAGCATTAGCAACTGACGGAACAAAAACGCTGTGCAACCAAAATACAATGAACAGGTATGCAGTGGGTGTTTCTGAAAACAGGTTCTTTTCAACACACATTTTCACGATCCTGCGACTCATGGAAAAGATGAAATAAGTTTGACATATTTGTCAATTTAACTCAAAAACACCAGGACCTGGCCATTCAACAAACCCTGGTTGATGCCGGGTTTCCTGATTCTGTTTCTGTTTCCTGAAGGGCGTTTATTCGCCAGCAATCACTTATTGCGGATCAGGCCCGGCCCGGGCATACATGCCGACCCGCTTAACGTTAACGCTGCTACCGCAAGTTTGACCTATACTTTCCACCTGTCAGTAGCGGGAAAAAGTCTTGAATATGAATTTACCCACAGGCCCTCACGACCTTGGCGGGCAGGAAGCCGGCGAGATCAACCTCACCGAGCACGACACGGCCTGGTGGGAATGGCAAATTGACGCCATGGTACGTCTGGCCCTGTCCAAGGGCCTGATCACCGACTTTGCCGAGCTGCGGGACGGCATTGAACAGCTGACCCCCAAAGACTACAAAAACCTCGGTTACTACGAGCGCTGGGCCCGTTCCCTGGCGTGGGTGCTGGTGGACAAGGGCGTGGTTACACAAAGCGAGCTGAGTGAGCGAGTTCAGGCAATCCGTGCCCGCCAGGAGAAAAGTTGATGAGTGCACTTTTCGATGTGGGCCAAACGGTCAGGATCGCCTCGCGCGAACCGGGTGTACACCACCGCGTGCCAGCTTATGCCAAGGGCCAGGTTGGTTTTATTGAGCGTATCTGCGGTCAACATGGTCGGCCAGAGACCCTGATACGCGGAGATGGCCAGCCATTCGAGCGACTCTACCGGATTCGTATCCCGCAAACGGATCTTTGGCCCGACTACCAGGGTAGTGACCGGGATTGCCTGGACATTGAAGTTTTCGAACACTGGCTGGAGGCAGTTGAATGAGCCACGATGATCACGGGCATGACCACCACGATCACGACCATGACCTGACGTTCCAGCCGGACCACCCTGAACCAGAGAGCGATGACGCCCTGCTTGGCATGGCGCTGCGCGAGCTGTTAATCGAAAAGGGGATGTACACGGTGTCGGAGGAACAGGCTGTGATGGCCACCATGCAGGGTGCGTCCCCTGAAAATGGCGCACAGATCGTGGCCCGGGCCTGGGTTGATCCGGATTACAAGGCACTGTTGCTTGCAGACGGCGGTGCCGCCATTGCTGAATTCGGGCACGACCTGTCACCGGCGGAGTTCACAGTGCTTGAGAACACACAGACCGTGCACAATGTCGTTGTCTGCACATTGTGTTCCTGCTACCCGCGCGCCTTACTTGGCATGTCACCGGCCTGGTACAAGTCAATCAGCTACCGATCCCGTGTTGTGCGTGAGCCGCGCGCAGTGCTCGCCGAGTTCGGCGTGGAACTGAGCGATGAAGTGGAAGTGCGCGTACATGACTCGACAGCCGAGTTACGTTACATGATCCTGCCGCAACGCCCACCCGGAACAGGAGGATGGTCGGAAGAACGCCTGGCCGGATTGGTGACACGGAACTCCCTGATCGGCACTCATCGTGACCTCATGATTTCACAACAACTCCATGAATAAAACCACGGCAAGCGGTGGCCTGGTCATCCCAACCTGCCCTGGTAGGTTATGGTTTTATCTGCTGGACCGCCTGCAAAAACGACAACCGGGGCAGCGAAAAAAAAACGAATGTCATCAGAATAAGTGACAACTTGTGATCCCCAAGGAAGAGAAGTTTCGTGGGGTTTAAGGGTAGCCGGACAGATCCACTCTGATCTCAAACTATGATTCGACGGCTTTAACTCCCGAACCAGGCAAAAAGGGCCTTTCCCGACTGCCAGATAACCTCTAACCAGCTGGCGGTTTTGATTGAGCACCTGACAAATTCTTTCTCCCGAACACTTGGGTGGATACCGTTACGGCAACAACCCGATGATTGAACCTTTGCAGCCCGGCGAGACACTCATAAGATAGGAGCAGCCACCACAAAACAGGCGAAAGCATGCATTCGAAAGGACAAAAGTCCACGGATCTCGAACTCCTGAGCCGCATCAGGCATGGCGATCGAGTTGCATTTTCGGAATTGTATCGGCGATTTCATCCCCGGATTTTTGGCTATTTGCTCAGATTCCTGTCAGACCGTGCAACGGTCGAAGAAGTGCTGGATGATGTGATGTTTGTGGTTTGGAAAGATGCTAGGAAGTTTCGCGGCAAGTCGGCTGTCTCGACGTGGATATTCGGAATCGCCTATAACAAGATCATGACAGCCATTGGAAAACACCGCCGTCATCAATCTCACCTGGATCGAAAAGCTGAGGTCGATTCACTGATTGTCCAAGGTAAAAGGCACTCGGAATGGATCAGGGCGGGACTTGCACAGCTCAGCCATGAACATCGCCAGGTGCTTGAATTAACCTATTACGGAGGCTTTTCCTACCAGGAAATTGCTGAAATCGCAGGGTGCCCCGTTAATACCGTAAAAACACGGATGTTTCATGCCAGGCGCCGATTGAGAATACTGCTTCCGGCTCTGGCGGGGCAAACCGGGGAAAAAAATCGTGAACGCTCCTGATTCGATATCGCACGAGGAAGCTGTTGAATTGTTGCCTTGGCTGGTCAATGGGTCTATGGATGCTGCAAAGCAAGCGGCTGTGCAAAACCATGCACAATCCTGTGTCGTTTGCAGGCGTGAGCTAAAAGCACTTAAGGCGCTTAGAGATTTTGTTGAAGATCAAGCTGATGCAGAGCTCATCCCATCACCGGATATGCGCAACATCAATGCGCGAATCGACCGGATGATCGACAAGCATGGTTGGAGTCAAAAGCTTTCTTCATGGTTACGTTCAGGTATTGGCGCTCCCTGGAAGCTGGCATTCGTGGCTCAGACAATCCTTGTTATCGTGCTGACACTGGCACTGGCATTGCCCACAGTTTCTGAACCGGAATTCACCACGCTGACACGGCCCGAGAGCCTGTCGGGCAGCCACCATGTCAGGGTGGTGTTTAACCCGGAAACGACACTGGCTGAAGTGACTGCACTCCTCGAAGAACTCGCGCTTGAAGTAGAAACAGGACCAACGGCTCGGGGCGTTTATACCCTGGCGCTCACAGCAGGAACCAGCGCGCAAGAGTTGGAGCAATTGCTCGGTCAAATACAGAGTCGACCATCTGTTCAGTTCGCACAACCGGTGGTTCATTCCAATCCCCAGGACCCATGAATCGCTCTTCCAGCCTTATCGTTCTGTTGTTTCTCACTGGCAGTTTGCTTGCTGAGGGGGGCGCACCAGGTCAGTCAGAAACCGGCCGGACGAGGATTTTGGTCACGTTTTCTGACCCTGCTATCGGCAGTTCCGCGCGAGTGACCGCCTCGCGTCCAGGCTACAAAAGAAGCACGTCAACTTACCTTGTATCGCTTGGAGTCAGGCGCACTGCAAAACGAATCGCCAGTGAATTCAAATTAAAGATTGTGGATGAATGGCCGATCCTTTCCCTCAGGGTCCATTGCCTGGTTTATGAGGTGCCGGACAAGACAGACATCGATGACCTGTTGCTCCGCCTTCAACAAACCGCCGAGGTTGATTCAGCTCAGCGACTCAACGTATTCGAAGTCAGCGCCGAAAACGAGCTTGCGACTGAAAAATCCTATGCAAACCTGCAACACAGCCTTGACATGCTCGAACTTGCCCAGGCTCATCAATGGTCAAGAGGAGACCACATACGAATTTCCATAATCGATACAGCTGTCGACACTGAGCATCCGGATCTGAAAGCAAGCATTTCAAGCCAACACGATTTCGTGAGCCATGTGGCACACGAAACCTCCTCGAAGGCTCATGGCACTGCGGTGGCTGGTGTCATAGGTGCCGATGCCGATAATGGAATTGGGATCATTGGTGTGGCTCCCGCTTCCAGGCTTCAAATTCTCAGGGCTTGCTGGCATCAACCGAATCGGTCTTCGGCAGTTTGCGACAGTTTTACATTGGCGAAATCCCTGGATTACGCCATCGATTCGAAGTCCGATATCATTAACCTCAGCCTAAATGGACCCTCAGACGCACTACTGGGACGAATGGTGGAGCAGGCTCTGGAAAATGGCATCGTGGTCATTGCCGCGGCCCCTGAACACTCGCGCTCAGGGTTTCCGGCGGAACTAGATGGTGTGATAGCGGTTGGGACAAGCCAGCCCCCTCAAATGGAACAGGCGCAGCATTTGCCTCAGATCCGGGCTCCGGGCACTGACATCCTGGTTGCAGTCCCCAAAGGCAGATACGACTTCGCTTCGGGCTCCTCGCTTTCTGCAGCCCATGTAACGGGAATTGTCGCGTTGCTGATTGCAAGCCGTCCCCGTTTGAGCACCGAGAAAGTCAGGTCTCTGTTAATTGGAAGTCAATCAGCGAATTATGGTTCGGTGAATGCCTGCCTAGCACTGGCTGAACTGCTATCCAAAACCGGCTGTCAACAAGACCAACTTGTTTCCGAGAGATTCTGATTCGGCTCTAAAATGTCATCCTGAAACTCACAACCCATTGCGAGCCGGCTGAATCCCTGGCAGCAAATCCGTCCGGCCGCTCATTGTCAAACCATCGCAAATCAAAAATCATCCTGGACCAGCGAACCGAAGCACCAACATCCCAATAGAAATAACGTGAAACACCAGCATCCGACATGTCATTAAGACCCAGCGTTGCACCCAGAACCCAGGTGTTGGCCACAGGATAGTCAAGCTGGAATTCCCAGTGGCGGCTGTCATGCCCAAGGCCGTTGAGATCTCTGGTCATTCCCAGTTCCACAGAGTAACGGTCCTGCCAGGTGGCGCTGACCAGCACCTCGTTGTAGTCGTAACTGTGAAACCCTGTCTGGCCCGGATAGGTATAGCGAAGCAGCGTTAATGTAGCCGACAGGGGTGCCTGAAACCGGTGATGAAACCCTGCATAGAAATCCAGTTCCAGGTCGCGCTTGCCAGCGGGACTCTGAATGTCAATGGTACTGCCCCACACACCAGCAAAGACACCGCTATCGTGTTCATAGTCCACTCCCAACTGAAGTGCGGGCTGACCGTCAGATCTCTTCAAGCCACGAAATATGTATTCACTGGTCAAAGTGGTTGAAATCGAATATTCCGACGCCTGGATCGTAGGCGCCAGCATACTGATAAAAATCAAAGCAAAAGCAGGAACAAAAATATCCCGGTTCATCCTAGTAAATCATCCTGATTAGAATTAAAAACAATGGCCAGCACCTGTTAAACGCGGTTAAATCTCAAATTCGACCCGACAAACCAGCAAGATCATTCGGTATTTTGGCATTTCGACTCTCCCGATTTTGAACCTTTCGAAGTATTGCACGCACCTGCCTATCAAAATCAATACCCATTTCACCATGTACAGGGAGACTTCAAGTGCTCAGAATCCTTACTTTTCTTCTGTCTGTAGTGCTTGTCAACACGGCAGTCGCGCGCGGCCCGGCCAAAACAGAATGTGTCAGCGGGGATGGCTCGATGTTGCCCAGCTTTGACCGGTCCGTGGAATTTGTGGTCGATGCCAGCCAGAACGACCCCACTGCTCCTGTAGGCGAATTCACCGTAATATTTCGAAGAAGCCCGGGGTGGCGGTAAGAACAATTCACAAAACGATGCCATGATCATCATAGTTTTTCTGCCCTCAGGCACCGAAACACTGGCTGGCACAATCCCGTTTGGTGATGTCGATGTTGGCGTCAGAAGGTAGAGTAATCCACATCTTGTCCGATGGTCCCGCTTTTACCATCGAAGGGTATTACCCGCCTGATGCGACGGACGGCATCAGACCGCCTCTTTTCCCGCTCTCGATCACCTGAGCCAGTATTCCGGTGTATATTCCTATTGAACGTATTACGCCCGGTAACGTACACACCTGTGAAGCCCTGACTTCGTGGCAGCGGCATTGCTAAACACAGGAGTAGCCAAATGAATATCATGACCAGCACTGTCCGTACGATGTGGTGCGTGACGTTGCTCACATTTTCGATGGTGGCCAGCGCACAAACCGTTCACAACGTAACAGTGGGTAATAATTTTTTTAGCCCGGCCAACATCACCATCCAGGCCGGTGACACGGTCCGCTGGACCAATGCTGCCGACAGCGGCCCGATTCATAACGTCACCGGCGACTGGGGTAGCTCAACAACAGCAGAGTCGTTTATATACGAATTCACTTTCAACGACCCTGGCGTGCTGAATTACCTCTGCACAATCCACCCTGGCAGCATGCAGGGTTCGGTCACGGTTGAAGGTGGTGGTGGCGGAGACGCGGATCTCAGCATGTCCGAGGTTAGCGTCAACAACAACATCGTCTATGCACCCGGCGATATGCTTGCAATTGGCGCGGAAGTCGACAATGTGGGCAGTGCTGAATCGGCAGCCTACTCTGTTGACTTCTTTGTTTCAGCAGACAGCAATATTACCACTGCCGATGCTTTACTCGGAACCGCAAATCGCTCAGCGCTGAATGCCGGAAATTCCGATAATTTCAGCGTCAGCTTCAACCTGCCACAAAGCCTGGCTGAAGGAAATTATTTCATCGGTGCAATCATCGACATCGAAGACGACAACAATGCCAACAACAGCAACTTCGAGGACGAACCGATACAGGTGACGCAGTCCACCGGTTCAGATTTCGTGATCAACAACGGGCTGAACGATGCCTGGTTCAATGAAACGACTGCGGGCCAGGGCTTTTTCATCACCGTGTTCCCGGATGTCGGCGCCATCTTCCTGGCGTGGTTCACCTATGACACCGAGCGCCCAGCTGAAGATGTAATGGCGCTGTTGGGCGAGCCGGGACACCGCTGGCTGACCGCCTTTGGAAATTATGAAGGTAATGTCGCAAGCCTGAATATTGAGCTGACCACCGGTGGGGTTTTCAATTCCGATGAGCCAATGGTCGTCCAGGACCCGAACTATGGCACGATCGAGATTGAGTTCGCCGACTGCGATAACGCTTTGTTGCTCTATGACATACCTTCACTGGGTCTCATGGGCGTGATACCCATTACGCGGATTGCCCTCGACAATGTGCCAGCATGCCTGGCGGCGCAGCCACAATGAGGCACAGAACAGGAAGTTTAATGCTTTAAAACCGCGGAATACCCGACGGCGTGTGTTATGCCGTCGGGTTCCGATCCTGCTGCGAATTCAAAATCTGCTCAAAACACCGCAATGCCCCCTCATGCCTGAAGGAATTCACTCAGCCTGACCCTGGCTGGCGTAAAAGTTCAACAAGGCCTCGAGTTCACCGTCCTTTAGTTGACTCATAGCGTCGTTCATCACCCTGGGACTCTGCCTCAAACCCTCGCGCAGGGCATGCATCGTCCGGCGAAGATAGGGCATCCACTGGCCGGCCAGGACAGGCGCCATGAAATTGGTGGTTCTCCCGCCATCAGAATGGCATTGCTCACAGTTTTTTTCCTGATGCACTTCGGCTCCTTGCCCCACAAGGCTTTGATCGAAAGTTTGCTTGGCCGGAACAAACTCCTGGCTCGAAAAATATTCGGACAAGGCGGAGATCTGCTGATCCCCAAGGTCTGCCACCGTGGTGCACATGGTTTGGGCCAACAAGGCTTCGGGACTGCCGTCACCACGCTCTGGCGCACACGCACGCTTACCGGCGCGGAAGGCAAGTAAATTGTCCTCGATCAGGGTGTAGGGCTGGCCAGCCAGCGTTGGAACGATCGGATTGATTGAAACGCCGCCCTGCCCGTGACAGCCGAAACAGATTGCTGTTTCGGATGATGTTGCCATCTGAGCTGCGAGATTAAAGGGCGCGGAACACATTACGGCGAGCATTATTGCCTGCTGGCCAATCGATTTGAATCTGATCATTGGCTGAACCTTTGTCTATTGAGAACCGACTCACATCCAAATCACCAAAATTATGGCGATCAAGAGGACATGAGCCGGCTTGACTAAAAAAGCACACACATGGTTGGTATCGATCACGATCCTGATGGTTCACTCGCTCTGGGTGGTGAGCGCAGATGGGCAGCAGCCAGGTGAGATTAAAAAACCTGCGGGAGAGTTTGAACAGACGGGAGAGTACTCCCGCCTCGGCGCCGATTCCTGCATCCTGTGCCATGACGCGGGCATGCCAAAGGATGCGACACCTATCTTCGAAACCCCGCACGCCGGGCGTTCAGACCCTTCTGCCCCATTTGCCAATCTCCAGTGCGAGACCTGTCATGGCCCAGGCAAAGATCATGCCCGTTCGCAGCGCGGTGGTGGCAACGTGCAACCGGCAATCACATTCGGAATGCGTGCAAGCACCCCGGCCGCAGAGCAAAACGAGATTTGCCTCGGCTGCCACGAATCACATGGTCGCCTGGGCTGGTTCGGCAGCAGACACGAAACTGAAAACATTCCCTGCACCGCCTGTCACCAGATTCATCTCGAAGTCGACCGTGTCTTCGACTCGCTTGCCCAGCAGAACGCGTGCTTCACCTGTCATTCCAACCGGCAAGCCGATACGTTCCGCACCAGCAACCATCCACTGCGCTTTGGCGAAATGGCATGCAGCGACTGTCACGACCCTCACCAGGGCAACAACGATTTCCTGTTGCAAGAGCCCACCGTTAACGAGACGTGCTACACCTGTCACACTGAAAAGCGTGGGCCGTTTCTCTGGGAGCATGCACCGGCCTCAGAGGATTGCTCCTTGTGCCATCGTCCTCACGGCAGTAATCATGATGCCATGCTGGTGCGGCGCCAACCACAGCTGTGCCAGCAATGCCATTCTCCGATTGACCACCCGAGTAAGGCCTACACCCCTGAACTTGCCAATGATGCTTTCAATAATCGATTCATGCTCGGGCGCGCCTGCATGAATTGTCACTCTCAACCACATGGCTCCAACCACCCTTCTGGCGTCACGCTGCACAGATGATGGGAATCTCGACAGGATGGATTTTCATATACATGGCGCTGGTAATGCTGCCTGAAACCGCAAGTTCCGAATCGTCAGATGTCGGCGAAAACACCTCTCCTGTAAAAACTGTTGAGACAAGTCGCTGGACCTGTTCGCTTTGTCCATATCGTTACGGTTGGTGGGGTGAGATTGATGTTGGCGCGGGTAGGGTGAGTAAATCTTCCAACAAGTTTGGTGACTACCGTGGTCTTAATGACGAAGGTGGCTTTATGGCATTGGACGGTAACGCACATTTTCGCTCAGGAGATGGACGCTATTTTGATATCGTCGCGGATGATCTTGGCATCGACAGTCGCCAGCTTCGGGCGCGCGCTGGCAAACGCGGACGCTATTCGCTCAGGATTCGCTATCGTGAGATTCCGAAATATCGGGGCTTTGGTGCGGAGTCTCCTTATCTGGGGACAAGCAGCGGCGCCCTCACCTTACCGACAAGCTGGCAACCAGCCTCTACCACTTCTGAGATGTCTGAGCTAACGCAAACACTTCAGCCTATTGATCTTAAAACCACGCGCAGGATCTTCGATACCGAACTGAGCTGGCGACTGGGACAGGCCTGGTCATGGGATGCGGATTATCAGCACCAGTCCAAATCCGGGACACGTCCCGTCGGAGCAGGTGTGTTGAGCCTCAATGCCAGCCACATCCCGGCACCGGTCGATTTTTCTACTGACCGAATCACTTTGGGTCTCAACTTCAAGGGTGTTCGCAGTCATTGGCGTGCCGGGTTTATGAGTTCCCGGTTCAAAAACTACAAGGAATCATTCACCTGGCAAAATCCCTTCACGCCACTGCCAGGTACTGAAGTACTGCGTTCATCCCTGGCTCCGGACAACGAGGCGTACCGTTTTGACCTCGCCGGCGCCTGGTCCTATGGCTCCAGGCTGCGACTTTCAGGCAGTGCCGCATTCGGACATATGAATCAGGACGATCCCTTACTACCCTATTCCATCAATCCGGCATTCAGTGATCTGCCCCTGCCGCGCCTGACCGCGGATTCGCGTATAGACAGCAGTTCGGTAGACATTACTGGGCGGCTGATGGCCCGAATTTCCAGGAAGCTCAAGCTGGACGCAAGGTGGCAGCACGATCAGCGTGACAACAAGACACCGGTCGACAACTGGACCCCGGTTATCACCGATTTTTTTCAGCGCGAGCCGCGTCCCAACCGGCCCTACAGCTTTGAGCGCCAGCGTTCCTCTGTGGCTTTACGATTTCGCCCTCATTCTTCCCTCGGGCTACAGGCAGGCATCAACCGTGACGACCTTGAGAGAACCCTCCAATCTGTTGAAGAAACGCAAGAGAACAGCTGGTTCATTGAAGCATCTGTCAGGGCAGGCCCGAAAGCCGGATTGCGCGCACGATTCGAAAGTGCCGATCGCGGTGGTCAACCCTATCTGCAGGTGACGGATTTCGCGCTTCCCGAGCACCCTTTGATGCGCAAATTCAATCTCGCTGACCGTGATCGCGATCGGCTTGCGCTCGATCTTGATTTGTATCCTTCATCGGCCATGTCGCTCAACTTTTCCTACCGACTCAATGAAGACCGCTTTGGCGATTCCATCCTGGGTCTGCGCATTAGTGACAGTGACAGCCTGAATGCTGATTTGAGCTGGAATCCCTCCCGACTCATCAGTGCTCATGCGTTTATCAGCCAACAGACTTTCAACGCCACCCTGGCCGGGATGGAATTCGGTGCCATGGCGCCCTGGGTGTCCACCACGGAGGATGTCTTTCTCACCGCTGGTATCGGTTTGAACGTGAGCTTTGATGAAAAAACCCAACTGCGCCTGGACATGGTCAGCTCGGAGGCCGAAGGCGATATTCGCACCAACAGTGGAGTCGGTGAAGCGCCATTCCCTACCCTCGAAACATACCTTTTCAACATGAGGTTGAGCCTGGACCATCACGCTAGCCAGCGCTGGGGGCTGAAACTGCTCATCGAGTATGAAAGTTATGACAGCACAGACTGGGCGCTGGACGGACTCGGACCGGATGGAGTACCTGCCATACTGACTTTCGGTGCACAAAGCCCCGACTATGACGTCACTGTATTCCGGGCGCAGGTGAGTTATCGATTCTAGACCTGGCGAACAATCGGCTTTTACTAAAAAGTTACAGCCAAGAAATTTCTTACAAGCTGATTTGCGCTGCCAAAATTGACTGTTTAAGCAGACAATATCAACAATATTTCTACAATAAAACTTTACATTACAAATGCTTGTGGTGGTCCGAGCGTTTCAGTCAATTCAGTCATACATTTCACCACGCAAAGCCTGGTCATCCCGGATCACATAATGTCGGATGGCTCCGAGGAAATGCAGGCCCAGTAGCACTGGCAGTATTATTTTCCCGGTCTTTTTGTGCACCCACTCCACGGGCTCATGAATTGCCGACAGGCTTTCCAGTGGCAGGCACACTGAAAACCAGCCGAAGACATCCATGCATTCGTTCTCAGTGAAGAGGTATAACGGTCCGGTGAGCACCAGTACCACCAGGAAGAACAGTATGGCCCTCTGAACCAGCCAGGCAGCGCGGCGATCAAAGACGGTTTTGCCGGTGCTTTCAGGAAAGCCCTCAAAAATCCTTACACCAACACGCCAGATAACAAAAAGCAGCAGGAAAAATCCGAGTGAAATGTGAACACCCAGAACAAAGTGCTCAATCGGATCCGTGGGCGCAGCATCAACGATATATCCCAGAACAAGCATGACCACGACCAGGAGGGCTGTAACCCAATGATTGATGATTGATATGGAAGAGAAACGTTCTGTGTCAGGCATTTTTTCGCATTCCTGGGTTTATGATGAGGCGTTCCTGGCTGCAAGCCTAAGCATAATGGGTGGCAATGTGCTCGTTCTTGATGCTGATCAAGCAACGAAATGGTTGCTTGTCGCACAATCACCGATTGGTCATCACCACTGTGATTACCCTGGCTCGTGACACCGAACAAATGGAAGTGATATTCAGAATCCATGATCTGACCAAGGTTTACCCGATGGGGGAAGTCGAGGTGCAGGCGTTACGTGGTGTGGACCTGGACCTTTATGCGGGTGAATTCACTGTTTTCCTGGGACCGTCAGGCTCCGGTAAGTCTACCCTGCTGAATATCATCGGTGGCCTGGATACTCCGACCAGCGGTGAAGTCCATTACCTGGACATGGAGCTTGCCGGGGCAGGTGAGCGTGAGCTGACCCAGTACCGGCGCCATCATGTCGGGTTCGTATTCCAGTTCTACAACCTGATTCCTTCCCTGACAGCGCTTGAGAATGTTGCCGTGGTCACCGACATCTCGCGAAATCCCATGCCGGCTGAAGAGGCGCTCGCCATCGTCGGGCTTGAGGACCGCATGGGTCATTTCCCGGCCCAAATGTCCGGTGGTGAGCAGCAACGCGTTGCGATTGCCCGTGCCATTGCCAAACGACCCCAGGTATTGCTTTGTGACGAGCCCACCGGCGCGCTTGATTCCCGCACCGGTGTGGTTGTGCTGGAAGCACTGGACCGCGTCAATCGTGAGTTTGGGACATTAACAGCGGTGATCACTCACAACGCCGGAATCGCAGGGATGGCCAACCGTGTCATCCGCATGGTGGACGGCAGGATCGCAAACGTTGATGAAAACACCACGCGCCAGGCGCCTGGGGAAATCACCTGGTAGCGCCGCCATGAACATCACCAGCACACTCGATAAAAAACTATTTCGCGACTTGTGGCGATTGCGGGGCCAGGTTATTGCTATCTCACTGGTGATCGCTGCCGGTTTGTCAGCCGTCATGATGTCACTGGCAACCCTGGACTCCTTAAGTGCCAGCCGGGCCAAGTTTTATGCCGACAATGGATTTGCTTCTGTTTTTGCTGACCTCACCCGGGCGCCTGTTTCACTGGCCGGGCGAGTCCGGGAAATTCCAGGTGTAGCCACCGTTGAAACCCGGGTTGCGGCGGGAATCACCCTGCAAATGCCTGATTTTCATGACCCAGTTCGAGGCTACATCCTCTCAATACCTGAAGGACTGAACAGGCTTCATCTCACAGCCGGTCGCCTACCCATGCCCGACCGTGGTGACGAGATTGTTATTGGTCAGGCCTTTGCCGAGGCACATGAACTCAGCCCCGGCGACCGGCTTTCAATGATCCTTTATGGAAAGCAGGTCAAGCCGCGGATCGTTGGCATAACATTGTCCCCGGAGTTCATCTACCAGCTGGGACCGGGTGAACTCATGCCTGATTTCGAGCGTTTTTCGATCGGGTGGATGGAAAGGGAGCCGCTGGCGCGTGCACTGGACCTGGACGGTGCGTTCAACAACCTGGCGCTGACCATGTCCCCTGGTGCCAATGAGCAACAAATCATCGATCAGCTGGACGAGTTGCTCAAGCCATGGGGCGGAACCCGGGCTTACGGCCGTGATTTACAGCAATCCCATCGTTTCCTGAGCGAAGAATTCAAACAGCTGACCCACATGGGGCAGATGTTCTCCGTGATTTTCCTGGGCATATCGGCGTTCCTGCTTAACATGGTGATCGGCCGCCTGGTGGACACACAGCGGCCGCAAATCGCGATCCTCAAGGCATTTGGCTACTCCAATACACAGGTGGGGTGGCACTATGGACGGCAAGTAATTGCCATTGTGTTGCTCGGTTGCGTGATGGGGCTGGGCGTGGGTGCCTGGATGGGCGATGGGCTTGCCAGTCTTTATGGCGACTATTACCGATTGCCGGAAATGGTGTTTCGAATGCGCCCGCAAATGGCGCTGGCTGCTGTGTTGGTCACTGCAACAGCAGCATTGTTGGGCGCTGCCGGTGCAGTCTGGCGTGGTGTCAAGCTGCCCCCGGCGGAAGCCATGCGACCTGAGCCACCCGCGATTTATCGCGCGACCCTGGTGGAGCGCATTGGCCTGAAGACATTTCTGTCACCTGCCACAAGAATGGTCATGCGCCAGATCGAACGACAACCGTTGCGATCACTCCTGACCGTTACCGGTGTCGCGCTAGCTACCGGAATCATGGTTTCCGGCGTGTTCTTTCCCGACTCAATGGACCTGATCGTCGATACCGAGTTTCGCCGCGCCTCGCGGGAAAACCTGGCAGTCAGTTTTATTGAAAACACCGAGCGCAGGGCCCTGCATGAGCTCAGTGGAATACCGGGAGTGATCATGGCAGAACCTCAGCGCACGGTTTCAATTGAACTTCATCACCTCAATCGATTCCGGCGAACTGTCATCCAGGGCCTGGAATCTGAACCTGAACTGCATCGCGTCCTGGATGCTGACTCTCAACCGGTACTTCTGCCTGATGATGGCCTGGTATTGAGTGAAGTGCTTGCCGAAGTGCTTGAATTGCAACCAGGAGATATGGCAGAAATCAGGGTGCTCGATGGCAGCCAGGAGGAATACCTGGTCGAAGTGGCAGGCGTGATTCAGCAATGGGTGGGGATGTCCGCATACATGAATATCGACGCGCTTAACCGCTTACTGGGGGATGGTGATGTCATCTCAGGTGCCTACCTGGCGGTACCCGAATATCTTGAAACCACGGTTCTCGAGCAACTGGAGGCACGACCACGAGTGGCTGGCACGCGCTCACAGCGCGGCACCATTCGTTCCTGGGAACAGTCTTTTGAGGAAGTTTTACTGACTTACGTGACATTCCTGGGCGCAATGGCGGGCGCCATTACGCTTGGAATCGTCTACAACGCTGCCCGTATCACGCTAAGTGAGCGGGCAAGAGAACTCGCCAGTCTGAGGGTGCTGGGGTTCACGCGGGCCGAAATCAGTCGCATCCTGTTGGGCGAACTGGCCATCCTGGTCTTGATTGCCATCCCCATTGGCTTTGTCGTGGGCTGGTGGCTGGCAGTGCAGTGGGCCGTTCAGTCGCCAAAGGAGTTGTTCCTGATTCCGGTAGTGATCAGCCCAAAGAATCTGGCGCTGTCTGCCTCTGTGGTTCTTGCCTCTGCAATTTTGACCGGTCTGATTGTTCGCAGGCGGCTCGACAATCTCGATCTTATCGCGGTGTTGAAAACCAATGAATAAACATCGATCGGGTCTTAAGGCATGAAGAATTGGAGCAATTGAAATGGCTAAAGTGAAATATCTGCGCAGAACCCTGATTGTGATCATCGCGTTGGCTATTGTTGGCCTGATTGCCTGGGGATTCACACCCAGACCGCTTGGAGTTGATGTTCGCGAGGTTGTCCGTGCACCTTTGTCTGTCACGGTGACCGAAGAAGGCAAAACCCGTGTGATTGACCGCTACGAGGTATCAGCACCCATCGATGGATTCGCTCGACGCATTGAACTTGAGGTGGGTGACATCGTCTCCGCGGGTCAGGAGCTCGTGCACCTGGACCCCATGCGTTCCGCAACCCTTGACCCTCGCAGCCAGGCTGAGGCCGAGGCCCGTGTCACTGCCGCACAGGCTGCTTTGAGCGCTTCCAGCGAAGCGGTGAGTGCAGCGACTGCTGAAGCCGATCGGGCCAGGAATGAGTACGAACGTTTACGTCGCCTGGCGGGCCAGAGGCTTATTTCACAGAACGAGCTGGATGCGGCCAGGGCAGAGTGGCGCAGCACCGAAGCCCGACAGCGGTCAGCCGAATTCAATGTCGAAGTCGCACGCGGGCAACTGGAGGTGGCACGTGCAGCACTGGATTATGCTGCCGCTTTGCCCGGAGATGATGACGCCCACCATTCCGTCACGGTAACTGCGCCGGTTAACGGTCGTGTACTCAAGGTCATTCGGGAGAGCGAGGGAACAGTTCGGCAGGGACAGTCATTGCTGGAAATTGGTGATCCTGCTGCACTCGAGGTCGAGGTTGAGTTGTTGTCGCAGGATGCGGTCAAATTGCGCCCCGGCATGCCAGTGCGCCTGTTGCGCTGGGGTGGCCCCGCCACATTGCAGGCCGCGGTTCGGAGAATTGAGCCCACCGGATTTACCAAGGTTTCCGCACTGGGTGTGGAAGAACAGCGGGTGCTGGTGATTTGTGACATCGCGTCTCCGGTTGAAGAGTGGCAATCACTTGGAGACGGCTACCGTGTGGAAGCTGAGTTCGTGATCTGGGAGGAAGCAGACGTTCTGCAGGTTCCTGCCAGTGCTGTTTTTCGGCAAGGTGAGAACTGGTCGGTGTTTGCAGTACGCGATGGTCGTGCCAGAATCGTCAATGTTGAGCTGGGCGCCCGCAGCGGCCTGGCAGCGCAGGTTCTTGAGGGCATTGATCCAGGTGACCATGTGATCATCTATCCCGGGGAAAAGATTCAGGACGGCTCCAGTGTTGAAGCGCGTTAGTTCCGGTTTTTTTAAGGTCTCGGCAAGTTTTGGGGTCAGGATTTAAAACTCACCTGTTGGCGCCCCACTTTGGTAAAGACCAATCGAACTTGATGGCCAGAGCACGAATTGTAAATCCAATTACCACTGCCAGACCCAGGGCCAGGGACTCATTCAGACCCACGTAATCTGCAACAACAAAAGTCAGGCTGGAAGCGAACGCTGCCGTGGCATAGATTTCCCCTGAGAGAACTAATGGAATTTCCGTGCAGATGATGTCGCGAATCATGCCACCTGTCACGGCGGTGGTGACACCCAGCATGACGGCAACCAGTGGCCCGGTATTGTGTGCGAGACTGATTTCGGTACCGAGCGTGGCGAACAGAGCAAGTCCAATAGCATCCATCCAAATCAGCAAACGCCTTCTGCTACCGGGCTTCCAGGTTGTGAAATAAACCACCAACGCTGCAACCAGGGCGACGATCACGTAGCGATTGTCGGCTATCCAGAACACGGGTGTGCGATCAATGATGACGTCACGTACTGTGCCGCCACCGATCGCCGGCATCAAGGCAAGCACACAAAACCCAAAAACATCCATGTTCTTGCGCGATGCGGCAAGCGCGCCTGTTACAGCAAACGCCGCAGTTCCCAGCATTTCAAGCCCAAAGATAAAGTTCATGAACTGTTTCCAGGGAATACCGGATCACTGAGGTCAAAACGGTTCTGACCCCTTAACTCCGTTCGTTGTGGAGTGGTGTCTGGTTGATTCGTTTTTTCTTCAGTCTCAATCGGCTTGCCGGCCTACCCACTGTTCCGCCTCAGCAACGGCGGCTTCCAGGGCTGACTGGCGCCCGATTTGTGCCGGGAAAATGGAATCTTCACCCAACAGGTCGATGACTCCAGCGTGTTTGAGTATATTCATGACGTGAGGCTCAACGCCTGCCAGGATGATTCGATTACCACCTTTTTTCATTTTTTTCGCCGTATTTTCGAGCCATTTTAAATTGGTGCTCGGGGCGCTTCCAAGGTCACGAACCCGATAGACAAGCACGGCCCTGGTGGCTTTTCCCGAATCCGGCATTCGCTGCGCCAGTGTCGGTGCCTGGGCAAAGAACTGGTTACCCTTGTGTTGCACGATGGTGACCTGCCCCGAAGTGAGTTCTTGCGGCAGTTTGTGTTCCTCCCATTGACCCGAAGCATTCTTCTTTAACTCCATCAGTTCCCAACTGGTAGCCGAGGTATAGAGATAAGTCAGAAAGGAAAGTCCAGCGCCAAGAAAAATGGCCCATTGCAACGGAATGAAAAGCACAGCCACAAACGTGACGACCAGTGCAAGGGTGGAACCACGTGAACTCTTGATCACCAGATTCATGTCTGCAACTCGCCCGGTAATCAGTTCGACACCGATCACGCACAGCATGCCGGCAATCAGGGCCAGCGGTACAAGTTCTGCCGTGCTGCCGAACAGCAAAACGATCAGAGCCAGCCAGATACCGGCGAACACGCCGCCCCACCTCGATTTGGCGCCGCTTTCGACACACACGCCTGAACGCGACAAAGATCCGCCAGTTGCCATCGACTGAAAGAAGCTGCCGGCAATATTGCCAAGGCCCTGGCCAACGAAATCACGCGATGGGTCTGACTGACTGCCGTCAGGATTGGGCATGGCAGTGGCAATTCCGGCACCTTGCAGCAATGCGATCAGGGCGACCGATGCTGCGCCCAGTGCCAAATCCGGAATCAGTGTGAAGTCGGGCAACATGAATGTCGGCAGGCTGCTTGGAATTTTGGCGATGTCCCCGACTTTCTCAACTCCAGGCAAGCCCAGCAATGTGACTATGATGGTTCCGACGATGAGTGTGATGACCGCGGCAAACTTTTCAAGGGCTTTGATTCGCTTCAGCACCACCATGACCACGATGGTGCCAAAACCAAGAGTAGCCGTGACCGGGTCCCAGTCCCCAATGTGCCTGAACCAGTCGATCACTTTTTCAACTTTGTTGGCGCCTTCCGGATCGAAACCCACGAGATCACCCAGTTCACCGATGATGATCAGTAAGGAGACTCCGGCCACAAACCCTGTCAACACCGCATTGGAGACGTAATTGACGAGCACGCCAAGCCTCAGCAAACCCAGCAGGAGCATTGTCATACCAACCAGGAAAGTCACGGTGAACAATGCGGCGGGGGTTGCAGAAACATCGACGCCGGCATTACTGATGACGCTGGCGGTGGAAATCGCAATCGCACTGGTCAGCGTGCTGATCATCAACACGGAGCCCGTGGTCAGTGAGGCCACGATGGTGGTCATGATTCCGGAGTAGAGGCCATAGACGGGATTGACACCCGCAAGTTTTGCGTACGCCATACCTTCAGGGATGCTGAACAGTCCGGTACTGAAACCGGCAATCAGGTCCGACTTAAGAGTTTTTCCTTGCGGCTTGAGACTCTTAAGCCAGGCAGCCAATGAATTACTCATATATTTAGTCCGCGGTATATTTAAAACCGTTGATTTAATTGAAGCCCTTTTGGGGCAGCGATCAAACCTGGGAGACAGACAGAAAGTATAATGTAACCGCTTTGGTGATTCGCAGCGCGTTGATCATCAGTGGAACATGCTTAAACCCCAATGGTCAGGTGGGTGTGCGGTATATTGAATGCTGCGCAAACCGGGGCCTTCGCATTGTTTCAATCGAGAATCATTTAGCTGTGGGTGCCACAGCCATTCGCACCGGAAGCCATTTGCGGGAAACTGCGATACCAGGTCCGGTTATTCCAAAGGAATCGGCCCACCCATGAAAAAACTGCGCCTTCCCGCCTACTTACGAGGGCGAAGCATTCTTTTCTGGCTAATGATGCTCCTGGTCATTATCCCCGGCATCCCCTTCGTGCTGGCCAGTGTGGGATTCGTGATGTACACCTTTTGGCCCATGAACCTGGATCGCGTAGAACTGCCGGAAATCGCGCCGACAACTGAACACGTTGTTTTGATATCGCACGGTCTGCGTGACACTGCCTTGTCATGGCCGGCAGCTCTGGCGAAAACGCTTGTCCAGCGCGATGACTCATCCCAGGTCATTGCCCTTGATTGGAATCCTTATTCCCAAAACGCACTTCGCTGCTCGGTAGATGGTAAAAGGATCGGACACCGGTTCGGCGAGCATCTCGTTAAGAATCCGAATCTTGCTTCAATTCACCTGATCGGCCATAGCTGCGGGGCATTCATCAACCTGGGGGTAT
>Ga0102946_1000164_pt1 | contig 22698 bp, 26 predicted proteins | sample SalPon2A_A_D1_MG_FD_78209 | JGI IMG/M metagenome (GOLD analysis project Ga0102946, IMG submission 78209) | Soil microbial communities from South San Francisco under conditions of wetland restoration - Salt Pond MetaG R2A_A_D1_MG | ecosystem: Environmental > Terrestrial > Soil > Wetlands | place... | reverse complement strand
TGTCCCGAGGCCGCTCTGAGGCGCGCGCGTGAGCTTCCCGGCGCAGCGACCGCGGCGTCTGCGCACGGGTCCCACCGTCCGGAGCCTCGTGCGCCAGACGCGGGTGCACCCCAGTGACCTGGTGCTGCCGATGTTCGTGGCCGAGGGCAACCGAGAGCCGGTGCCGATCACCTCGATGCCCGGCGTCTACCAGCACAGCCTCGACTCGTTGCGGCGCGCGGCCGAGCAGGCCACCGTGGCGGGGGTCGGTGGCCTCATGCTCTTCGGCGTGCCCACCCGCCGCGACTCCCGGGGCAGCGGGGCGGACGCGCCGGACGGGGTGCTGAACCGGGCCCTGGGCCGGCTACGGGCCGACCTCGGTGACACCACCGTGCTGATGTCCGACCTGTGTCTGGACGAGTTCACCGACCACGGGCACTGCGGAGTGCTGGACGACTCCGGCCGGGTGGACAACGACGCCACCCTGCAGCGGTACGCCGAGATGGCCCTGGCCCAGGCCAGCGCCGGGGCTGACGTCGTCGCGCCCTCGGGGATGATGGACGGCCAGGTGGCGGCCGTCCGCGCGGCTCTGGAGGAGGCCGGCCATACCGACACGGCCATCCTGGCCTACACGGCCAAGTACGCGTCGGCGTTCTACGGCCCGTTCCGCGAGGCGGTGGCCTCCAGCCTGACCGGGGACCGGGCGACCTACCAGCAGGACCCGGCCAACCGGACCGAGGCCAGGCGCGAGCTCGACCTGGACCTCAGCGAGGGCGCCGACATGGTCATGGTCAAGCCCGCGTTGCCCTACCTCGACGTCCTGTCCGACGTGGCCGCCACCAGTGATGTACCCGTGGCCGCCTACCACGTGTCGGGTGAGTACGCGCAGCTCGAAGCGGCGGTCGACCGTGGGTGGCTGGACCGTGAGGCGGCCGTGCTGGAGGCACTGACCTCGATCCGGCGGGCGGGGGCGCAGTTCGTGTTGACCTACTACGCCGACTATGCTTGCCGCCTTCTCGACCGCACGGATCGGAACCATGGCGAATGAGCACGACGCGACGGCGCGCGGGCTCTCAGCGACCCTGGAAGAGGGGGTTTCCACCCCTCGGTGGCTCGACGACGACGAGCAGCGAGCGTGGCGGGCGTGTCTGCGGGGGTACCGGTCGCTCATCGTCGCGATGGAGACGGGGCTGACCGGCACCGGTGTGCGGCTCGCGGAGTACGAGGCCCTGTCGATGCTCAGCGAGGCTCCGGGCGAGCGCCTCAGGATGTCCGCCCTCGCCGAGCTGGTGGTTCAGTCGCGCAGCCGGTTGACGCATGCGGTGAAGCGCCTGGAGGGGATGGGGCTGGTGCAGAGGTCCCGGATCGCGCACGACGGGCGGGGCGTCGAGGTGTCGTTGACCCGCGCCGGCCTGCACCTGGTGCAGGAGCTGGCGCCGCTGCACATCGAGACGGTGCGCCTGGCCTTCCTGGACCAGATGAGCCGGGAGGAGCTGCTGGTGATGGGCACCCGGATGGAACGGGTGATGGAGGCGGCGGCGAGTATCTCCTCGCCCGAGGGCACCAGGGCGCTGTAACCCGAGCCCGGGCGCCCGCGCTGTCCGGGTGAGCTGGCGGGTGGGACACTGGACAATATGCCGACCGACGTCACCGACCGCTCCCGTGCCCTGTTGGCACACGCCGCACACGTCATCCCCGGCGCAGTCAACTCCCCCGTGCGCGCCTTCCGCTCCGTGGGGGGCACGCCGCGCGTGATGGCCTCGGCCGCAGGGCCATGGCTGACCGACGTCGACGGAAACCGCTACGTGGACCTGATCTGCTCCTGGGGGCCGATGATCCTCGGGCACGCCCATCCCACGGTGCTCGAGGCCGTCACACAGGCCGCCGGCCGAGGCTTCGGCTTCGGCACTCCGACCGAGGCCGAGACCCTGCTGGCCGCGGAGATCGTCGGGCGGGTGCCGCCGGTGGACCAGGTGCGCCTGGTCAGCTCCGGAACCGAGGCGACGATGAGCGCCGTGCGGGTGGCCCGGGGCTACACCGGCCGCGCGGTCATGGTGAAGTTCGCCGGGCTGTACCACGGACACGTCGACGCACTACTGGCCTCCGCCGGTTCCGGCCTGGCGACCTTCGCCCTGCCGGACTCCGCGGGGGTCCCTCCGTCCGCCGCGGCCGACACGATGGTCTTGCCGTACAACGACCTCGCCGCCCTCGAGGCGGCCTTCGCCGAGCACGGCGACAAGATCGCCGCCGTCATCACCGAGGCGGCCGCCGGGAACATGGGCGTCGTGCCTCCCGACCCGGGATTCACCGAGGGCATCCTCAGGCTCGCCCACGCGCACGGTGCCTTGGTGATCTCCGATGAGGTGATGACCGGGTTCCGCTGTGGTCCGTCGGGCTGGTACGGCCTCGAAGGGCCCTACGAGCACGGGGCGCCTGACCTGATGACCTTCGGCAAGGTCATGGGTGGGGGGTTCCCGGCGGCGGCGTTCGGGGGGCGTGCCGAGGTCATGGCGGTGCTCGCGCCTCACGGTCCCGTCTACCAGGCGGGAACCTTGTCCGGGAACCCGGTGGCGGCCGCAGCCGGACTCGCAACCCTGCGCGAGTGCACGCCGCAGATGTACCAGCGGCTCGGGCGCGCGGCGACCACCGTGGCCGCGGCGGTGACCGACTCGTTCACCCGCCACGGGATCCCGCACCGGATCCAGTGGGCCGGGTCCATGTTCAGCGTGTTCTTCCGCGACGAGCCGGTGCACACGTTCGCCGATGCGGCCGACCAGGACACCGAGCGCTTCGCCGCCTTCTTCCACGCCATGCTCCGCCGCGGTGTCCATCTGCCGCCCAGCTGTTTCGAGGCCTGGTTCCTCAGCGCGAGCCACGACGAGGAGGCGCTCGAGCACGTCGTGCGGGCGATCGAGGACAGCGCCGCAGAGATCGCTCAGCCGGCAGTGCGAAGATGAGGCCATGACAGTGGCGGCCGTGACAACGACCGTGCACGTCATCCGGCACGGCGAGGTGGAGAACCCCGAGGGTGTGCTCTACGGAAGGCTCCCGGACTTCCACCTCTCTCCCCTGGGACGGCAGATGGCCGAGGTGACGGCCGACTATCTGGCCCCCCGCGACATCGTCCACGTCGTGGCCTCTCCGCTGGAGCGGGCCCAGGAGACCGCCGAGCCGATCGCGCGCCGACACGGCCTGGCGGTGCGGACCGACGCCCGGGTGGTCGAGGCCGCCAACCACTTCCAGGGCACCACGGTGGCCAGTGGCGGCGTGCTGCACCAGCCCCAGCACTGGGCCTTCATGCGCAACCCCTTCCGGCCCAGCTGGGGGGAGCCGTACCGTCAGATCGCGACCCGCATGATGGCCGCGCTGACGACCGCGCGGATGCAGGCGCGGGGTCACGAAGCGGTGGTGGTCTCGCACCAGCTGCCGGTCTGGACGTTGCGCCGGCAGCTGGAGGGACGCCGTCTCTGGCACGACCCGCGGCGCCGCGAATGCACCCTCGCCTCGGTCACCTCGGTGCGCTACGAGGGTGACGACCCGGTGGAGGTGTCGTACGCCGAGCCCGCCGGTCATCTTCTGGCTGCTGCCCGCCCGGGCGCGGGGGCATGAGCAGGAGGAACCGACGGGAGCGTCGCGTTGCCGTCGCCGTGCTGCTGGGTCTGCTGGCGGGTCTGCTCCTGTCCGGCTGCGGGGGCGGCGAGAACAGCATCGCCGAGCAGGCCCGGGCGGGGGACGACAAGAACTACATCGCCGGTGACGGCAGCGTGACGGTGATCGGGCCGCAGGACCGGCAGACCGAGATCGCGCTCTCGGGCCAGACCCTGGAGGGTGAGGACTGGTCGTCCGAGCAGGCGCGGGGTGAGGTGCTCGTGATCAACGTCTGGGGCTCTTGGTGCGGTCCCTGCCAGGCCGAGGCGCCCGACCTCAACGAGGTGTACGCGCAGTTCACCGACGCCGACGAGCCCGTGCGCTTCATCGGGGTCAACCACCGCGACAGTGTGCCGACGGCGTTGGCCTTCCAGCGCGCGAAGGACGTGGAGTACCCCTCGCTGGAGGACGACGGCGGCCAGACCCTCACCCAGCTGAAGGGCCTGGCCAACGCTCGCCCGAGCACTCTGGTGCTGGACCGCTCCGGTCTCGTCGCGGCCCGGGTGCTCGGCCAGGTCGACGCCAGCACGCTGGAGAGCCTGGTCGACGACGTACTCCGGGAGTCGTCGTCGAGTGAGTGAGATCGTGCTGAGCGGCCCGCTGCTGGCGGCCATGGCCCTCGCCGCCGCCGCCGGGCTGGTCTCCTTCGCCTCCCCCTGCGTGCTTCCCCTGGTACCCGGCTTCCTCGGATACGTCAGCGGGATGGCGCCCGACTCGACACCCGGCGCAGGTGACCGGCCGCGGCTGGTGCTGGGGGCGGCCCTGTTCGTGTGCGGCTTCAGCGGCGTCTTCCTGGCCATGAGTGTCGTCGTCTCCTCGGTGAGCCAGGCGCTGAACGCGCGGCAGGACCTGTTGCTGCGCCTGGGCGGTGTCGTCGTGCTGGCGCTGGGCGCGTTCATGCTCGGGGCGGCCGGCTCGGGCTGGCAGCCGCGGTGGCGACCGGCCGCGGGGCTGCTCGGCGCACCGTTGCTGGGGGTGGTGTTCGGGCTGGGCTTCACCGCGTGCACCGGCCCGTCGCTCGCGGCGATCCAGACGCTCGGGGCCACGCTCGCTCCCCAGGAAGGCGTCTCGACCCGGGCCCTGCTGCTCGGGGTCGCCTACTGCGCCGGGCTCGGGTTGCCGTTCCTGGCCATCGCGGGCGGTCTGGGTTGGGTGCAGCGTGTCTCGGAGGTCCTCCGGCGGCACCACCTGGCGATCCAGCGGGCCTCCGGGGTGCTGCTCGTGGCGCTCGGCCTGCTCATGGTCAGCGGGGTATGGGGGATGGCCATGGCGTGGGTGCAGACGCAGCTCGTCGCCTCGTTCGAGACCGCGCTGTGATGGCGGGGCCGGCCCTGGGCCTGCGGGGGTGGGCGCGCTGGACGTGGCGCCAGCTGACCAGCATGCGGACGGCCCTGTTGCTTCTGCTGCTGCTCGCGGTCGCGGCGGTACCCGGCTCGATCTGGCCGCAGCGCGGCGTGGACCCGGCCCAGGTCACGGCCTACCTGCAGCAGAACCCTCGCCTCGGCCCGTGGCTGGACCGTCTCGGGATGTTCGACGTGTTCTCCTCCCCGTGGTTCTCCGGGATCTACTTGCTGCTGGCGGTGTCGCTCATCGGGTGCGTCGTGCCACGGACGCGGCAGCATGTGGCTGCGATGCGGGCGCAGCCACCGTCGGCGCCCCGCCGGTTGGAGCGGCTTCCCGCCCACCACAGCCTCACCCTGGCCGGCGACAGCTCGAGCCTGGAAACCGGGCAGCTGCGCCAGCGCGCGCAGGAGGTGCTGCGGCGCCGGCGCTACCGGGTGGCGGTGAAGGACGCCGGGGCCGACGCGGGCTCGGGGTTCGACGTCTCCGCGGAGACCGGATACCTGAAGGAGACCGGCAACGTGGTCTTCCACGTGGCGCTGCTGGGGGTCATCGTCTCGGTCGCCGTCGGCCACCTGTGGGGGTGGCGGGGCGAGGTCATCCTGCCGGTGGGGGAGAACTTCACCTCAGCGGCGGCCGAGTACGACACCCTGCAGCCCGGCCCCTGGGTGGGCGAGAACGAGCTGGCCCCCTTCCAGCTACGCCTGGACGAGATGACGGTCTCGTTCGAGACCGAGGCGCAGGGGGCGCAGTTCGGAGCGCCCCGCGAGTTCTCGGCGGAGGTCACGACCGTCCCCCAGCCGGGGGCGACACCGGAGACCGCGCGGCTGGCCGTCAACGACCCGCTGTCGGTCGACGGAGCCTCGGTCTACCTGCTCGGCAACGGCTACGCCCCGGTGGTCACGGTGCGCGACTCCTCGGGGCAGGTTCTCTTCTCCGACGCCGTGCCGTTCCTGCCGCAGGACGACAACTACACCTCCACCGGCGCCGTCAAGGTCGCCGGCGCCAAGCCGGAGCTGGGTCTCTACGGCGCGTTCCTTCCGACCGCTCGCATCGACGAGCGCGGGCCGACCTCGGACTTCCCCGACCTGGTCGACCCCAAGCTGGCCATCGGCGTCTTCGAGGGCGACCTCTTTCCCGGGGGAGCAGCGCAGTCGGTGTACGTCCTGGACACGGCGGGGATGGAGCCCGTCCTGGACTCCGATGGCGATCCCACCCGGATGCTGCTCACCCCGGGGCAGACGGCGACCCTCCCGCAGGGTCGAGGCACGGTCACCCTCGACGGTGTGGTGCGCTGGAGCGGTCTGGTCGTCCGGCACGATCCCGGCCGGCTGCCCGTCCTCATCAGCTCCGTGACCGCCCTGGTCGGCCTGGTCCTCATGCTGGGCGTGCGCCGGCGCCGAGTCTTCGTGCGCGTCACCGGCGACCGGGGCGCGGGCACGCTCGACGGGGCGACCCGGCATACTGGAGTGACGGTGCAGGTGGCCGCGCTGGTCAAGGACCATGACCCCGGGTTGCAGTCCCTGGTCGAGCAGCTGGCGGCGGAGATCACCTCCGCCGACGAGGTGAGAACCATGGACCGCGAGCCGGCAGCACGACGAGAGGGCAGTGGATGAGGAACGACACCCTGGCAGTGGCCTCGGACATCGGAGTCTGGGTCACCATCGTGCTGCTGGCGGTGGCGATGCTGGCCTTCGCAGCCCACTTGGCGGTGCATGCCGCCGCAGCTCGGCCCTCGTCCTCGGTACGCCCGGCCGAGACCGCGCTCGCCGGCCGCGGCAGCGCCCCGCCCGCGCCCTCCAGCCCGGGCACCGATCGGGACCGACCACGGTCACCCGGCTCGAACGGGGAGGGCGAGGTCACCGAACAGGCGCCGTCTCGGCGCTGGGGAGTGGTGGGGCTGCAGGTCACGCTGCTGGCCACCCTGGTGCTCGTGGCCAGCACCGCGCTGCGGGGCCTGTCCGTCCAGCGAGCCCCCCTGGGGAACATGTACGAGTTCGCCCTCGTCGCCTGCTGCTTCGCCCTGGTCATCTACTGCGGTTGGAGCCTGCGTCGGGACCGGCTGTGGCTGGGCCTGTTCGTGACCGGGCCGGTGCTGCTCATCCTCGGTCTGGCGCGCCGGGCCTGGTACACCGAGGCCTCACAGCTCTTGCCCTCGCTGGAGAGCATCTGGCTGGTCATCCACGTGAGCATGGCCACGCTGGCCGTGGGGCTGTGCCTGATCGGTTTCGCCACCGCGACCCTGTACCTGCTTCGCGACACGGCGGAGTCGCGGGCCGCGGGGCCGACGGGCGGGGGCGAGGTCACCGGCTGGCGCCGTGCGCTGCCGCCCGCCGAGTCGCTGGAGCGGATGACGTACGGGATCCACGTGGTGGCGTTCCCGTTGTGGACGTTCACGCTGATCGTGGGGGCCACCTGGGCCGAGCAGGCCTGGGGTCGCTACTGGGGATGGGACCCCAAGGAGGTCTGGACGTTCGTCATCTTCGTGGTCTACGCGGCGTACCTGCACGCTCGCGCCACCGCGGGGTGGACCACCCGAAAGGCCACCTGGATCGCGATTGCCGGAGGGATCTGCATCGTGATCAACTACGCCGTGGTCAACGTCTTCTTCTCCGGGCTCCACTCTTACTCGGGACTGTAAGACGTGCTGCGCTACACGGTCCTGCGGCTGCTGGTCTTCGCGGTCTTCCTGCTGGTCTTCATCTGGCTGGGAGTCCCGGACCTGTGGGCGCTGCTCTATGCCGCGCTCTTCTCCATGGTGACGTCCCTGTTCCTGCTGCGCGGGCAACGTCAACAGATGGCCGACCAGCTCGCCGCCAAGGTCGAGCGCCGACGGGCGCGGCGCGCGGACCGGATCGCGGCCGGCCGCACCGACGAGGAGGACGAGGACACCGAGATCGAGGGTCCTCGCGGCTAGCGCCAGTTTCAGGCGGACAGCATCAGCCCGGCGGTGAACAGCACGGCGTAGCCCATCTGGAGTATGCCGGTGGCCGTCAGCACCGGCACGAGACCGCTGCCCGTCGTGCCCGCACGCACGGTGCGCACCGGTCGCCAGGCCAGGGGGGCAGCCGCCAGAGCGATCAGGACCCACCACGACCCGATGGCGGCCACCGGCACGACGGCGAAGGCGACGAGCACCAGTCGCTCGTAGAAGCGGCGTGTCTTCTCCTCACCCCAGGCGACGGCCAGCGTGCGCTTGCCCACCTGCTCGTCCCCAGGGATGTCCCGCAGGTTGTTGGCGACCAGGATCGCGCAGGACAGGGCTCCGACTCCCACGGCCCCGAGCAGGCCGGAGATGCTCAGAGCTCCCGACTGCGTCCACTGGGTGCCCAGGACAGCGACCAGCCCGAAGAAGACGAAGACGGCGGTCTCGCCCAAGCCGCGGTAGCCGTAGGGTCGGGCTCCTCCGGTGTAGCGCCACGCCGCCACGATGGCGGCGCCCCCGACGAGCAGCAGCAGCCAGGCGTTCGCCAGCGCCACGAGAGCCAGTCCGACCACGGCTGCGGTCGCCAGGGAGAGCACCGCCGCGGCTTTCACCGACCCAGGGTCGGCCAGACCCTGGCCGACCAGGCGCACCGGGCCGACCCGGGTCGCATCGGTGCCGCGCACGCCGTCGGAGTAGTCGTTCGCGTAGTTCACCCCGACCTGAAGACTGAGCGCGACCACGAGCGCGAGCAGGCCCATGCCGAAGTTGGCGCCACCCTGTTCGAAGGCGGCACCGGTGCCCACGCAGACCGGCGCGGCGGCGGCCGAGAAGGTCCGTGGTCGCGCCCCAGCGACCCACTGCGCGACGTCGGCCATCGAGGTCAGATGCCGCGCAGGAAGTCGGGGTCGTCATCGGGGCCGCGGGGCCCGCGAGGCTGTCCGCCGCCACGCTGCCGCAGACCGCCCGGACGCCCGGCGAACAGCCAGGCGAGGCCGCCGAACGGCGTGAACAACATCGTCACGGTGACCCAGGCCAGCTTCGGCAGATGCCGCACCCGTTCCTTGTCGGTGCGGACGACATCGACGACGCAGTACACGGTGAACGCCAGGAGCGCGATCGCGACCAGGAAGCGGATCAATGGTGACCTCGGGGAGACGGATACGGAACCCTTATAGTCTCTCACCTTCCTGGGTAAACGCTGCTCGGACCCCGGCGTGGTCGACCTTGCCGCTCGCGAGCCGGGGGAGGGTGTCGGACCAGCGCACCTGCGTCGGCAGGGCGTAGCGCGGCAACGTCTCCCGCAGTCGAGAACGGACCCAGCCGGTGGGTCGCGTCAGCGCCTCGACGGGCGGACCGCCCGCGGCAGGGACCAGCATGGCCACCACCCGTTCACCCCACTGCGGGTCGGGCAGTGCCACCACCGCCGCGTCGACGACCGGTTCCATGGCGCACAGCGCCGAGCTCACGTCGTCCGGATGCACCTTGTGTCCGCCCGTGTTGATGACCTCGTCCACGCGACCCAGAATCTTCCAACGCCGCCGGACTTCGTCGTAGCGGCCGAGGTCGCTGGTGCGGTACCAGCGCACACCGGCTTCGGTGACGAAGGCCTCAGCGGTCGCGACCGGGTCCTGCAGATACCCCTGCGCAAGGATCGGCCCGCTCAGCAGGATCCGGCCTCCCGCCGGCCCCTGCTCCAGGCGCACCGCGACGCCGGGCAGGGGGACGCCGTCGTAGATACAGCCGCCGGCGGTCTCGGTCATCCCGTAGGTGTGAGTCCACCGGACGCCGGCCCTGTCCAGTGCGGCCACCGACGCCGCCGGCAACGGAGCCCCACCGATGAGCACCCGGTCCAGGCTCGCCAGGGCCTCCCGCCCGGCCGGCTCGGCGAGTAGCCGGTGTACCTGCGTAGGGACCAGAGCGGCATAGTGCCTGGTGCCGGGCCGCATCGCGGCGACCGCGGCGGTGAAGGAGCCGGCGCCGAACGGACCGTCGTCCTCGAGGGTGGCCGGAGGGATGCCGGAGACGGCAGAGCGCAGGTAGACCTGCAGCCCACCGATGTGGCGCGGGCTGAGAGCGGCCAGCCACTGACCGGGGCCGCCGAGGAAGGACAGTGTGGACTCGGCAGAGGCCTTCAGTGCCGACATGGACAGCAGCACCCGCTTCGGCGGCCCGGAAGAGCCGGACGTCGGGACGACCACGGCGCGCTGCGCGGCCACAGCCTCCTGGACCAGCCGCACGACTTCGCCTCGGCCGGCTCCGGTCAGGTCGAGTGCGTCCACCGGCTCGCCGCGCTTCCGGTCCCCGCGCGGTCGACCCGAACCGTGCTCAGCTGCTCCCCTGGAAGCTGTTCTCGAGGTCGACGTACCACTGCTTCTCGACCCGCTTCAGCGTGATCTCCTCGTCGCCGAAGCCCTCGGCGAACAGGTCGGAGAGGTTGTCCTTGTCCACGATGGCGGTGTTCCCGTTGACCTCGGCGCCCTGGACCTCGATGACGTCGATGATGGCGGCCTCCTCCTCGCCGACGAGTCCCTCGAGCGTGGAGGGCAGCACGTCACGGCAGGTCTTGAGGTCCTCCGGGGAGTCCTTCATCGGTGCCTCACCGTCGAAGCCGAGGATCAGCTGGCAGATCTCCGGGTCGGCGTTGACCAGTGCGACGATGAATGCCTTGGTCCGGGCCGCGGCGGCCCGGCCCGCAGCCCCACCCTCGACCGAGCCCCCCGCGGTCCCGGCGCTGGACTCCTCGTCGTCGGCGGGAGCCTGCGTGCTCTGCTGCGCGTCGTCGGGCTCGGCGCTCGACTCCTGGGCCTCCGAGGGCTCCTCGGTGGTCTGCTGTGCCTGCTCGCTCTCCTGGCTCGAGGGCTCGTCACCGCTCGGCTCGTCGTCGGATCCGCACGCTGTCAGCAGCAGAGCCGGCACGGCCAACGTGGTCACAAGTGCGCGTCGCATCGGTGTCGGGCCTTCCACAACGTCGGATCGGAGCCTGCCGTGCTCACGGTACCCCTCCCTCACCGGCGAGGGCAGCGCGTCCACTCGATCTGCGCCGCCGGCCCGCACCCCCCGGCACGACTCAGAAGTACCACGGGTAGTCGGTCCAGTCGGGCGAACGCTTGTCCAAGAAGGCGTCCCGGCCCTCGACCGCCTCGTCGGTCATGTAGGCCAGGCGGGTGCTCTCGCCGGCGAACACCTGCTGCCCGGCCATGCCGTCGTCCGCGAGGTTGAAAGCGAACTTCAGCATGCGCTGCGCCGTCGGCGACTTGCCCAGAACCTCGTCCGCGACGCGCAGCGCCTCCTGCTCCAGCTCGCGGTGGTCCACCACCAGGTTGACCGCTCCCATCTGCTGCATCTCCCGCGCGTCGTAGGAACGCCCCAGGAAGAAGATCTCGCGGGCTCGCTTCTGGCCGACCATCCGGGCCAGGTAGGCCGATCCGTAGCCGGCGTCGAAGCTGCCGACATCGGCGTCGGTCTGCTTGAACCGGGCGTGCTGCTGGGAGGCCAGCGTGAGGTCGCACACCACGTGCAGCGAGTGCCCGCCCCCGGCAGCCCAGCCGTTGACGACGGCGATGACGACCTTGGGCATGGTGCGGATGAGTCGTTGGACCTCCAGAATGTGCAACCGGCCACCGGCCGCCTTGACCCGGGCGGTGTCGACCGTCTCGGCGGACTCGCCGGCCGCGTACTGGTAGCCGGAGCGACCGCGGATGCGCTGGTCGCCGCCGGAACAGAAGGCGTGGCCTCCGTCGGTGGGGCTCGGGCCGTTACCGGTCAGCAGCACCACGCCCACGTCGGGCGTCATCCGCGCGTGGTCCAGCGCTCGGTAGAGCTCGTCGACGGTGTGCGGACGGAAGGCGTTGCGCACCTCGGGACGGTCGAACGCCACCCGCACACAGCCCAGCCCGCGGGCCCGGTGATAGGTGATGTCGGTGAACTCGAACCCCGATACGGGATCCCACGCGTTCGGGTCGAAGAGGCTGGCTCCGCTCGCCGGCTGGTCGGTGGGGTGGGACTCGTTCGGTTCGCGGCTCACGAGGTCGACAATAGGCCCATGGTGCCCACCCCGGCCGAGCTGCTCGAGTGCGCCCACGTCGTCGACATCCCCTTGCGGGTGCCGTTCCGCGGGCTGACGCGCCGCGAGGCGGTGCTGCTGCGCGGGCCGTGCGGCTGGGCCGAGTTCGCGCCTTTCGCCGAGTACTCGGACGCGGAGGCGGCCGTCTGGCTGGCGGCCGCCGTCGAGGCGGGCTGGAACGAGCCACCGACCCCGGTCCGCGACAGCATCGACGTCAACGCCACCGTGCCGGCGGTGCCGGCGGCCCGGGTGGCCTCGGTGCTGCAGGCCTTTCCGGGTGCCCGCACGGCCAAGGTGAAAGTGGCCGGCGCGGGCCAGGACCTCGCGGCCGACACTGCCCGGGTGGCGGCCGTCCGGCAGGCTCTGGGGCCGGGGGCCGCGATCCGTGTCGACGCCAACGGGGGGTGGGACCTGCAGCAGGCCCGGAGCGCGCTGCGGGCACTGTCGGCCTACGAGCTGGAGTACGCCGAGCAGCCCGTGGCCTCGGTCGAGGACCTGGCCCGGCTGCGGGTGGCGCTGGCCCGGGACGGCATCGAGGTAGCGGTGGCTGCGGACGAGTCGGTCCGTCGGGCAGGCGACCCGATCCGCGTCGCGCGGGCCGGGGCTGCCGACCTGGTGGTCGTCAAGGTCGCGCCGCTCGGTGGTATCCGTCGCGCTTTGAGCATCGTGGCGGACTGTGGGCTCCCGGCTGTCGTGTCCTCGGCCCTTGACACCACGGTCGGCATCGCGAGCGGAGTGAGGCTGGCGGCCTGTCTGCCCACCCTCCCCTACGCGTGTGGCCTGGGGACGATGGCCCTCTTCGACGGTGACGTGAGCCGGGAGTCGCTGCGTCCCGGCGGCGGGTCGCTCACGCTGGAGCAGGCCCGCCGCGGCGTGGCCACCGTCGACCCCGAGCTGCTGGCTCGGCACGCGGCCGGTCCCATCCGGACACAGTGGTGGCGTGAGCGCCTGGAGCGCTGCGCAGGAATTTACCTCGACGAAACGTTGGGAACGCGCTCGTAACACCGAAGGTCCCGACCGGTAACACCGGCTGCTCAGACTGTGAGGACCGGCGCGCCGCGTGGAGCCGCGCCCTGAACGATTCGATGGAGACACTCATGGAACTGACCTCGGGCGACGTATGGGTCATGGTGTCATCGGCACTCGTGCTGCTGATGACTCCGGGCCTGGCCTTCTTCTACGGGGGGCTCACCCGCGCCAAAGCCTCGCTGAACATGATGATGATGAGCTTCGTCTCCATCGGCATGGTCGGCGTGATCTGGGTCCTGTGGGGCTACTCGATGAGCGGGGGCGACTCGGTCGTGGGCGGCCTGTTCGGTGACCCCACGGCCTCCTTCGGGCTCTCGAACCTGGTCGGGACGAGCGACCTGATCGGCGCCGGCTTCGGCGCCACCTTCGCCATCATCACCGTGGCCCTGATCAGCGGTGCCGTGGCCGACCGCACGAAGTTCGGCGCCTGGACCGTCTTCGTGGCCATCTGGGTGACGCTGGTCTACTGCCCGCTGGCCTTCATGGTCTGGGGCGGCGGCCTGCTCAGCGACAGCGGCTGGGTCGGTGAGAACTTCGGCGTGGCCATCGACTACGCCGGGGGCACGGTCGTGCACATCAACGCCGGCCTGGCCGCCCTGGTGCTGGTCTACATCATCGGCCAGCGCGCCGGCTTCGGGAAGATGGGCTTCCACAAGCCGCACAACGTGCCGCTGGTCATGCTGGGCGCCGCCCTGCTCTGGTTCGGCTGGTTCGGCTTCAACGGGGGTGCCGCGAGCACCAGCGACGAGGCCGGCCTGATCTGGGTCAACACGCTGGTGGCGCCCGCCGCCGCGATGCTGGGCTGGCTCCTGGTGGAGCGGATCCGCGACGGGCACCCGACCTCTGTCGGCGCCGCGTCCGGCGTGGTCGCCGGCCTGGTGGCCATCACCCCGGCGTGTGCGAACCTCAGCCCTGTCGGCTCGATCTTCCTGGGCGTGGTGGCGGGTGCCATCTCCGCTCTGGCGATCGGTCTGAAGTACAAGTTCGGCTACGACGACGCCCTCGACGTCGTCGGCGTCCACCTGGTCGCCGGCCTGGTCGGCACCATCGGCATCGGTTTCCTCATGCTGCCGATCGAGGGCGAAGGCGGCGGGCTGTTCTACGGCGGCGGTCTGGACCAGCTGGTCGCCCAGCTCGTGGCGGCGGTGTTCACGATGGCCTTCACCGGCATCCTGACCCTCGTGATCGGCCTGGCCATCGCCAAGACCATCGGCTTCCGCGTCTCGATCGAGGACGAGGAGCGTGGGGTCGACCTCGCCGCGCACGGTGAGACCGCCTACGAGTTCGACTCCGCCGTCAAGGTTCGCTCCGACGACGGTGAGCAGGAGAAGGTCTCGGTCTGACATCCGGGTCGAGCTGGACTCGACCTCGCCTCGTGCGGCGGGCAGCTTCGTCTGGGGAGTGCCCGCCGCACGAGTGTGTGCTCATCGCTGACCTGGAGCGGCTACCCTGGGAGCGGACGTTCCGCCCCCGGGAGCGCTCCGCCCGGTCGTGACCATGCGCCGGTCCACCCCATCGAGCCACGCAGAGGTGTCACAGTGCCCACGGGCAAGGTCAGGTTCTTCAACGAGGACAAAGGCTTCGGCTTCCTCGCCAGCGACGAGGGCCAAGATGTCTATGTCCACGCCAGCGCGCTGCCCGCGGGCACGGACGCGCTGCCTCGCGGGGCCCGGGTCGAGTTCGACATCGCTCGGGGTCGTCGCGGTGACCAGGCGCTCAGTGTGCGGCTGCTCGAGCCGGCGCCGTCGGTGAGCAAGAGCATGGCCATCCGTGACCGCAAACCGGCCGATGAGATGGCCGTGGTCGTGGAGGACCTCATCGCCGTCCTCGACCGGGCCGGCGGCTCGCTGCGCCGGGGGCACTACCCGGACGCCAAGACGGCGGCCGCCCTGTCCAAGACCCTGCGCGCGGTGGCCGACCAGTTCGAGGCGGGAGCCTGAGCGTGCCCGTGCGCAAGACCGACGCGACGCTCGCCGCGGCGGTGGACCTCGCCCGGTCGGCGGCCCAGGAGGTGGCTGGCGCCCCCGTCGGGGAGCACCTCGGCACGGAGATGGCCGAGGACCGTGTCCTCACCCATCGGTTCGAGTGCACCTCGCCGGGCTACCCCGGATGGGCGTGGGCGGTCACGCTGGCCCGGCCTCCGCGGGGTCGGCGGCCGACGGTCTCGGAGGTGCATCTGCTTCCGAGTGCAGCGGCTCTGGTCTCACCGGAGTGGCTCCCCTACGCCGAACGGCTTGAGCCCGGGGACATCGGGGCCGGCGACCGGACCCCCTACCGCGACGAGGACCCGCTGCTGGTCGCCGGCTTCGAGGCCACCGGTGAGCAGGAGGTCGACCGCGTCGCCCTGTTCGAGCTCGGTCTCGGCCGCGCCAGGGTGCTGTCCGCCGAGGGCCGTGACGCGGCTGCGCAGCGGTGGTACGACGAAGGCCACGGCCCGACGGCGGAGGTCGCCAAGAGCGCGCCGGCCAGTTGCGGGAGCTGCGGGTTCTACCTGCCCATGGCCGGTGCCCTGCGCGTGATGTTCGGGGTCTGCGCCAACGCGTGGTCACCCAGCGACGGCTCGGTGGTGAGCCGAGACCACGGCTGCGGCGCGCACAGCGAGGTGGACGTGGAGTCCAAGCCGGCCCCACCAGCGGTCGACCCCGTGCTCGACGACTTGGCCGTCGACCTCGTCGACCGCTGAGCAGGGGGCCGTGCCGTGAGCTAGGAGCCCGACGCGTGACCTCGCCCCCGGGAGACATAGGCGTGACCGAACAACCCGACCGCCAGCCCGGCTACCGGGACCCACGGCCACCAGGACCTGTCCCCGGCGCTCAGGGACGGGACGGTCCAGAGCACGACGAGAGCCACCAGCCACAGTGCCAGCGCCACCCGGACGATGAGCAACGCCGGGATGCGCACCTCCATCGGAGTCACCACCTGGGCGTCGCCGGAGGGTGCCTGCCCAGGACCCGGCGCTTCGGAGTCACCCATCGATCCACTCTAGACACCAACCCGGGGCACGGCTGGTGACGCGGTCCCGTGGTCTCTTTCGGAGCGGGGTCATGCACACGGGCTGACCCCGGCGTACCCCCGAGGGGAATAGTTAGCCAGGCTATGCAGTTGGCCAGCGTGTGACCCCCACCTCCTCCTCACCACGGCAGGCGCCGGACGCCGGGGACGCCGGTGTCGCCGAGCTCGCCCACGACCTGCGACTGGCCTGCATGCGCGTCTCGCGCCGGGTCCGTTTCGAGTCCTCGGATGACACCCCGCCGCACCAGTTCAGCGTCCTGGCTCGACTGGATGGTCAGCCGGCCACGGTCGGGGAGCTGGCCGAGGTGGAGCGGGTGCGCGCACCCAGCATCAGCCGTACCGTCGCGGGTCTCGAACAGCAGGGTCTGGTGCGCCGAGACGCGGACCCGGCGGACGGCCGGGTCGCGCGCATCTCGCTCACCGCTGCCGGGAGGCAGACTCTGGCCCGCGAGCGGGCCCGTCGAGACGCTTGGGTGGCCGAGCGGCTCGACCGGCTGTCGGCTGCCGAGCGGCAGACTCTGCGCGTGGCGACGGCCCTGCTGGAGGAGGTCGCCGCGCAGTGAGCGCGATGTTCGCTGCGCTGTCGGTGCGCAACTACCGCATCTACGCCGCCGGAGCCCTCGTCTCCAACGTCGGAACCTGGATGGGCCGCGTCGCCCAGGACTGGGTGGTGCTGACCGAGCTCACCGACGGTTCCGCTCAGGCGCTGGGGATCGTCACCGGCCTGCAGTTCCTTCCGATGCTCCTACTGGCTCCGGTCGCGGGTGCCCTGTCCGACCGCTTCCCCAAGCGCTGGATGATGCTGTTGACCCAGGGCACGATGGCGCTCACCGCGCTGGCGATGGGGGTGCTCGTCCTGTCGGGTCACATGCAGCTCTGGCAGATGTATCTCCTGGCCTTCGTCCAGGGCGGCGCGGCCGCGATGGACGCCCCGGCGCGGCAGGCTTTCGTGTCCGAGATCGTCCCTCCCGAGCGGGTGACCAACGCCGTGGGGCTGAACAGCGCCTCCTTCAACAGCGGCCGCCTGATCGGCCCCGGCGTGGCCGGCCTGCTCATCGCCTGGGTGGGAACCGGCCCCACGTTGCTCGTCAACAGCGCGACCTTCGTCGCGGTGATGGTGGCCCTGCTGCTGATGAACGGTGCGCGTCTGAGTCCCACACCGCGCAGCCGCGGTCGCGGGCAGATCCGTGAGGGCATCTCCTATGTGCGGGGGCGACCCGACATCCTGCTGATCATGGCTCTGGTCTTCGTGCACGGGACGTTCGGCATGAACTTCCAGCTCACCAACGCGCTCATGGCCACCGAGACCTTCGGCCTCGGGGTCAAGGAGTTCGGGCTGCTCGGCTCGGTGATGGCGATCGGCTCGCTCGGCGGTGCCCTGCTCGCGGCGCGCCGCGAGCGCCCTCGGTGGCGCATGCTGCTGGGTGCGCTCGCTGGTTTCGCCGTGCTCACTCTGCTGCTCGGGCTGGCGCCGAGCTATGCCATCTACGCCGCGCTGCTGGTGCCCACGGGCCTGTGCGCGCTGACCGTCATGGTCACCGCGAACTCGATGGTCCAGCTCTCGGTGGCCCCGCAGGTGAGGGGCCGGGTGATGTCGTTGTACATGGCGGTCTTCTTCGGCGGGACCCCGCTCGGAGCCCCCATGATCGGGTGGGTCGGAGACGCGCTGGGTGCCCGGTGGACGATCTGGATCGCCACCCTGATGTGCGGCCTGGCCGTGGTTGCTGCCACGCTCTACATCATGCGCACGGACGACCTGCACGTTCGACGTGGGCACTCGCTGACCGAGCCGTTCATCCTGGACCGCGGTCACCTGCAGACGATGCCCGAGCAGGCCCGGTGATGTCAGCGCGGAGCCGCCGGGTCGTGGTGCTGGTGACCCTGGCTGCGTTGGTGGTGGCGAGCGTCGTCGGCAGCCTCGTCGGGGTCCTCGGCGGATAGCCCATGGACAGCCCCGGCTTCACCACCCGGCCCACCCTGCAGGGCTCTTTCGGCATGGTCTCCAGCACGCACTGGATCGCCTCCACCGCCGCGATGGGCACCTTGGAGCGCGGCGGCAACGCCTTCGACGCGGCGGTCTGCGCCGGTTTCGTGCTGCACGTCGTCGAGCCTCATCTCAACGGCCCCGGTGGTGACCTGCCGGCGATCGTGAGCGACCCCAGCGGGCGCGGCGCCCGGGTGCTGTGCGGCCAGGGCCCGGCGCCCGCTGGTGCCACGGTGGAGCACTTCGCCGGCCACGGCCTGGACCTGGTCCCCGGGGCCGGGCCCCTGGCCACCGCCGTCCCGGGCGCCTTCGACGCCTGGATGCTGCTGTTGCGGGACCGCGGCAGCATGAGCCCTGCCGAGGTGCTGGGGCCGGCGCGCCACTACGCGCAGCACGGGGTCCCCGTGCTGCCGGCCATGAGCAGGACCGTCGATGCCGTGCGCGAGCTGTTCACGCAGCACTGGCCCACCTCGGCGCAGACCTGGCTCGTGCGTGGTCGCGCACCGGTGCCGGGCACCCTCTTCCGCAACCCGCTCTGGGCCCGGACGCTGGACCGTCTGCTGGCGGCGGGCGAGACCGGCGGGGCCAGCCGCGAGGGCCGGATCGACGCGGTCCGACGGGCCTGGTCCTCCGGCTTCGTGGCGGAGGCGATCGAGAGGTTCGCCCGCATCCCGCACCGGCACTCCTGCGGCCGCGTGCTGCCGGGAGTGATCACGGGTGCGGACTGCGCGGCCTACCGGGCCCGGTGGGAGGAGCCGGCCACCCTGGACTTCCGCGGGCACCAGATCGCCAAGACGGGTGCCTGGGCGCAGGGTCCGGCGCTGTTGCAGGTGCTCCAGATGCTGGGGGAGGACCCCGTGGCCCCCCTGGACACGGCCGCAGGGGTGCACGAGGTGGTGGAGCGGTTCAAGCTGGCGCTGGCCGACCGGGAGGCCTGGTACGGGGACAGCGCCAGGCAGCCGCCCCCGCTGGATGACCTGCTGGCGCAGTCCTACGCTCGCTCGCGAGCCCGTCTGGTCGGTCCGAGGGCCAGCCACGAGGTACGTCCCGGCGCTCCGGGAGGCCGTCGCCCGCGGATGGCCGCTCGGGCGCTGGCCACCGACGAGGCGGGGATGAGCGAGGATGCCTCCACGGGTGAGCCCACCGTGCCGCAGTACGGAGCGCACAGCGGTGACACCTGCCACGTCGACGTCGTGGACCGGTGGGGCAACATGATCGCCGCCACGCCGAGCGGTGGCTGGCTGCAGTCCTCACCGGTGGTGGGTGACCTCGGCTTCGCGCTCGGCAGTCGGCTGCAGATGATGTGGCTCGAGCCGGGCCTGCCCTCCTCGCTGGTGCCGGGGGCGCGACCCCGGTCCACGCTGAGCCCGACGCTGGTGCTGCGCGAGGACACACCGGTGCTGGCCTGCGGATCGCCGGGTGGTGACCAGCAGGACCAGTGGCAGGCCGTCTTCCTGCTGCGTCACCTCGTCGAGGGTGCGAGCCTGCAGGAGGCCATCGACGCTCCCACGTTCCACACCACGAGCTTCCCCGGCTCCTTCGCTCCGCGGCTGGTGGAGCCGGGTGTGCTCGTCGCCGAGGACCGCCTCGGTGCGGAGGTCCTGCAGCAGCTGCGGGACCGGGGCCACCGGGTCCGGTCGGCGGGCGACTGGGCCCTGTCGCGTCTGTGTGTCGTGGCACGCGACCCGCACACCGGGCTGCTGAGCGCAGGGGCCAACCCGCGAGGCATGCAGGGGTACGCGGTAGGCCGCTGAGGCTAGGCCTGGGATGGAGGTCGCGTCGGCGGCCCGGGCTCGTCCTGACCAGGTGTGGGGCGCTCGGTGCCAGGGCTCCCGGCGGTGCTGCCGCCGTTCGGCGCCGGACGGTTCACCTCGAAGTCCGCCCGCGCGTGCTGCCGCCGCCCGGTGCTTCCCGGACGCTTCGCACCCGCTTTGCGCTGACGTGCCGAGTCACGCAGGCGCTGGGCCAGTGCCGGTTCGTCCTCGGGACGCGTGCGCTTGCTCAGGTCGGCGTTCTTCAGCAGCTGCGCGAACGGCGCGTTGGTACGCGGATGCACCGCGATGGGCTCCTCACCGGAGAAGACGACCCAGTGGGCCAGGTTGCGGTGGAAGATCCGCAGGGTGGAACCGTCGATGACGGTCTCCGCGTGCTGGATGGCCTTCTTGCGCTGGTTGCCCTTGTCGACCCTGTCCTGGACGTACCGTTCCGCGGGCTCGCGCTGCGCCTTGACCTGGTCCCAGACCCGCGGGCCGTAACGACGGGAGGTCTCGATGAGGATGGGGCCGTACTTGATCATGGCACCCACCGCCTTGCCCTTGCCAGCCACGCCCGGTCCTTTCTGCTGGGTCACGGTTCCTCCCCACTCTAGGCCGGGTCCGTGGCCCACGAGCACCGGCATGGACAATGGGCCGCATGGCAGTGCACGAGCGGGTGGACTACGACGGTGAGGGGCTGCGACGGGCCGACCTGGCCCCGACGCCGTACGAGCAGCTGCAGCTCTGGGTCGAGCAGGCCCGGATCCGCCAGGGTGAGCGCGGCGACGTCCCCGAGCCCTCCGCTCTCTCGGTGGCCACCGTCGACGAGGCGGGCCAGCCCGACGTGCGCACGGTGCTCGTGCGGCGTATCGAGCCTCGCGGCATCGCCTTCTTCACCGGCCTGGACTCGGCCAAGGCCCGGCAGCTTCGCGCGAACCCTCGCGTTGCGGCGAGCTTCACCTGGCCTTCCATGTTCCGCTCGGTGCGTCTGCGTGGTCTGGCCGTGCCCGTGGCGGCCGACGCGGTCGCCGACTACTTCTCCGGCCGCCCCTGGGGCTCACGGATCAGCGCCTGGGCCTCGGCGCAGTCCCGCCGCGTACCGTCGCGGGCGACGCTGGAGGACGCCTACGCCGAGCACGCCGCCCGCTTCCCCGACACCGGGCGCCCCGACGACGTGCCGGTGCCGCCGCGCTGGGGCGGTTTCTGGGTGGAGCCGTACTCCGTGGAGTTCTGGGCGGGCCGCTCCAACCGGCTTCACGACCGCTGGGTCTGGCAACGGGACGACGGCAGCCCGGCCGATCTCTCCTCGCCCAGCGGATGGAGCGTGCACCGCCTCGGGCCGTGAAGCGTCTGCACCTAGGATCGGCTACCACGCGCCGTGCCGGAAGGGGTCAGCGATGAGCGACTTGATCGACACCACCGAGATGTATCTCAAGGCCATCTACGAGCTCATCGAGGACGGCGTCCGGCCCATGCGCGCCCGGATCGCCGAGAGGCTGGACCACTCGGGTCCCACGGTGAGCCAGACGGTGGCGCGGATGGAACGGGACGGGCTGCTGCGGCTGGAACAGGACCGCCACCTCACCTTCACCGAGCTGGGCGAGCAGACCGCCACGCGGGTGATGCGCAAGCACCGCCTTGCGGAGCGGCTGCTGGTGGACGTGATCGGGCTGGATCCGGCGTACGTCCACGATGAGGCCTGCCGCTGGGAGCACGTGATGAGCGACCGCGTCGAGGTGCGCATCCTCGGCCTGATCCAAGACACCCAGCGTTCTCCCTACGGCAACCCCATCCCCGGTCTGGAGGAGCTGGGGAGCGCTGCTCCTACCGTTCCGGCCGACGGTGCCACCGTCCTGGAGGTCCTGGACCAGGGGCGCAGCTCCGGACGTCTGGTCCGTATCGGGGAGCCGGCGCAGGTCGAGCCGGAGACGCTGGACCTGCTGCTGCGCAGTGGGATCGTGCCCGGCGCGGTGATCAAGATCGGCTCCGAGGGCCAGCGGGTGCGCCTGCACGCGTCCGGGCACGACGCGGTGTCGGTGCCCGACGAGGTGGCCTCGCACCTGTTCGTCGTGCCCGCGGCGGGCTGAGCGACCGAGTCGACAACCGGGGCTCCGGCAGCACGCGAAACCGCCGCAGCCCGTACCTTTATCGTCCTGTGATGTGATTTCGATCACCTATGGCGCCGCGCGCAAGCGCAGGCATCGCCGTTTCTGCAGGTCACAGGGCCGACGCTGGGAGAGACTCGGGAGAGTCCGCGGTCGGCCTTTACCGAAACGTGACATCGAGCGACAGGCGTGTGTACTGTCGCTCCTGCGTTGGCGCTGAAGCCGCGCCCAGACCGTGGCCTGCACATTCTGTCGCTTCGGTCGAGCCCTGATCCACCGCACGAGACGAACGCAAGCATGCCCGCGGAGCCGACACGACTCCCCGGGACGCCGCGTCGGATTGCGCTGCCGCGCAAAGACGCCGGGCAACCGTGAGCCCGCGCCCGACAGGCACCCCCTAGGTCAAGGAGAGGCTTACTGTGACGGAACGCACGATCGGCCGCCACCGCGCGCCGAGCCGCATGAAGACGACGCGCACCGCGATGACCCGCTCGGCCAGGGCGACAGCGGTGGCCGCTACCTCCGGTGGTCTGCTCGCCGCGGTGACCCTGCCCGCTGTCGCCACCCCGCGCGGCGTCGTCGAGGACGTCCCCGCTCTCGCATCGGAGAAGGCCGCCGGCTCGGAGTCGATGGGCAACCTGATGGCCATGAAGCTCCCCACCGTGATGGCTCCCAGCGACAGCCCCGCCGTCGCGGCGGTGGCCCCCAAGGCGACCCCGGTCATCAAGGAGACGTCCTTCGGCACCACCGGCTTTGTCGGGGTGGACCCGCCCGACCCGGAGCCCGCGCCGGAGCCCGCGCCGGAGCCCGCGCCTGCCTCTTCCTCGACCGGCGGCTCCTCCAGCACCGGGTCCTCG
>Ga0102946_1000163_pt1 | contig 22798 bp, 18 predicted proteins | sample SalPon2A_A_D1_MG_FD_78209 | JGI IMG/M metagenome (GOLD analysis project Ga0102946, IMG submission 78209) | Soil microbial communities from South San Francisco under conditions of wetland restoration - Salt Pond MetaG R2A_A_D1_MG | ecosystem: Environmental > Terrestrial > Soil > Wetlands | place... | reverse complement strand
CGCGCAGACGGCGGCCGATCTCGGTGCGGTGGCTGGAGCGCAGGCTCTGGTGGGGGGATGGTCCGAGCCGCGGGTCTGTGCACGCGCTGCCCGCTTCGTGACCAACAACCATGCGCGGATGCACCGGTGCTACCTGGTGGATGAAGCGAGCGCCAGCACCGTCTCGGTGGTCGTCGAGGTACGGCGGCCGGTGCTGACCAGCACCTCGTGGGTGGCCCGAGCTCGAGGCCGCGCCGGGCTGGTGCCGCGGTGAGGGTGCAGGACGCCGGAGAGCTCAGGTGGGTGGGGAGGGTGGTGACTTCTCGGAGGCCGACGAGTCGTCGGAGGTGTCACGGTAGCTCCGGGGTCGGGGCGGGGTCTGCGCGCTCGCGCGCCGGGTGACGATGGACCGGTGCTCGTCGTCCGCGCCGGACGAAGCAGTCGACTCGGCGCCATGGGCCGCGGTCTGGTCCTCCTGGCTCGACTCCTCGGCAGCCTTCCCAGCGTCGGAGTCGGCCTGGGATTCGGCAGCACGGGACTCCTTGGACTTCTCCACCTCCTTGCGAAGCCGCTTGACCTCGGCGCGCTTCTCCCCTTGGGTCTTCAGGCCCACACTCAGCATCACGCTGCCGATGGCCAGAACCAGGACGGTGACGGCACCCAGCAGGAAGAGCTGCAACGGGGTGAGGTCAGCGGTGAACACCCCCCAGTCGATGGACATCGCTTCCAAACCGGTGGTGGCGAAGATGACGTAGATCACCACGATGATCGCGAGGATGATGAGGATGAGACCAGCGGCGAACATGGCGTACCTCTCCGGTGGGTCGATGGTGGCGACAACCCTAGCCGAGTGCGGCGAGCAGGTGGCGGAGCACCGCGACGGCTCCGGCCTTGTGCAGCGGCTCGTTCCCGTTGCCGCACTTGGGTGACTGCACGCACGATGGGCAGCCCCGTGGGCAGGAACATTGCTCGATCGCTCTCCTGGTGGCGTCGAGCCACACCGCGGCCCGGTCGTAGCCACACCGAGCGAACCCCGCACCGCCGGGGTGACCGTCGTACACCATGACCGTGGGCTGGCCGGTATCGGGATGCAGCGCGGTCGACACGCCGCCGATGTCCCACCGGTCGCAGGTCGCCACCAAGGGCAGTAGGCCGATCGAGGCGTGCTCGGCGGCGTGCAGCGCACCGGGCACGTCGGTGGTCTCCACGCCGGCGGCAGCGATCTGAGCATCCGGCATCGTCCACCACACGGCTCGGGTGCGCAGCGTCCGCTCCGGCAGGTCGAGGGGATGGCGACCGATGACCTCACCGCTGGGCAGGCGCCGCAGGAACGCGGTGACGCGGGAGGAGACCTCGACCTGGCCGAAGCAGACCGTCGCCGGTCCCCAGGGCATTGAGATGACGGCCTCCGGGCTGGTTACCCGGAACTCGCTCACCGACGCCGCCTGCGTGCTCCACCCGGGATCCCCGGCCACGACCGTCGCGGTGCCCGCGTCCAGGTCCAGGGCGGTGACCACGTGCGGCTCGCCCTGGTGCAGGTAGACAGCGCCGGTGTGCACGGTGGAGTGCGCGCGGGCGTGGTCGACGGTGCCGAGCACCCGACCCGTGGTGGCATCCACGATGCGCACGCTGGCGCCGACACCACGCAAGGTGAGCTGGTCGCTGGCCCGCTCCGGCCGGGCCCAGAACCATCCGGCCGGCCTGCGCCGCAGGATCTGCTGCTCGGTGAGGCGGCGGGCCAGCGCGGGCACGGTGGGTCCGAACCAGCGGCGGTCCTCGAGCGTCAGCGGCAGCTCCGCGGCCGCCGCCGCCAGGTGCGGGGCGAGCACGTAGGGATTCTCGGGGTCGACGACGGTGGACTCCACCGGGCTGGAGAAGATGCGCGCGGGGTGATGCACGACGTAGGTGTCCAAGGGATCGTCGGCGGCGACGAGGACGGCGAGCGAGGGCTGGCCCGCGCGGCCTGCGCGACCCGCCTGCTGCCACATCGAAGACAGCCGGCCCGGCCATCCCGCGAGCACCACGGCATCGAGACCGGCGATGTCCACGCCGAGCTCCAACGCCGTGGTGGCGGCGAGCCCCACGATGTGGCGCTCACGCAGCCCGGTCTCCAGGGCTCGCCTGTCCTCGGGCAGGTACCCCCCGCGGTAGGCCGCGACGGACCCCGCACCGTCCGGGGAGATGTCGGCCAGTCGGCGGCGGGCGATGTCGGCGACGACCTCCACGCCCACCCGGGAGCGGGCGAAGGCGACGGTCTGCACATCCCGGGCCACCAGCTCGGTGAAGAGGTCCGCGCCTTCGGTGACCGCGCTGCGCCGCGTGCCGTCGGAGGTCATCGGGGGCTCCCACAGCGCGAAGGTCACCGACTCGCGCGGCGAGCCGTCCCGGGTGACCTCGCGCACGGGGAAGCCGGTCAGCGCCCGGGCGTGGTCACCCGGATCAGCCACGGTGGCGGAGGCGAGAGCCACCGTGGGGTGCGCGTTGTAGCGCGCCGCGATCCGCAGCAGGCGGCGCAGCACAGCGCTGACGTGCGTGCCGAAGACCCCCCGGTAGACGTGGCACTCGTCGACCACCACGAAGGACAGGCGGCGCAGAAAGGAGGCCCAGTGCTCGTGACCGGGTAGGAGGCTGTGGTGCAGCAGGTCGGGGTTGGTCAGCACGTAGTGGGCATGCTGACGGATCCACCGGCGCTCCTCGGCGGCGGTGTCCCCGTCGTAGGCGGCGACGGCGACGCCGGGCACGGCCAGCGCGCGGATCCGTGCTTCCTGGTCGGCGGCCAGTGCCTTGGTCGGCGCCAGGTAGAGGGCGGTGGCGCCGCGGCCGGTGGGCGAGGACGAGCCCTGCGCCAGCTTCGTCAGGACCGGCAGGAGATAGCCCAGTGACTTCCCTGACGCGGCTGCCGTCGACACCACCGCGTGAACGCCGTCCCACAGGGCGTCGGCCAACTCCCGCTGGTGGGACCAGAGAGTCTCGATGCCCGATCCCGCCAGTGCGGCATGCACGCCCGGGTCGATCCAGGCGGGGTAGGAGGCGTGACGGGCCTCGCGTGCGGGCACCGTGTGCGTGTGCAGCAGCGACGCCGAGCGTTCACCTCGTGCCAGGTGAGCCAGAGCCGAGGCGGGATCGAATTGTGTGCGGGCCGCCATTGGTGCCACCGTATGCGCAAGGCTCCGCCGTGGTGGTCCACATCAGGGTTTACTGTGAGCCGCAACATCACGCCCACATTCTTGGTGCTCCGCAACGGATGCGCCGTGCACGGAGGTACTCGATGACGCCGATGGCCCAGGAGATCAGTCTGGGATGGGGGGGCACGTCCATCGTCACGGTGGTGCTGCTCATTGCGATCGCCGCGCTGGTCATGGGATGGAAGTTCCGCGCCGAGGTGCTGTCCCACCATCCGGGAACCGAGAGCATGCAGGAGATCGGGGGTGCGGTCCAGGAGGGGGCGCAGGCCTATCTGCGGCGACAGTTCACCACCCTCGGCATCTTCGTGGTCATCGCCTTCTTCCTGCTGATGCTGCTCCCCGCCGACGGGATGGGAGTGCGGGTCGGTCGCTCCGTCTTCTTCGTGCTGGGTGCCGTCTTCTCGGCCACCATCGGCTACCTGGGGATGAGCCTGGCGACGGCGGCGAACATGAGGGTGGCGGAGGCCGCGCGCACCTCGGGCCGCGACCTGGGAATGCGCATCGCCTTCCGCACCGGAGGAACGGTCGGGATGGTCACCGTCGGTCTGGGGCTGCTCGGTGCCGCGCTGGTGGTGCTGGTCTACCAGGGTGACGCCGCCAAGGTGCTGGAGGGCTTCGGGTTCGGCGCCGCGCTGCTGGCCATGTTCATGAGAGTCGGCGGCGGCATCTTCACCAAGGCCGCGGACGTCGGGGCGGACCTCGTCGGCAAGGTCGAGGCCGGCATCCCCGAGGACGACCCGCGCAACGCGGCCACGATCGCCGACAACGTGGGCGACAACGTGGGTGACTGTGCAGGCATGGCCGCGGACCTCTTCGAGTCCTACGCGGTGACTCTGGTCGCCGCCCTGATCCTGGGCACCGCCGCTCTCGGCGCGGACGGGCTCACCTTCCCCCTGATCGTCCCCGCGATCGGCGCGCTGACGGCGATCTTCGGCGTTTTCTACACCCGGGCCCGGCCCGGTGAGAGTGGGCTGGTGGCCATCAACCGGGGCTTCTACCTCTCCGCTCTGGTGGCGGCGCTCGCGTCCGTGGTCGCGGCGATGCTCTTCCTGCCCTGGAGCATGCCGCCTGAGCTCAGTGAGCTGGCCGTCTTCGGCGTCGGTGAGACGCCGGACGTCAACCCCGCTCTGCGCAGTGCCATCGCCGTGCTCATCGGCATCGCGCTGGCCAGCATCATCCTTCGGCTCACCGGGTACTTCACCGACACCGAGTGCAAGCCCACCAAGGACGTCGCGCGCACCTCGCTCACCGGCCCGGCCACCGTGATCCTGTCCGGGATGGGTGTGGGCTTCGAGTCCGCGGTGTACACGGCCGTGACGATCGCCGGCGCCGTCTACATCTTGTTCACCCTGGGCGGCGGCTCGCTGATCCTGTCGCTGTTCTTCGTGGCCCTGGCGGGTTGTGGGCTGCTGACCACGGTGGGGGTCATCGTGGCCATGGACACCTTCGGCCCCGTGTCGGACAACGCGCAGGGCATCGCCGAGATGTCCGGCGACGTGGATGGTGAGGGCGCCCAGGTGCTGACTGAGCTCGACGCCGTCGGCAACACCACGAAGGCCATCACCAAGGGCATCGCCATCGCCACCGCGGTGCTGGCGGCCACGGCGCTGTTCGGCTCGTACTGGGACGCCGTCAGCGAGGCACTGGAAGGGGTGGCCGGCAGCACACCCGAGGAGGCCTCCTCGGTGCTGCAGTCGTTCCTGGTCTTCGACCCGCGCTCGCTGGTCGGGTTGATCATCGGTGGCTCGGTGGTGTTCCTCTTCTCCGGGCTGGCCATCAACGCGGTCACCCGGGCCGCCGGGGCCATCGTGTTCGAGGTGCGCCGCCAGTTCCACGACATGCCGGGCATCATGGACCGCACCCAGAAGCCGAACTACGCGCGGGTGGTGGACATCTGCACGAAGGACTCCCTACGGGAGCTGGCCACACCCGGTCTGCTGGCGGTGCTGGCCCCGATCGCGGTCGGCTTCGCGCTGGGGGTCGGAGCGTTGGCCGGGTACCTCGCGGGCGCTATCGGCGTCGGCGTGCTGATGGCTGTGTTCCTGGCCAACTCCGGCGGAGCGTGGGACAACGCCAAGAAGATCGTCGAGGACGGGCACCACGGTGGCAAGGGCACCGCCGCACACGAGGCCACCATCATCGGCGACACGGTAGGCGACCCCTTCAAGGACACCGCCGGGCCGGCGATCAACCCCCTGATCAAGGTGATGAACCTGGTCGCCCTGCTGATCGCGCCCGCGATCGTGTCGATGTCGGTCGGCAGCGAGGCCAACGACGTGCTCCGCTGGGCCATCGCGCTCGTGGCGACGGCGATCATCGTCGTGGCCGTGCTGTTCAGCAAGCGACGCGGCCTGGCGATCGCCGAGGCGCCCGCCCAGGACACCACGACGGCGTGAGGAAGCACGTCGGGGCTGCTCCGGGCGACCTCGGCGGGCTACGGGCGGACCTGGTCGCCGCGGACTACACCTCCGCTCGCCTCGACCGGCTCTGGGGTGTGACGGCCAGCCGGGCGCTGAGCCGGGGGGAGCTGATCCCGGCGCGTCGTGCCCTCGAGGGCAGCGACGACCCCGCTGCCGCTCTGGCGCGCTTGTGGATGCTCGGCCTGGCCGTGTCGCGCGAGCGCGCGACCTCTGCCCTGCCGCGCGGGTGGGAAGCCGCGCTGGACCACGGGCTGCTCGCTCTCGACAACGAAGGGGTGCGGGGAACGGTCGACCTGCGGCCCCACGGCGAGGACCCACACGAGGGTTGGGTCGTCTCGGGCGTGGGGTCCATGGTCACCGGTGGCGCCCTCACGGCGGAGCACGTGGTCGGTGTCGGAGGTGCCTCGGCCACCTTGGCCTCCTGGACACCGCGTCCACGGGTGCAGCGCGCCCTGGACGTGGGTACGGGGTCGGGCGTGCAGCTGCTCTCGCTCGCGGGACACACCGCCAGGCGGGTCGCGACCGACACCTCGCCGGAGGCGCTGCGCCTGGCCGGGATCACGGCGGCCCTGAGCGACGTCAGCGTCGACCTGCGTGAGGGCTCGTGGTTCGACCCGGTGGCCGGCGAGCGGTTCGGACTGGTCGTGAGCAACCCGCCGTTCGTGATCACGCCCCGTTCAGAGGGCTCGAGGCTGACCTACCGTGACGGGGGTGGAGTGGGCGACGAGGTGCTCCGCACGCTCATCCGCGATGTCGGTGCGCACCTGGCCCCCGGCGGCGTGGCGCAGTTCCTGGGCAACTGGGAGGTCGCGTCGGGGTCCGAATGGGACGACCGGCCGGGTGCGTGGGTCCGTGAGTCCGGCTTGGACGCTTTAGTGGTCCAGCGCGACCTGCTGGACGTCGCGGAGTACGCCCGCACGTGGGTCCACGACGCCGGAACCCACCCCGGCGACCCGGAAGGCATGCGGTGGTACTCCGAGTCCCTGGCCGACTTCGAGCGCCGCCGGGTCACGCACGTGGGCCTTGGCATCGTCACCCTGCAACGACCCAGCGAGACACGGACGCCGTGGGTGCACCTGGCGGACCTGCGGGGGCCGGTACAGCACCCCATGGGCGGCCATGTGCTGAGCCAGCTGCGCGCACGCTCGTGGCTCGCGATGCACACCGACGAGGAGCTGTTGTCGGTGCCGTGGACGGTGGCCGACGACGTGACCCTCGAGACGGTCGCGCGACCCGGCTGCGTCGACCCTGTGTTCATCCGGGCGCGGCAAGCGTCCGGGTTCGGCTGTGCGCGCCGGCTCACCGCTCTCACCGCGGGGGTGCTCGGAGCATGCGACGGTGAGCTGTCTGCCCGGCAGCTCACCGTGGCCGTGGCTGCTCTGCTGGAGGTGGACGCCGGTCAGGCCATCGCCGACCTGGCCAACGAGCTCCGCGACTGGGTGGCCTGGGGCCTGGTCCGCTGAGGAGGGGGCAGGCGTCGGACGTCCCGCCGTGCGCCGTCCCACCGTCGCCACAGCGCTGCCGAGGTCGATCGGTCCATCGCGAAGGCGTCGATGAACAGGCGCAGCACCCGACGGGACAGCGTCTTGCCGGACAGCGCTCGACTGACGGTGTCCTTGAGGCGCCGGGGCAGCTCCGTGCAGTCCCGCGAGACCTCCCCGGTGGCCCACTGGTGCTCGGCAAGGACCCTGGCGATCGCGGCCTGCTGGATGCCGTGGCCAGGCGCGGACACGTGCTGCTGCCACCGAGCGCGGACCCGCGGGTCCTCGCGCAAGGTGGTGCACAGCAGCTCCACGGTGTGTCGGCGTGCGTCGACCGCCCGGCCGACGGTCTGCGGGCGAATGGTGAGGTCCCGTACTGCGGTCGCGGGAGAGCCTGCGGGTTGGCGCATGCTGGATACCTTCCGGGTGACATCGATGTGGTGATGTCAGGAGCACGGAGGTGCCGCCGTGATACATCCCTGGCTCAGCCCGCGCTTCTGCGGTGCCACGGCTCGTCGTCGAAGGTGAGGTGGCGACGGGTGGCCAGGCCGTCCCCGCGCATCCGCAGATCGGCCTCGTGATAGGCCGCCACCGCTTCGGACGCGCCGTCGAGGGCCGCGGAGGTGGTGACGACAACGTCCCGGAGCTGCGGACGAATGACCGCATCGCTCAGCTCGCTCAGACTCTTCCGGACCAGGGGACTGTGAGTCAGTGTCGCCGTCAGCTCGAGCAGTGCTGTCTCGAGACGCTGCCGGTGCCCGGCGTGGTCCTGGCTGGTCCGCTCACAGGAGCGCAGCACGCGGCTCGCTTCGTCGTGGCGGACGTCCCAGCGCGTCATGGGCAACGTGGATGGTCTCTGGATGCAGGCACGCGTCAGCCGATGTTGAGCACGGCGGCACGCGCGCGCGCCGACGCCTCGGCGGCGGTCTCATCGTTGCGTTGGAGCAGGCTACGCACGAGGGCGATGATGTCTCGGACCTGCTCGCTGGCTCGTCGCCAGCGCAGCTCCACGGCGTAGTACTCCTCGGATACCCCGTCGGCCCGGAAGTCCGCCATCGCGGTGGCGACCTGCGTGTCCCGCCAGGCCAGGAGCGCCTCCAGGCGGCTGATGACGGCGGACACCTCCCCCTGCACAGCGGCGGAGGCGTCGGTGTCGTAGGAGATGCGGTCCGGTGTGCTCATCAGCCTTCCTCTCGATGCTGGATCAGGTCGTCAGGGCCTGGACGTCTAGCCGCGAGCGGCGAAGCGGGCAGCGGCGAAGTCGCCCTGCGCCTGCGCGTGAGCCGCGTTGTCCCCGGACTGGAGGTCGCCGTCGCGGAAGGCGTGGTCCAGTCCCGCCTGGCCCTCCAGGATGGCGGCAAGCGAGCGGTTGAGGTCCGAGGCCACCTCGTCGACGCTGGCCTTGAAGCGGTCGAAGGCCACCCGCCCTGCCCCGTTGAAGCTGCCGTGGAGTGGCTCGGTCGCTCGGACCAGCTCGGCGACCAGGGCGCTGAGGTCCTGGTGCGTGCTCCGGGTGTCCGTGGTCAAGGTGCTCAGCGTGGCGCTGCCCATGTCGAACTTCATGACTTGCCTCCGAGGGTCGGGTGCCGGACAGGGCACCGTGGTGGGGTACGAGGCTTCATTCAACCGGCCGGCCGACCCGGCCTCGGTAGTTGTCCACAGGATGAGCCGGCGGTGCCGTCGCGGCTGCCAGCATCGACGCCATGACCGAGCCCCCGATGCCGCCCCACACGGCGGCGTGCGCTGAGCAGGGTGGGCCCACCCACCTGCCGGTGACGGTGCTGGGGTCCACGCGGTCGGCCGACCTCGCTCTGGCGGCCGACCGACCGGTGGCCCTGCTGCTGCCGCTGCTCGTGGATCTGCTGGAGGCGGGTGCCGTCGGTGCGTGCGGGCTGTACGCCGACGACGGACGCGCGCTGGACCCGGAGTGCTCCCTGGCGGAGTCGGGGACGGCGGAGGGCGCCGTCCTGCGGATTCTGCCGCTGACGCAGGCACCGCCAGCGCCGAAGCTGGCTGACCTGGGGGAGGTGGCCGAGTCGGTCACGGGTGCGCTCGCCGGATCAGCGCAGAGATGGCGAGGCTGGGTCATGGCCACCGCGGGCACGGCGATGGCCGGGGCCGGGGCCGGCTTCGCCGCGGCGTCACCGCACGCTCGGGTCTGGCTCGCCCTCACCGTCGCCGCGGGCCTCCTGGGTGCCCTGTCGCTGCTGGGCGGACTGTGGGGCGGCACCCCGCTGGCCTGGACCGGCGCCGCCGGGTCTGCGGGTCTGTTGCTGGCGGGTGCCGTGGCCGCAGGATGGAACCGCGACGCGCCCTTGCTGGCATCCTCCGCGCTGGTCCTCGGCGTCCTCGCCGTGGACGCCTTGCCCGCGACCGCCTTGCGCGCTGCAGGGGTGGCCGGACTGGACGCTCACCTCGCCGGTGGCGGCGAGACGACGCGAGCAGACGCGGTGCAGGCGCTGCACGCTGGTCACGCGATCCTGCTGAGGGGACTGCTGGCTTGTGCAGCGGTCGTGGCCGTAGCAGCCGCGGCGGTGGGTCGCTGGGCCCCCGACGACCCGTGGGCCACCGCGCTGCTGGCCGCCGCGCTGGCGACCTGGGCGTGTCGCGTCCGGCACTTCCCGCATCCGGCGCAGAAGAGCGTCATCACCGCTGCTGCGGTGGCCGGACTGCTCGGGTGGTCCGCGATGTGGGGCGCTCAGCATCCGTCAGAGCTGGTCTGGGTGGGACTGGCGTGCGCGGCGGCCGGAGTGGCGCTCGCCGCCCTCTCCGCATGCCGCCCCACCCCCCTGGCCCAAGCCAAGGGGCGACGCTGGGCCGGACGAGTGGAGTCGATGTGCGTGCTGGCCCTGGTACCGCTGCTCATGGGGCAGGGTGGCGTCTACGCCGACCTGCTGGCCAGCCAGCGATAGGCGTGCCCACAGACGCGGTGACGCCGTCGATGGCCGGGCTCGCGTGTCGTGGACGGGTCGCTCCCAGCCCGCATCCACGATGACCGCTCGGCGCGTTCACCGGGCAGCGCGACGGACGCCGACCCCCCTTCCACCCCAGCGCTGGTCGCTGGAACGGCCGCCGGTGGTCGCGGACGAGGACCCGGGCATGAGCGGTCTGGTCCTGGCGGTGCCGCTGCTGGGAGCGGGCGCCTCGATCACCATGATGCTCCTGTTCCGCGGTTCCGCTCTGGCCCTCACGGGTGCCGCGATGATGCTGCTGACCATGGTCGCTTTCGTGGTGATGGCGACCGGGCAGCGTGGGCGGGCGGCACGCCGCCGTCGCACCGCGCGCGCGTCCTACCTGACCTATCTGGAGCGGACCCGCAGCGCGCTGACGCGGACCGAGAGCGAGTGCTCTCGAGGCCTTCGCCGGGCACAGCCGCCGTGCCGGGCCCTGCCGGCGCTGGTCCGGGACCGTCAGCGTCTGTGGGAGCGGCGACGCCACGACGCAGACTTCCTCCGGGTGCGGCTGGGCACCGGGTCGGTGAGTCTGGTCACCCTCGAGATGCGCGTCCACCAGGACCCAATGACACCGCCGGACGACGTCATGTCCGCGGAGGTGGAGCGCCTGCGGCGTCGCTTCCAGAGCACCCCGGACTGTCCGGTCGACCTCGCACTGGCCGCCGCCGGAGTGGTCAGCGTGGTCGGAGAACGCGCGTTCTGCGAGCACGTGGCTCGGATCGTGATCGCCCAGTCCGTGTCCTTCGCCGCACCCGAAGACCTGCACCTCGCGCTTCTCGTCCCCCCACGTCAGCAGGCGCGATGGAGGTGGACGCGGTGGCTGCCGCACCTGCACGACGCGAGCGGGTCCACCGCCTCCGGTCCCCGCTTGCGCATCGCCCCGTCGGCCTCGGGGCTCCGCGCCCTTCTGGGGGAGGAGCTGCAGCGTCGGGTCGACGCCGCCGCGCCGGGAGCGTTCCCGCCGGCCGCAACCGGCTCGGCCCTGCGCGAAGCCACCCTGCTGGTCGTCTGCGACGAACACGGTGAGGCTGCGCACGACTTCCTGGCCCACCTGGCGGCCCCGCCTCCGGCAGACCTGCGGCTGAGCGTCGTCCACCTGCTCTCGGGTCGTGCCGAGGAGCCGCCGGACGTCGCCGTGCGCGTGCAGCAGGTCGGTCCGGGGGAACGTCGTGCGCTGCTGGAGTGCTACGAGCGCCGCGACGAACGTCCCAGCCGGCGACATGTGCACCTGGACGAGTGGGGGAGGGCCGAGGGCGCCGCCCTCGCGCGCGCGTTCGCGGGGCTGCGTCTGGCCGCGGACCCACCGGCACAGCGGCCCTGGGGTGAGCCGCACGGGGACGCCTTGGAGCTGCTCGGGCTCGGGGACGGCGGCGACCTCTCCCTGGACCACGCCTGGACCTCCCGTCCCCCGGAGGCGTTCCTCCGTGCTCCGATCGGCTTCGACGCGGCGGGTGAGCTCGTCGAGGTCGACCTCAAGGAAGCGGCAGCCTCGGGCATGGGGCCCCACGGGCTGTGTGTCGGCGCGACCGGCTCGGGCAAGTCCGAGCTTCTGCGCACGCTGGTGCTGTCGCTGCTGAGCACCCACTCGCCCTCGGACGTCGCGATGGTGCTGGTGGACTACAAGGGAGGCGCCACGTTCGCTCCCTTCGCGGCCGCACCCCATGTGCACGGCGTCATCACCAACCTCGGCGACGACGCCCTGCTCCTCGACCGGGTGTACGCCAGCCTGGCCGGCGAGGTCCGACGGCGACAGGAGATGCTGAAGGAGGCCGGTCACCTTCCGCACATCACGGCATACCGGCGACGACTTGCCGATGCGGCCGCCTCGGGCGGGAGGCTGCCGCCGATGCCCCACCTGCTGGTGATCATCGACGAGTTCGGCGAGCTCCTCACCACCCGGCCGGAGTTCGTCGAGCTCTTCCTGTCGATCGGCCGCGTCGGTCGCTCCATCGGGGTGCACCTACTGCTCAGCAGCCAACGCGTCGAGGCCGGCAAGCTTCGCGGCCTGGAGACGCACCTGTCCTACCGGATCGGGCTGCGCACCCTGTCCGAGGCCGAGAGCCATACCGTGCTCGAGACTCCCGATGCCTTCTCACTGCCGACCCGCCCGGGGTACGGCTATCTCAAGGTCGACTCCTCCGTCTACCGCCGGTTCCGCGCGGGGTACGTCTCGGCTGCCCTTCCACTGCCGGCCCACCAGCGGGCCGGTGCGGCATCGATGGTGCGGGCCCTGCCCTTCTACGGCACGGGGCACGACGGGGGCACGGGGCACGACCCTGCGGGCCCGGCTCGCGGCTGTGCCGAGCCAGACCTGGAGGACTCGGAGGCCGAGCCCGATGTGCAGACAGGGAGGCCGTCCGTTCTCGAGACCGTGGTGGCGGCGCTGGCGAGCCACGACTCGGTAGGCCCCCCGGTGTGGCTGCCGCCGCTACCGGAACAGCTGACCTTGGACCAGGTGCCGGCCAGAGCGGTCGACCCGTCACCCGAGTCTGCGGGCAGCGGGCCGAGCGCCGTTCCCCTGGGGCTGCTGGACGACCCGGGCCGACAGTGGCAGGGCCGCTGGGAGCTGGATCTCACCTCGGGCGGGCACGTGCTCATCGTCGGGGGACCGCGCAGCGGGCGTAGCACCTTGCTCCGTACGGTTGCTGCCTCGGTCGCGATGGGGCACGGGCCGGACGAGGTGGTGGTCTACGGCATCGACGCCACGGGGGCCGATCTGGAGGTGCTCGACGCCCTGCCCGGCGTGGCCGGCATCGGGAGCCGCTCGTCCCCCGAGCTGGTGCGACGGGTGGTCGCCGACCTGCACAGGCTGTTGCTGCGACGCGAGGGGAGGGGCCACAGGAGCGAGGGTCGGCAACCGGTCACCGGTGCGCAGGAGCAGCCAGGGGACTCAGACGCCGGCCTCGCGCCGCCCCTGCGGACCGGCGCCGACGTCATCCTGCTCATCGACGGTTTCGGGCCGCTGTGCGACGAGCACCCCGAGGCCGGGGACGGGGTGGACGCCCTTCTGCGCCGAGGCCCGGCCCAGGGGATTCGCATCGTGTGCACCGTGAGCCGGCGTCACGAGGTGCGGCTGCACCATCAGGTGGGCTTCACCACGGTCCTCGAGCTGCGCCTGACCGACGCCGCGGACTCCGGCCTGGGCCGGGCCCGAGCTCAGAGCCTGCGTGATGCACCCGTCGGCCGGTGCCTGCTGGCCTCGGGCCGGCTCGCTCAGGTGGCTTTGCCCCGCATCGATGGCCGCGAGGACCGGGTCACGCTCGAGGCCGGACTCGCCGATCTGGTCGAGCATGTTCGCTCCACGGCCACTCTGAGCGTCCCCAAGGTCCGTGTGCTCCCGGCCGTGGTCGACCCAGGGCAGATCGCTGTCGGCTCTCGGCCGGGCACCATCGGTCTCGGGATGGACGGTGCCGACTTCAGCACCGCCGTGCTTGACCTGCACGCGCGCGACCGGCACCTGTTGCTCGTCGGTGACCCAGGGGTCGGAAAGACCTCACTGCTGGCACGCCTGCTCGGCGAGCTGGTCGACCAGTACTCCCCGGAGGAGCTGGTGGTGGCCCTGATAGACCCGCGAGGAACCTTGCCGGAGCACGTGCCCCAGCACTACCTGGGTGCCTACGCGCGCTCGACCACGTCGGCGCACCGGCTCATCGAAACGGTCGTCCGTGAGCTGGAACAGCGGGTCCGCCGTGCGTCCTCGGGGCAGTCGGCGCCGGCTCCGCTCTCACCTCGCATCGTGGTCGCGGTGGATGACTACGAGGCGCTGACCGCGGGCGGGGCATCGCCTCTGCAACCGCTGACCCCCTACCTGCCAGGCGCCCGTGAGATCGGCCTGAACGTGATGGTGGCTCGCAGTGCCCACGGTGCGGCACGCTGCGCTCTGGACCCTGTGCTGACCTCGATGCGCGACAGCGGCGCGAGCGGGCTGCTGTTCTCCGCCGACCGGATCGAGGGGCAGGTCTTTCCCTCGGTACCCCCCACGCGTCTGCCCACCGGCCGCGTCCTGTGGGTCAGGCCGGGGCGGGAGGTACGCACGGTGCAGACGGCCTACCAGGGACGCGACTGATCGCCGGTGGGCTCGGTGCGAGCGGGTCTGGGCTCTGGCCCGCCAGCTGAAGCCGCGCAGCGCACCTGTGGGCCAGGGCGTCGATCCGCGCGTAGGAGGGCACATCGCAGGTCGAGGTGAGCGTCACGCCCACCCCGTCGGGTGCGCAGAACCACTGGTGGAGCATGAGCAGGCGGCCATCCGCTGCACGGTGACGGCTGAGCCGTTGCCCGCCAGGATGCCCGGCGAAGCGACAGTGACGCAGATCGACGAGCTCGTAGTCGTCCAGGACGAGCGGCAGCATCCGGTCGGTGCGGGCCTGCCACTGGGCGAAGGTCAGCCCGCCGTTGTCGACGACGGTGAGCACCAGACTGGCCTGGAAACGCCGTCCGCGCGCCGGCTCGACCGCAGCCACCCCGGCCCCGGCGATCGCGAGGCTGCTCCACCCGGGCGGGACACTGCAGCGAGCGCCGCTGTCCTCGTGGTGCATCCAGCGTTCGTCCGTGCTCATGTCCAGAAGGCCAGGGTCTCGACGACATCGTCGCCCAGCTCACTCGCGTGTTCGACGACCCAACCAGCACCGTCTCCTATCGCCTCGCCGGCATCGGCCCCGGCGTCCTGCAGGTGCCCGCCGACCCAGGAGCCCGCCTCCGAGCCGGCCATGCCTCCGAGCGCTGCGCCGACGGTGGCTCCGATCACCGTGCCGGCGCCGGGCAGCACCGCGGTGCCGACCGCTCCACCGGCCCAGGCCCCTGCTTGACCTCCCGCCCACGCTCCTCCGGCAGTCGTCGCGGTGCGGGTGGCCGTGCGCCCGATCCGCCGGTCCGTCGCCTCGCCGGCGTCGCGTTGCCACTGGCTCCACGCCACACCGGCGACGGTGACGCCGGTGTTGGCGCGCCCTAGCACGGCTGCGGTGCGCGACCACCGCGCGTGAGCAGCGCGCCGGTGCGCCTTCGCGACGACGTTGCCGCCGGGTTCGAAGCTGCGCAGCCGGGCCATGGGGCCGAGGCCGGCAGCGGTGGAGAACCGCCCCGTGCCGGCGCGCAGCCGCTGGGCCGGAGTCAGGCTTCCTGGTGCCACGAAGCGCCCGGAGGCGGCACGTGGCCGGAAAGTGCCGTGCTCGACACTCACCATCCAGCTGGCGTACGCCGCTGCGCCGACGCCGGTGGCCTCCAGAGACGACAGGCCCCGGTGCACCAGGTCCTCTCCGCTTCCAGGGTGCCCGGGCCACCGGTGCCTCGCCTCGCCGGTCGGACGGTCGCGGTGGGCACCGCCTGGCCTGCCGACGGAGGCTCGCGGTTCGGTCGGCTGCCCCGCCGCACTTCGGTCGGCCTGACTCGTGGTGGCAGCCGGGGTGACAAGAATGCCGAAACGTGGGTCGCCGCAGACCAAGGCGGCGATGGCGGCGGCGCACTCTTGCTCGGCCCGCAGGCGAGCCAGAGGCGCGGCTCGCGGGTCCTGCCCCGGGCCGTGGTCCCAGGTGTCGATCCACGCGAGGCGGTCGGCGTAGTCGGTCAGCGCCCGGTGCAGCGCCCATCCCGTGCGCAGGAGGTCTCCGGCAACCTCAGCAGGCCGGTCCATCGCCCTCAGCAGGTGGCCGGCTTCGGCCGCACGGTATCCCTCGGCCAGGTCGAGCCATTGTGCGCGCACACTCGCGGCGGTGCCCGCGAGCGCCACCAGGTGCAGCAGCGCGCACGAGGCGGCGTCTCGGATGGCGTCCGGGTCGTCGCCACGCGAGGGAACCTCATGATCCTGCACGGCGAGCTCCCCTCTGTGGACGCAGGAGTCATTGCATCGCAGCGGGCTCGGGACGGGGCGAGGTTGTCCACAGCCGGCCTCGCGAGGATCGGGCGCACGAGTCGGCAAGGCTGCCGGCTTCGGCTACGGTGTGCGCGGAGTCCGACGTCGAAGCCGCGACGAATCCGCGGCACGTGGGCGCCAGCAAGGAGCATCTACGTGGCACACACGCTCGTCATCGTCGAGTCACCGGCCAAGGCCAAGAAGATCGGCGAGTTCCTCGGGCGCGACTTCCAGGTCGACGCCAGTGTCGGGCACATCCGCGATCTACCGAACCCCAGCGAGCTCCCGGCGGAGATGAAGAAGGGCCCCTACGGGCGGTTCGCCATCAACATCGAGGACGGTTTCGACCCCTACTACGTCGTCGACGGCGACAAGAAGAAGAAGGTCACCGAGCTCAAGCGGGCGCTCAAGGAAGCCGACGAGCTGCTCCTGGCCACCGATGAGGACCGGGAAGGCGAGGCCATCGCCTGGCATCTGCTGGAGGTGCTCAAGCCGAAGGTTCCGGTCAAGCGCATGGTCTTCCACGAGATCACCCAGGAGGCCATCCAGCGCGCGGCCCGGGAGACGCGCGACATCGACATCCGCATGGTGGACGCGCAGGAGACCCGGCGGGTGCTGGACCGGCTCTACGGCTACGAGGTCTCGCCGGTGCTGTGGCGCAAGGTCAAGCAGGGTCTGTCGGCGGGTCGGGTCCAGTCCGTGGCCACCCGCATGGTCGTCGAGCGTGAGCGGGAGCGGATGGCCTTCCGCTCCGCCTCCTACTGGGACGTCGAAGGCGAGTTCGCGCCGGCCTCCGGACGCGGGCAGGCCTCCGACGCGTTCACGGCCCGGTTGACCGGCCTCGACGGGGACAAGGTCGCCTCGGGCCGCGACTTCGACGACACGGGGACGGTCAAGGGCACCGGGGTCCGCCAGCTGGACGCCGACCTGGCCACCGCGGTAGCCGAGGCGATGCCCCAGGCCGAGGTGGTCGTCCGGGAGGTCTCCGAGAAGCCCTACACCCGACGACCCTCGGCCCCCTTCACCACCTCGACCCTGCAGCAGGAGGCCAGCCGGAAGCTCCGGCTGAACAGCCAGAGCGCGATGCGGACGGCGCAGCGGCTGTACGAGAACGGCTACATCACGTACATGCGCACCGACTCGACCACCCTCTCCTCGGCGGCGGTCACCGCGGCCCGGTCCCAGGCCCGGGACATGTATGGCGCCGAGTACGTCCCCGAGACCGCCCGCTCATACGGCAAGAAGGCCAAGAACGCCCAGGAGGCACACGAGGCGATCCGCCCCGCTGGGGACGCTTTCCGTACTCCGGCTCAGGTGGCCGGGGAGCTGCACGGCCAGGAGTACGCCCTCTACGAGCTGATCTGGAAACGGACGGTCGCCTCGCAGATGGCCGACGCGCGCGGTTCGACGGCCAGCGTGAAGCTGGGCGCCGCCCTGCCGGAGGGGGTCGGCGCCGGCGGCGTGGAATGCCGGGAGGCGGAGTTCTCCTCCAGCGGGACAGTGATCACCTTCCGTGGCTTCCTCGCCGCCTACGAGGAGGGTCGTGACGAGGACCGCCACGGGGGTCAGGAGGCCAGCGCGCAGCGTCGCCTGCCCAAGCTCTCCGAGGGGGTCGAGCTGGACACCCTGAGTGCCGACGCGCTGGGTCACCAGACCAACCCGCCCGCCCGCTACACCGAGGCCACCTTGGTCAAGGCGCTGGAGGAGAAGGGCATCGGCAGACCTTCGACCTACGCGGCCACCGTGGGCACGATCCAGGACCGCGGCTACGTCCACACCCGCGGATCGGCGCTCATCCCCACCTGGCTCGCTTTCGCGGTCACCCGGCTGCTGGAGCTCCACTTCCCGCGGTTGGTGGACTACGACTTCACTGCCTCGATGGAGGAGGACCTCGACCGCATCGCCCGGGGTGACGAGCAGCGGGTGGCCTGGCTCCAGCGCTTCTACTTCGGCGACGAGTCCACGCACAGCGAAGGTCTGCGCGGTCTGGTCGAGGATCTGGGCGAGATCGACGCGCGCGGGGTCTCCACGGTGGACATCGGGGAGGGCATCGTCGTGCGCGTCGGCCGCTACGGGCCGTACGTCGAGGACACCACCGCCGAGGGCGACCCGAAGCGCGCGAGCATCACCGACGACATCGCCCCCGACGAGATGACTCCCGAGAAGGGACGCGAACTGCTGGAGACGGCCTCGGAGGACGGCCGCGTGCTGGGTCAGGACCCCGTCACCGGCCGGGACATCGTCGCCAAGGCAGGACGGTACGGCCCGTACGTCACCGAGGTGATCGCGGAGGACCCGGCCGCCGAGAGCTCCGGCACCGAGAACGGCACGGGTGCCAAGAAGACGGGCAAGAAGGCCGCCCGGACGAAGCCCCGCACGGCGAGCCTGTTCCACGACATGGACCTCGCCACCATCGAGCTGGAGACAGCGTTGCGCCTGCTCAGCCTCCCGCGCGTGGTCGGCGCCGACCCCGAGTCCGGTACGGACATCACCGCGCAGAACGGCCGCTACGGCCCCTACCTGAAACGGGGCACGGACTCGCGCTCGCTCGCCACCGAGGACCAGATCTTCGAGATCACGCTGGAGGAGGCGCTGGCGCTCTACGCCCAGCCCAAGCAGCGCGGGCGCGCCGCCGCACCGCCGTTGAAGGAGCTGGGCGAAGACCCCACCAGCGGCAAGCCGGTAGTGGTCAAGGACGGCCGGTTCGGCCCGTACGTGACCGACGGGGAGGTCAACGCCACTCTGCGCAAGGACGACGACCCCGCCACCCTCACCGCCGAGCGAGGGTTCGAGCTGCTGGCCGAGAAACGAGCCAAGGGCCCCACGACCCGGAAGAAGACCACCAAGCGTGCGCCCGCACGCAAGAAGGCGCCCGCCACGAAGGCGTCGAACGCCAAGAAGGCGTGATGAGGGTGGGGTGGAGTAGACGGGCCCGCCCTACACCGTGACGAGGATCCACACCGTCATCGCGCCCTGCAGCATCGTCCGCATCTCCTCGCAGGAGCCGCCCCGCCCCTCTCGCTCGAGACTAGGCTCCGGCCGCAACCAGGACCCAGCGACTCACAAGGGCGACCCATGGCCTACGACTACGACGACCAGCTCATCGAAGCCGCTGCCGTGCGCAGGGAGAGGCTGACGGCCGGCCTGCTGTTCGGCCCGGACCGCCTGCGGCGGCGCTGGTCGAGCCACCTCCGGGTCACCCTGGCCGGCACCTGCCTGGCCGGTCTGATCTGCGCCGGATGTGTCGGTGTCTCCTACGTCAACGCCTCCGGCCTGCTCTAGGCACGCAGAATCTTCGTCAGCGGGGGATAGCCTGGCTGTCATGGCACGGAATGGCCCGAAGCCCGAACTCCCGCCGCTCGATGAGACCGACCGCGCTCTGGTGCGGTTGCTCGAGGCCGACGGCCGAGCCTCCAACGCGGCGTTGGCCCGTGAGGCAGGGATCGCCGAGTCGACCTGCCTGGTCCGGGTGCGGTCCCTGCGCGAGCGGGGCGTCATCCGGGGCATTCATGCCGACATCGACCCCCACGCCGTCGGCCGGCCGGTCGAGGCGATGATCGCCGTCCGTTTCGGCGGTCATCTCCGGGCTCACTTCGAGCAGTTCCGGGAGGAGGTGCCTCGCCTGCCCGGGGTGCGGGCCGCGTACCACGTCTCCGGTGCCAACGACTACTTCGTCCTCGTCGCGGCGGAGTCGGCGGACGCGCTGCGCGACTTCGTCCTGGACCACCTGACCAGCCGTCCCGGGGTGCTGCACGCCGAGAGCGCGTTGATCTTCGAGTCGTTGCGCGGGCAGAGCACCCTGACTTGACCCTCACGTGGCGTGAGCGCTCAGCGTAGTGACCATGACCGCCACCCGGGAACACCAGCACAGGCAAGGGATGCAGATGCTCACCGTCGGCCAGGTAGCCAGCGAGTTCGGCGTCACGGTGCGGACGATGCACCACTACGACGCCATCGGGCTGCTCAGGCCGACGGAGCGCAGCCTGTCCGGCTACCGGCTGTACACCGACGAGGACCTGATCCGGCTGCGCCAGATCGTCGCCTACCGGCGACTCGGGTTCAGCCTCGACGAGGTCGCCGCGGTGCTGGAGTCGGACGCCGACCCGCTGAGCCACCTGCGGCGCCAACGGGTGGCGGTCAGTCAGCGGATCAGCGAGCTCGGCTCGCTGGCCGACGCACTGGATCGAGCCATGGAGGCCGAGATGAACGGATACCAGATCACCAAGGAAGAGCAGCGCGAGATCTTCGGCGAAGCCTTCAGCGACGAGTACGCGCAGGAGGCCGAGGAGCGGTGGGGCGACTCCGACGCCTGGGCGCAGTCCCAGGAGCGCACGAAGCACTACACCAAGGAGCAGTGGCAACAGGTCAAGGCGGAGACGGACGACATCAACGACGCTTTCGCCGCGCTGCTGACGGCGGGCGAGCCGGCGACCGGTGACAAGGCCACGCAGGTGGCCGAGCGGTCACGGCAGCACATCACGAAGTGGTTCTACGACTGCCCGCCGCAGATGCACGCGGGTATCGCCCAGATGTACGTGGACGACCCGCGGTTCGCGGCGAACTATGAGAACCACACCCCGGGCCTGGCGCGGTTCGTCCACGACGCCGTGCAAGCCAACGCCGAGCGGCAGCAGGGCTGACAGCACCGTGGCCTAGGCTGCGTACCCATGCCCCTGGTCCCTCCCGCCTCACCCGTGGGGCATGGGTATGCCGGTGCGTTCGTGGTCTTCGAGGGCGGTGACGGAGCAGGCAAGTCCACCCAGCTGCGGCTGCTGTGGGAGCGCCTGAGAGACGCCGGCCTCGACGTCGTGACGACCCGCGAGCCGGGTGGCACGCCGGTGGGCCAGGCCCTTCGTCAGGTGCTGTTGCACGGTGAGGACCTGGACCCCCGTGCCGAGGCCCTGTTGTTCGCCGCGGACCGGGCGCACCACGTCACCACCGTGGTGCGCCCGGCTCTGCAGCGTGGGGCGGTCGTGCTCTGCGACCGGTATGTCGACTCCTCCCTGGCCTACCAGGGGGCGGCTCGCGACCTCGATCCGGCGGAGATTCGGTCGGTGTCGGCTTGGGCGACCGGCGGGTTGTGGCCGGACCTGACCGTGCTGCTCGATGTCGACCCGGCGCTCGGGCGCGGCCGGCGGGCCGGTGAGGCCGACCGGGTGGAGTCGGAGACCGACAGCTTCCACGATCGCGTCCGGCAGGCCTTCCTCGAGCTCGCCGCCCAGCAGCCCGGGCGCTACCTCACGGTGGACGCGGCCGACAGCATCGAAGCGATCCACCAGGCCGTGGCGGAGCGCGCCGGTGATCTGGTGGCTTTGCCCGACCGGGAGTCGCCGTGAGCGTCTTCGACCAGCTGGTGGGCCAGGATCGGGTCCGTTCGACGCTGAGCGCTGCCGCCCGTGACCCCGGGGCCATGACGCACTCGTGGCTGTTCACGGGGCCCCCCGGGTCGGGACGGTCGATCGCCGCGCGCGCCTTCGCGGCGGCACTGCAATGTCAGGACCGGCAGAGCCCCGGCTGCGGAGCGTGCTCTGCCTGCCACACCACCATGGTCGGCAGCCACCCCGACCTCACCGTGGTCGCCACGTCGGAGACGTTCATCCGGGTCGAACGAGCCCGGGAGCTGGCTCTGGCTGCCTCCTCGCGTCCGGTGTCCGGGCGTTGGCGCATCATCGTGGTCGAGGACGCCGACCGCCTCAACGAGCAGGCGGCGGACGCCCTGCTGAAGACGCTGGAGGAACCGCCGCCGAGGACCGTCTGGTTGCTGTGTGCCCCGACGTTGGACGACCTCATCGTCACCGTGCGCAGCCGGTGCCGGCATCTCAGGCTGGGCACCCCCTCGGTCGACGCCGTCGCCGAGCTGCTGGTCCGCCGCGACGGGATCGAGCCGTCGATGGCGCACTACGCCGCACGCGCCGCACAGAGCCACGTCGGGGTCGCCCGACGGCTGGCCACTGACGAGCTGGCACGTTCGCGCCGGCGCTGGGTGACCGGCATACCGATGACGCTGACGGGGGTGGGCCAAGCCCTCGCGGCGGCCGCCTCCGTGGTCAGCGAGGCGGTCAAGGCGGCCGAGGCGGTGACGGGAGATGACGCCGCCCAGGCACGCGCCGAGGTGCTACGACAGCTGGGCGCAGACCCGGCCGCGCGCACGCAGCCTCCTGCCGTGCGCGCGCATCTGAAGCAGCTCGAGGAGGAGCAGAAGCGGGTGGCGCGGCGTCGCCAGCACGACAGCATCGACGCAGCCCTGACCGATCTCTCGTCGGTCTACCGCGACGCTCTGGTGCTCGGCACGGGCGCCTCGGTGCACGCGGTCAACGCCACCGATCTGGACATGGTGCGCGACCTGGCACGCACCATGCGCCCGGAAGAGCTGCTGCGCGCGCTGGACGCCATCGCTCTGGCCCGGGGCCGGCTGGTGGCCAACGGAGCGCCGCTGCTGGTCATCGAGGCGATGATGGTGGCGTTGATGCTGCCCCGCGCTCCCATGGGCGTCCGGGCATGACGCGAGGGAAGGATGCCGTGGTGACGAGATCTCTGGTGACAGGTCCGCGGGGCAGGGCGCGAGGCCGACTCGCCGTGTTGGCGACCCTGGTGGCGGTGTTGGCCGTCTCGGCCTGCGATGGTGCTCCCTCCACCGAGGACGCCGGCGGTGATGGCGGATCGAGCTCCGGTGAGCAGGATGCCGGAAGCGCGTCGTCGCAGGCGGTCCCGGGCCCACTGGAGGACTTCTACTCCCAGGAGATCTCTTGGAGCGATTGCGAGGGCGGGGAGTGTGGCCGGCTACAGGTCCCGATCGACTACGAGAACCCCGGGCAGGGGTCGATCGAGCTCGCGGTGATCCGGGTGCCCGCGGAGGACTCCGATGCCCGGCAGGGCAGCCTGCTGGTCAACCCCGGGGGGCCGGGCGCCCCGGGGGTGAACTACGCGCGGCAGT
>Ga0102946_1000162_pt1 | contig 22814 bp, 23 predicted proteins | sample SalPon2A_A_D1_MG_FD_78209 | JGI IMG/M metagenome (GOLD analysis project Ga0102946, IMG submission 78209) | Soil microbial communities from South San Francisco under conditions of wetland restoration - Salt Pond MetaG R2A_A_D1_MG | ecosystem: Environmental > Terrestrial > Soil > Wetlands | place... | reverse complement strand
TTTCCCTACCGAACAGCAGCCGTCGAAGCGGCAGGTGTCAGGGGCCTGGGAGTTGTCACCATGAACCTGCTGGGGGGCGGGCTGATCCCGCAGAACCCTGAACGATTCGCCTTTCTTACCACCGACAACGACTGCGGCATCGTCGGGGCGGCATTACGTTTCAACGTTTCAAACCAACATGTCACCTCAGCCCTGGTAGGATTCTCCTGTCGCGAGGAAGTCGACCAGGCGGTGTCCGCGATGGCTGATTTCAGCCCCGACAACCCGGAGGTCCAAGCTCAGATCAAGGAGTGGACAGAACACTCCCTTGATGGGCTTTGCACCGGGTGCGGCTATTGTCTGCCCTGCCCGGTCGATATCCCGATTCCCAAATATCTGGACGCGTACAACCAGGTCCTGTTGAACCGGGGAGACCAGACAGCGGTCCATAACCGCCTGAAATGGCATTGGAACCTCACCGGAAGAAAGTCTCGGGACTGCACTCAATGTGGCCTGTGCGAGCAAAGGTGCACCCAGCATCTCCCGATCCGAAAAAGATTGTCCGAGCTACCTGTCCGGGAGGATTGAACTGCACCTCTTTTCAGCAACGGCCATAGTGTGAGGGGAGAAGTTAAAAAATCGAGATTTCAGCCATTTCTGCAATTTCTCTGCTTTGACACCCGACCTTAATTCCGCTAAACTGCGCGGAATTAATATTCAAGCCCATGCCCCTTCAACCAGAGCCTGGAAACAGAGACCGTATCATGCCGACATTGCAACATTTCACCGTACACTGCGGGGTCAAGACAATTGCGACCCTGATCTCTCTCTGCTTGATTCTGGGACTGCTTGCCTGCACAGAAAAAGAGCCGGTCAAGATCGGCCTTATTGCGGGACTCAGTGGCCGCGTAGCCGACCTGGGCATTGCGGCCAGAAATGGTGCGATCCTGGCGGTTGAAGAACAGAATCAGGCAGGGGGCGTTCAGGGGGCAAAAGTTGAGCTTCTGGTCAGGGACGACAAGAATGACGAAGACCAGGTTAGAAAGTCGGTGAACGAACTCATTGATCAGGGAATAGAAGCGCTGATAGGACCCATGACCAGCCAGATGGTCATGGCCGCACTCCCTCTGGCCAATCAACATCAGTTAATGATGATCGGGCCGACCGCGACCTCGGAAGAGCTGACCGGCATCGACGACTATTTCTACCGGATCGTTGCCTCCACCAGCAACAATTCTACGCATCACGCAAATCATCTGCAGATTGAAATGGGGCTGAGCCATCTCTCCATCATTTCAGATACTTCAAACGCAGCCTTCGTTGACAGCTACCTGCATGATTTCAAGACAAACTTCGAAAAACGTGGCGGTCACATTGATCGGAATGAAACGTTTCGCACCGGAGCAAAGCACAGCCTCTACGATGTCGCCCAAAGGGCCATCCATTCAGAGACCGATGCTGTGCTGATCATTGCCAACGCGATGGATACCGCGATCCTGTGCCAACAGATCAAAAAAATAAACCCGGACATCACCATTGCGACCAGCGAATGGTCAGCGACGGAAAAGCTGATTGAGCTGGGAGGCCGGGCAGTTGAAGGCATCCTGTTCCATCAGTTTTTCAACCGTGAATCCTCCGAACCAAGCTACCTTGCGTTTCGCGACACCTACCTGAAACGATTCGGTAACGAACCCGGCTTTGCTGCCGTGGTCGGCTATGATTCAACCAAAGTCGCCCTTGTTGCCCTGGATAGTAGAGAAGAAAAAACCCTGAAAGAGTCCCTGGCGCGATTATCATCCTTCCCCGGAGTTCAGGGTCCAATCACTTTTGACCGATTTGGCGACACAGACAGAGAGACCTACCTTTCAACCATCAAAAATGGTAAATTCGTAATACTGGAACATGCTCACTCGTACTAAGTTTATGCATAATTCGTCGCCAACTGTGAGTAATCCTTTTTTACCGGCGAACCGGAAAATGGTCAAGCGACTGACTGAATCCACCACTGAAAGATGGTGCCGATGTGACCCGGATGCCCGATATTCAGACTGCTCGCAACGGCTCATCGTTGTTCTGCCTTAAAGGATCGGCATGACCCCCACCAGAACCCTCAAGCGCTCACTGATCCTCTCTTTTGCTGCAGCGGCCATCCTGCCGATTTTAATAATTTCACTACTGGCCCTCTACGATCTGACTGGGGAGCGTACTCACGACATCGATGAGAAAAACCTGCTGCTGGCCAAAGCGGTCAGTGGTCAGTTCGAAGGTTTTTTACGCGAACCTCAGGCGACCCTGCAAAGTATCAGCGGTGTTCTTGAATCCTATCCAGAGATGCCGGAAGACGAAATCCAGGAGTTTCTCGATATTATTGTCAAGAACTCGGAACTGTTCGAATCGATCTACATCGTTTCGCTGCAAGGGGACATGAGCCAGGTCGGCCTTCAGCCGGAAAGAACAGGACTAAGAAAGGACTTTCGGGGCATCAGCATCGCCCATATGCCTTTTTTTCAAAAGACCCTGCAGACCGGCGAACCTGCGTGGTCTGATACGTTTTTCTCGGTCATCTCCGGAGAAATTTCTCTCGCATTCACGTTGCCGATAAAAAGGGGCATCCTGGTCGGTAATTTCAGTATCAGGCCCTTGACTGACTTTGTTAAAACCCTGCACCAAACAGAGTCCCTGACCATTTCAGTTGTAGACCGGACCGGAACAACGATTGCCCACCCCGACCCGGCTCTTGCCTCCCAGCAGGTCCATATAGGCCACCTCGCTCCGGTTCGTGCTGTGCTGCAGGGTAAGGAAACGACTCTTCCTTATGCATTTCGTCAGGAAGATTATATCGGCAGTGCAGCCCTGATTCCCGGGCCAAACTGGGCGGTTCTGGTCTCGCAAACCTCCGCCGATGCATACCGACCGGTACGTCATGCCGGTATGCTTTTCATCGTTGGCGCAATCGGTGCCATTCTGCTTTCCGTAATTTTCTCTCTCAACAAAACCTTCAGACTCTCCACACCTCTCTACGAATTAACCGCCAAAACCGAGGGCATTGCCAATGGTCAGTATGACATCTTTTTTGCCGATTCGGGCTACGCCGAATTCGACAAACTGACCGACAATGTCCGTCACATGGCCACGGCAATTCGCGACAGAGAGTACCAATTGATGAAGAGCCGTGAGCGCTACCGGTTGTTGGTGGAGACCATGAGAGATGGTTTGATTGTCCTCGACCAGAACGGCATCATCACTTATAGCAACACTGCTTTCACCAGGTTAATTGATCCTCCTGCTACCAGCATTAATGGCCGATCGCCCCTGGATTTTCTCGACAAAACCAACCAGACTCTGTTCACTGATCACATCAAAAGACAAACAAAAGACCCGGATCCGCTCTTTGAAATTGAATGGACCCGGAGTAATGGAGAACAAATCGTTACCGAGGTATCGGCAACACCCCTCTATGAGGAGAATAATTATATCGGCAGCTTTGCCGTTATCAACGATATTACCGAACGTAATAAAGCCGAGGAACGGGTCAAACAATCCCTGCGGGAAGCGGAAGAATCCAGAGAAAAGATCGATGCAATCCTGAAATCCGTGCCGTTGGGTCTGATTGTTACCAATATGCAGGGACGGATCATTCTGATGAACCGCTCAGTAACAAAAACGCTGGGATACCGGACCAATGAGTTAATTCAGCAACCGATTGAAACAGTCCTGAATGAGCCGGAATTTCAGAACTACTTTGCTGCAATACTCGCTGATTCCGGCACTGAAGAGTCTATCGACCTCGACCTGTTTGATCATGGCCTGGGCCAGGTCAGGACCATCCAGATCAGCGGTTCTCTGGTTCAAAGCCAGAAATACGCTCAGTCCGGAGTCATTATCGTTCTCAACGATGTCACTGGAGAGCGTGAAAGCGACCGACTGAAAAGCGAATTCATCGCCACGGCTGCCCACGAACTCAGCACTCCGCTAACAGCAATTATGGGCTACGCAGAGCTGCTGCTCAAACAGGAGGAACTCGGAGACTTTCCACCGAAGCAGTTGAGGGAATTCTACGAAACAATCTACGAGCGGGGTGAAGCGCTGAATAGGATCACCGATGATTTACTCGACCTCAGTCATATGGAGTCAGGACGAGCCATCCTGCTCGACAAAAAGCCGCACATCATTGAAGAGATCATCGACGGCACCGTCAACCAATTCAGGCGTGAGTCGCCGGTTCGAATCTTTGAGGTCCAGTTGAATAACCAGAAAACAGAGCTCGAAATAGACCGGGGACGTATCATCCAGGTGCTGGAAAACCTTAGCGGCAACGCGACGAAATACTCACATATCAGTAAAACAGTAACGATTGCAGGATTCAACCAGCAGAACAGCTACAGGATCGAAGTTGTCGATAATGGCATCGGGATGACACAGGAACAGGTCTCAAGAATTTTTGAAAAGTTTTATCGAGCCAACCCGACCCACTCCTCTGTCAGCGGTCTGGGCATGGGCATGTCGATTGTAAAAAACATTATAGATGCACACGCCGGCCAGATAGACATTGAGAGCCTCCCGGAGCAGGGCACAAAAATAACCGTCAGACTCCCGCGTCAGTAAAAAAACATCTTCATTGCGACAGGATATTATCATGCCGAACATCACAGTGAGCGGACCGAAAATTGACAGTCTGGATAAAAAACGCGAACTGACTCGCGCCTTGACCGACGCGGCTGCCGAAGCGTATGGATTGCCCAAAGAGACCATCGTTGTGGTCATTATGGAAAATGCGCCAGAAAACGTCAGTGTCGGTGGCCAGCTCATTATCGACCGACCGTCCTGAACGCATCACTCTCTCGCACAGAAATTGGGAGCTTTAAATTGACAAAAGAGAACAGCCGACTGGTCTATTCCAGCGAACATGGCAGAATGTGTCCTGAATGTAAGCAACCAGTTGCGCATTGCCACTGCAAAACGAAGAACTCGAATCCGCCTGCCGATGGGACGGTGAGGGTTCTGCGAGAAACCAAAGGAAGAAAAGGAAAGGGCGTCACCCTGATCACCGGGATTCCCCTTGATGACATCGCACTGAAAGCTTTCGCCAAAAAGCTCAAGCAACTCTGTGGTGCCGGTGGCGCGGTGAAGGATGGCGTGGTGGAAATTCAGGGCGACCACCGGGAGCGGCTGATTGATGAGCTGAAGAAAGAAGGCTGGAGAGTAAAAAAGTCCGGAGGCTGAGCGGCGCTTTGCCCCATATCCTGACGCAGGATCAGCTTAACTCAATCGGCGCAAAACCTCCCCCGGCTGTCCTCATATTGGTCACCTGCCCCTGGTAGAGCCTGGCCCCGATGCCGAGCGGGCGATTGCGATAAACGAACAACCTCAAATCAGTTTTAAATGTCTCACCGTCCCCTAGCGTCAAAGCTGGAGAGACCAGTTTTTGAACCAGCGTGGTGGCCGGATCCTGCTCAAGAAACCTGTGCCTGGATATGCTTTTTCCCATTAATACACCACGGCTGCCAAAACGGCTGACCGGTTTAAAAACCAGCTTTTTCCGCTGCTGCCAGATTTCCTCGAGATCACAATCCGCAAGTAACCGACTCTTCGGGACGAGATCGAGAAGTAGATTTCGTTCAGCATCTTTGAGCCCAAGTTCCCGCAGCATTGCTTCATCGGACCAGATAATCATTCGCCGTTTGTCGGCGAGCAACCCATAAACATGAGGGTTGGGAGATAGACAAATAGTCCGGTTGAGGTAAGCATCGCGCAGAGCTGCCATCTGTGGAGTTTCAAGAAAAAAATCACAGTGCCGATTGTAGATCAGGTCTATTCTTGCACCATTGCTGAAAACGCCACTTGCATCCGTCCGAAGCTGTTCTGGTGGAACGACTTCAGCATCAACTCCCATCCCGGCCAGCCACTGGCTAAAAGCAGACATTTCCATAAAGAGAGGTTGTTCCTCCGGGGCCTCATCGACAATGGCAACCCTCCTTAATGGCCTTGCCGATGCAGAGAAGTCGGACCATTCGCCGAGGAAACTCTCGAATACCCTCTCCGCTAAACGTTTCGACAATCGATCCGGGTCCAACTGTGACAGCTGAGTATCAGCCAGCCAGGCCAGGTAGCCACCTCCCGCGTTGGTATTGACCTCGATCAGTCGCGGGCCATCTTCGGTGAGATGAAAATCGTAACCCATCATCAATCCGGCATGTCCGGGATCAAAGCGAGCGACCTCAGGGAGTTGCGGCAAAACCAGCTGAAGATAACCGGTATGCCGGCTGAGGGCATAGGTCAATCTCACCAGTTTCAGCATTTGATGCAGATCTCGACGCGGCAAACGGACAGGATTTCGACTGATCGGAAGTTGATTAATTTCGGACATCTGTAAACCGTACTAAAAAGAGCTAATGCGACGAATAAACGCTTTGAGCAGTCCATAACTGCGCCGGTTGAAGTCCAGGCACAAGCGGGGCAGCAAGAGCAGGTCTGGTTGATCTTTCTCTTCGGGCAGCGGCCCGCTCAAATGCATCGAGCCGCCGGGGCGAATAATTTCGCTGAACTCATTGCTCAAGATCTGAAGATGACTTGAGTCCAGCGACTTGTTAAGGCGAATCACCAACTTCTGGCCAACAAAACGAAGTGAATGAAAATTCCGATAAAAATCATCAATGAACTGCACTGCCTCAACAGGATCACTGGTGATGGAAAACAGGCTGAAATCCTCGCCTGAAATCAGTCCGCGTTTTAGCAGGCTATCACGGGTGAAATTGAACCAGTCCTGCCAATATCCGCCCTCGTCATCGATCATCACCAACGGGATCGGTGGGTTTTTCCCTGTCTGGACCAGGGTCATAATTTCCATCGCCTCGTCGAGAGTTCCAAACCCACCGGGGAACAGTGCGACTGCGTGCGCCTCTTTCAAAAAGGCAACCTTGCGGTTGAAGAAATATTTGTAAGTAATCGATTTATCGCTCTCCATCATCACCGGATTGGTATCCTGTTCAAAAGGGAGCCGGATATTGACAGCAAAAGAGTTATCGGCTCCGGCCCCTTCATTTCCAGCCTGCATAATTCCAGGCCCGCCGCCGGTAATAACCATATAGTCTCGCTCTACCAGAAGGCGGGAGAATTCAACACATTTCTGATAAATAGGTTCGTCCGGTGCTGTACGAGCGCTACCGAAGATGGTCACCTTCTTCCGGTCACGGTATGGTGCGAAAATCTTGTTCGTGTAACGCATCTCTTTCATCGTCGTGCGCATCAACTTCAGATCGGCCAGATAACTGCTCTCCTGACCGGCCTTCAATGCGGTCAGGATCATCTGCCGGATCATCTCTGGATGATGTGCTTCGGTACGGAGCAACAGATCGTCAATAATCTGATCGATCTCGCCATTATCTTCAACAAAACTCAACTTCATACAGATACCTGCTCCCAAAAGCTATTATCAGCTACGGCTTTTTTGACAATAGCGACACACCATTCAACCGCGCAGCCTGCAGTAACAGGCCGCTCATCCCCCCTCCGGAATAAAAGTCGGCGACCCGGAGGTAGAGCTTTCGCAGTTCCTGATCCAGCCGGTAAAACTCTTCAACATCTGTGTTATCGAGGCGTTCCTCAAGTCTATCACAGAGAAAGGTGATGCAGTTATAAGGGCGATGTCGGGCTTGATGAACACATCCACAAGGTCCAAGCCAGGGACAGGTTTTCGAAAAATCAGCATCGGGTGGCACCATATTCTGTTGAACATAAGACAACAGGTTCGCGAGTCCGGCATGATTATGCCCCTTCGCGCAGCAGGCCCCCTTGCACCTGGCACAAATCTGTTCGCCCTCGGCCTTGTGGAACAGATGGTCCAACCCATACTGCAATTTTTCGATCTGTCCAATAAGTTCGGCAAGCCATGTTTTTTCAGCCTCTGGTAGCGCGTAATAATCCCGCTCCAACTGCTCGACGACCTGCTGCCACCGCTTCTGTCGATCTGCTGACAGCTCATTCATTATCACGCCTATCCTGAACAACAACGGCAGTATCGTTATGACTACGATACTGCCGGAAAAAAGTGGTTGAAGAAGGCCGTAAGCCGGGTCCTGTTCCCCGCCGCGGTTACCCCCGGCAGGGTGATGATCATTCATCTAGGGCCGCCGTTGCCGACGGTCTCAAGCAGCCTAACCCGGAAACTTCGGGCGGACCACCCTCAAACGTTTCCCTATTCGGCCTTGCTCCGGATGGGGTTTACCTAGCTCTCGACGTCACCGCCGGGACTGGTGAGCTCTTACCTCACCCTTTCACCCTTACCCTCTCTGCCTCGGCAAAGGGGGCGGTCTCCTCTCTGTGGCACTTTCCCTGAGGTCACCCTCGGTCCCCGTTAGGGACCATCCTGTCCTATGGAGCCCGGACTTTCCTCCCGCCCACCCGACGGTGAGCCGGCGATCATCTGTCCTTCTTCAACCACGTGACCTGTCAGGTTTAAACTTCAGCTTCAATGTAGAGCAAACGATTGCAGTGCGGACAACTCTGCAGTTCGGTCTGCCGGTAGAGGCTATTGAACTGTTGAGGCGGAAGCTGCATGTTACATCCGAGGCAGGCACCGTTACGCGCCATGGCGACTGCCAGTCCAGCGCGACGTTTGAACAGGGTCTGGTACTTTCGCAGCAACGACGATGGAACATCGCTGGCGACAGAAGCTCTAACGCTCTGCTTATCCTGCAGCCCCTTGTCACTCTCTGCCAGCAGCTTGTCCAACTCGCTGCGACGGGCATCAGCTTTTCCAATCGCGGCAGTCAACTCGTCGGTCTTCTCTTTAAGATCGCCTTCCAGGGTTTCGATCTCTTGCTGCTTGGCGAGAACCCGGTCTTCAATCTCTTTGTTGGCTTTTTTCGCCAGATCGATCTCCTTGAGGACAGCAACATATTCCTTCTGCGTCTGAATTCCAGGAAGCCGGGCCTCGACCTTGCTGATATTATCCTGTTCCTTGATCAGCTCCTGCTGCAGTTGCGCATCCTCGGCCCGAAGCCCTTCAAGCTCGGCGTTCAACTCATCGGACATGCTCTGAATACGAGAAATTTCAATATCAAAAGCGGACAATTCTTCAAGATAGCCTTGACGGGTCATCTCAAGTGCGGAAACCTCCTGATCGATTTCCTGAAGTTCTCTAAGCAGGTTCATCTTTTCATGCACGTTCCAGCCTCCATTAGCGTGTTTGCAGCAGTCAGTTTCTATGCCCGATTCAGATCGTCGAAAACGGGTCCGATTCGGTTTCCATTTCTACAATTTTCAGCGGCAACTGTCGTAGTGCGACAGACTCCCGTAATTTTTCAGCAAGACCTGCGACCATCAGATGTTCCGTTCCAAAGTGTCCGGCGTCGATCAGCAACAGACCTTCTGCGCGAGCGCGCTGGGCATCATGATATTTTACATCTCCCGTCACCAGGCAGTCGGCACCTTGACGTTGCGCCTCAGAAAAAAGGGAGACTCCGCTGCCGCCACAGACGGCAACTTTACTCAGCTTTCCTTTTGCATTCCCGGCCAACCGGACTGAAGGCAGCCCGAGACGATCCTTTATTTGAACGATAAAATCGTCAACTTCCAGCGGTTGCGGCAAGCGACCGATCCGGCCAAGCCCGACATCCTGACGTTCGTTACGCAAAGGTATCAGGTCGTAGGCGACCTCCTCGTAAGGGTGGGCTTTGAGCATTCTTGCCACGACCTTTTTTTCCAGGTCCTGCGGGAGAATCGTCTCAAGACGATATTCTTCGACCTCTTCAGCCTGACCCTGCCGGCCGATAAAAGGCTCAGTTCCTTCACCAGGGCGAAAACTTCCCGTTCCGATGGTGCGGAAGGAACACCGGTCGTAGGCACCTATCCGGCCGGCCCCTGCATCAGACAAAGCATCCATCACTGTGGTTTCATGACCGGCGGGAACAAAGACCACCAGCTTGACCAGTCCTCCCCCGGGGATTTTCTCCAGGGGCTTGACCTGTTCAAGACCGATTCGTTCGGCGAGCCAGTCGTTCAGACCATCCGCTGCGCGATCCAGGTTGGTATGAACGCTGATAATGGAAATATTTCTGCGGACAGCGCGAAACAGGACCCGCCCAACTTCATCGTCCGGGGTCAGTCGTTTTAACGGGCGATGGATAAGCGGATGATGAGAAACCACCAACTGGGCACCACATTTCTCCGCACTATCAATCGCTGCCTCTTCTGCATCAAGGCAGATCAAAACCCTCTCGACCAGAGCCGAACTGTCCCCGACCTGCAATCCAACATTGTCCCAGTCTTCTGCAAGGGAAGGAGGGTAGAGGCCGTTCAACAGTCCCAGAACCTCGCTCACCCGCACACTCCTCGGGCGACTCATGAGAGGGGCTCCGGACAAAAAGAAAGAGTGCATCCGGTTCTCCCGGTGCACTCTTGTAAGACTTGGTTCTCTCCCCCTGTTGTTCTGGTCGCGGTATCATCGCAGCCCGGATTCTGCTCCGGAACATGCCGAAAATTCAATAATCGATTCTCTGCAATCAATGCAATCTGCTCACGATAAGGGGTGCAAGGTCGCCTGATGTTCTTGCTGGTGGGCCCACCAGGACTCGAACCTGGGACCGACCGGTTATGAGCCGGTGGCTCTAACCAACTGAGCTATAGGCCCCACGCGCAACAAATGAAGATTTTAGGCAATAGCCATATAAAATGTCAAGACTTAACAACCTTAAACAGAAAAGAAACCGGAAAGGCACATGAACCTTTCCGGTCTTTACAAGCTATTGATTCTGCTCGCCCTGAACAAACCCTTTAAGCCTTTTCGCTCGACTGGGGTGTCGCAACTTGCGGAGCGCCTTGGCTTCAATCTGGCGAATCCGTTCCCGGGTCACGTTGAAGTCTTGCCCGACTTCTTCGAGGGTATGGTCGGACTTTTCACCGATCCCGAAACGCATCCGCAGGACCTTCTCTTCTCTCGGCGTCAGGGAGGAGAGAACCCGTGAGGTCTGGTCGGAAAGGTTCCCCTTGATAACCGCTTCCAGGGGAGAAATAACCCCTTTGTCTTCGATAAAATCTCCCAGGGAAGAATCTTCTTCTTCCCCGATAGGAGTCTCCAGGCTGATCGGCTCTTTTGCAATCTTAAGAACCCGGCGGACCTTGTCGAGGGGCAGATCCATACGTTCGGCAATCTCTTCAGGCGTCGGCTCCCGACCAAACTCCTGCACCAGTTGACGGGAGGTTCTGATCAGTTTATTGATCGTCTCGATCATATGCACCGGAATTCTAATTGTTCTCGCCTGATCGGCGATAGCCCGGGTAATCGCCTGTCGAATCCACCAGGTCGCATAGGTGGAAAATTTGTACCCCCGCTGGTATTCGAACTTATCGACCGCCTTCATCAGGCCAATATTCCCTTCCTGAATCAGGTCAAGAAACTGTAGCCCACGATTGGTATACTTCTTGGCAATCGAGACCACCAGACGCAGGTTCGCCTCAACCAGCTCAGACTTGGCTCGCTTGGCTCGCCACTCTCCTTTATGAACCTCTTTCAGATATTCAAGCAGTTCTTCAGGCTCAAACCCTGACTCTTCCTTGACCCGCTTGAACTTACGCTTGGCGGCCTTTAGTCGTTTCTCAACATTCAGAAGAATCTCCCCGTCAACCCCCAGCTCCTTGGCAACAGCGCAGGCTTCACTATCGTCTTTGCGCATTCTTCGTAACAGGCTGCGAATGTCAGCGTAGGGGCGACCAATCTGCTTTTCACAGGCGCTGATCTCGCTGTTCCCTTTTTTAACCTGCTCCGCCATGTCTTTGAGCCGGTCAACAATCTTGGCGACCTGAAAGTCTTTCAGTTTGACCTGATGCAACAGGTTCGTCATCTCTTCAAGGGCGGCAGCTTGATCTTTCTCTAGCTTGGCCCGTTTTTTTGCCGGTGGCTCCGCCGCCAGTTCTTCATGAACCCTTTTCAGGGTTTCATCAATCGGGCGCAGGGTCTCCAGAAGCTCCATCAACCGGGCTCTCTGCCTCTGTTCTGCCTCGCCGCCCTCCTCGTCATCATATTCCTTGGTAATGTCCGAGACATTGACCGATGACCTTTCAAGCTTTTCAAGCAGCACCAGCACCTCACGAAACGCGATCGGTGTCCGCATGACAACCTTGGTCACCTGCGCTTCACCATCTTCGATCCGCTTGGCGATTTCTACTTCGCCTTCGCGAGTCAACAGCGCGACCTGCCCCATCTCACGCAGATACATCCGCACCGGGTCGCTGGTACGACCGAGGGCCCCGGCCTCCAGCTCAACTTCAGACTCGTCCGAATCACTGTCGTCGTCATCATCGTCCTTGAGATTCGATGCTTTCGACTCAGAATCGACGACCTCAATATCCATCTCACCAAACATGGTCATGACATCCTCAAGCTGTTCAGATGTGACCATGCTTGCCGGAAGCGTATCATTGACCTCATCGTAAGTCAGAAAACCCTTCTCTTTGCCCAGGTCGATCAGTTGCTGAACTTCTTCCTGATTTACTTTCTTCGCCATTTTTGCCCCTTCTTTCGGTGCCATTGAGCCACAGACCCACTATTTAAATACTAGTTTAACCGTTTCTTCAGCTGAGTAAACTCTCGCATTAATTCTACCTCCAGATCGCCATCGGCCGCGCCAATCAACCTGGGCAATTCTCTGTATCGCTGCATTAGGGCTTCCCGTTCAGCGGCACGACGATAATCCTGCAATTGCTGTTCATAGGTATCAGCAAAAAGGTCCCGATCCACCTGAAGTAGCGGCATCAATTGGGAACGAAGCGACTCGGGCAACTCCGCCAGATGTACTTCCTCGTCGCCCACAACAACATCATCCAAAAGCTCGATCAATTTACTTGCAACAGTTTTCAATTCGGGGGAGTGAAAGAGATTATCAACTCCCAGAATTTTGATCGCATCACGAGCCTCTGGTACCAACATCAGCATACTGAGCAAGCGCCCTTCTGCTTTTCCCCAAAGAGGCCTGTCCGGCTCCTCTGTTGTTTCAACAAATTCTTCCGGTGGCATTTCTGGCAACGGATAATCAGCTGGCTGATCCGATCGGTTCTGCTGCAGTGGCGGTGGAACGAATCTCCGTTCCGCCTTATGTAGATTGCTACGAGCATGCCCCAACTGTTGTCTCAGCAACTCCAGTGAAATCCCGGTCTGCTCAGCCAGCAACTTCAGGTAGAGGTCCTGCTCCATCTCACTCGGCAGCAAGGCAAGCTTGGTCGCGATGTTTTCAGCGGCTCTGGCCTTCCCTTCGACACTCTGTCCCGCGTCAGTCAGCGTCTCTTCAATGTAGAGCTCCATGGTAGGCCGTGCCTGAAGCAGGCGCCGCTGAAACAGGTCGGAGCCCTCACGCAGCAAAAAAGAATCGGGGTCTTCTCCTGCATCCAGATCGATCACCGCCGTCGGCAGCCCCTCTGCCTGTAATGTTTCCATCGCCCTGAAGGTCGCTTTACGACCCGCAGCATCCTGATCAAACAGCAGTAAAACTCGCTGCACATAACGTTTGAGAAGTTTTGCATGTTCGGCGGTCAAAGCCGTCCCACAGGTTGCTACCGCGTGCGGGATTCCGGAACGATTAAGAGCCAACTGATCAAAATACCCCTCAACCAGAATTGCCTCACCCGCCTGTCGCATCGGTTGTCGAGCCTGGTAGAGCCCGAACAGCACTTTGCCTTTATGGTAGATCGGCGATTCCGGAGAATTGATATATTTCGGCTTGCTGTCATCAAGCACCCGCCCGCCGAAGGCGACCACCCGCCCGGCAAGGTTAAAGATCGGGAAAATCAAACGTTGGCGAAACAGATCGTAATCTCCGCGACCTTCCTGTCTGGGTCGGACCAGGCCGAGCGTTCTGGCATCCTGCAGATTCACGCCCTCGCTTTCCAGGTGACGAGTCAACCCGTCCCATCCATCCGGAGCAAAACCGAGCTGGTAATCGCTGGCCCCTTTTCGGCCATACCCGCGTTTCTTTAAATACTGACGTGCTGACTCTCCGGCCGGAACATCCATCAGGGTGCGGTGAAAATAGCCAGCGGCAATCTCATTGACCCGATAGAGTCGATCCATTTCCTGCTGACGCCGCTCTTCCTCCGGTGACAAGCTCCGCTCTTGCAGTTCAACACCTGTCCGCTCAGCCAAACGCCGCACAGCATCGGGGAACGAGAGGCCCTACATTTTCATCAGAAAGGAGAAGACATCTCCGCCGACACCGCAACCGAAACAGTGGAAAAACTGCCGGCCGGCATTGACGCTGAACGAAGGACTTTTTTCCGAATGAAACGGACAAAGTCCCATGTGATTCGCGCCGGAACGTTTCAAGGAGACATAGCTGGAGACCAGTTCGACGATATCCATGCGCTCACGCACTTCATGAATCTTATCGTCTCCAATCTGACCCGTCATCTGTCTCCCAGTTCGGCGATCGTGACATTCTCTCCGCCCTGCTCACTTGCAGCGGCGTGAAAAGCAGTAACCGTTTCCTGCCCGGCCAGAAACTCTCGAACCGCGCGGCGCAAGATCCCCTCACCGCTGCCATGGACGATTTCCACCTGACGCAGATTCCCGAGCAGAGCATCGTCGAGAAAACGTTCCAACTGCGGTAGCGCGTCATCGACACGCCGCCCGACCAGAACAATCTTCCCTTGCAGTTGTCGTTCATCAGGTCGGGTTCTGACCTGCCGGTGGACAGTTCCCCCCTTATGCTTATCAGCGAATCTGCGGGGCTCAAACTGCTCCAGTCCACGTAAAGGCTGACGTAGTCGCTTGCCACCAACCAGCAGCTCAACACTGTCGCCAAAAACCTGCTCAACCCGCGCCTCAGTTCCGAGCGCCGTCACCCTGACCAGTTCTCCCGCGATCAACTGCTCTGGAACCGGCCCTTGACGCTTGCGTCGAGGCTTGAACGGTTGCAGAGCGTAACGGACATCGTTGATTTGGCCACGTAACTCTGCTGCTTCTTTGGGCGAGTGTGTCTTTCGGTTGATCTGCTTCAACCGTTGCTCAGTGGCCGAAATCAGCTGTTCGGCCTGTCGGGCGGCGCGAGCCAAAACCTCTTTCTTCTGTTCTTTCAGCTGATGTAACTGCTCAAGCCGTCGTTGCTGGTGACGCATTGTCGTCTGCTTTTCTGCGGCAATACCAGCAAGTTCCTGCTCCAACTGCTGACGCTGGCAATTCAACTGGTAGATCAGCTCGGCGCTGTCTTGAGCCCGCTCGCCGAGGTAGTCTTCTGCCCCTCTCAAAACTTCAGCGGGCAGTCCGAGACGACGCGCGGTGCTTATCGCACTGCTCGCCCCGGGGATGCCATAATGCAGGCGAAAGCGTGGCGCCAGAGTTTCCGGATCAAAATCGACTGCCGCACTCTCGACCCCGTCCTGGCTCTGAGCGTACGCCTTGATCTGCCCTAAATGAGTGGTCAGCAGAACCTTGGCTCCCTGGGTTCTCAGTCGATCCAGAACCGCCAACGCCAATGCCGCACCCTCGGCAGGGTCTGTCCCGGTGCCGGCTTCATCCAGCAAAACCAGTGACCCCGATTCTGCCTGCCGCAAAATATCCCTAACCCGGACCAGATGCCCGGAAAAGGTCGATAAACTTTCAGAGATACTCTGCTCATCTCCAATGTCAGCAAACAGTCGATCAAACAGATGCAGCTTACTCTCCGGCAGACAGGGGATATGCAGGCCAGAGCGCACCATCAGCAAATGCAGCCCCAGAGTTTTCAGAGCGACGGACTTTCCACCGGTATTCGGCCCGCTGATCACCAGAGCCTGACATTCGTTCCCGATCAGAATGTCGATAGGGACGGCGCGCTCAGGATCAAACCGGCCCTCGCCATCGCTCATCAGCAGTGGGTGCCTGGCTTGCAGTAGTTCCACCTGGGGATCTGCCACCAGCTGTGGCCGACACCCCAGATAACTGCGGGAAAATCGCCCCGCCGCCAAGCGTAAGTCCAGTAGGGACAGCCTCTTCTGGTTAGCAGTCAGCGCTGGTGAGTCCTGACGGACCAGAGCAGCCAGCTGCAGTAAGATGCGCCTTTCTTCGCGCTGTTCCTCTCGCAGCAATTTAAGAATCTGGTTATTGCCCTCAAGGGCCGTAGTCGGTTCCAGATAGAGGGTCTGTCCACTGGATGACTCATCCTGAACAAACCCTTTTATCTGACCACGGTGATCAGCCTTGAGCGGAACAACATAGCGGCCATTACGAACTGTCACCAGCCGTTCCTGAAAACAGGCGGCCAGGCGCTCATTGCTCAGCATCTGTTCCAGTTGCTGCTTGACCCGACTGCGGGACTTCCGCAACTCACGCCGAAGATCCACCAGTTCAAAGGAGGCACTGTCGAGTAGCTCCCCTCTGTTGCCGATCGAGTCACGTAAGCGCCGGTCCAGAGCAGGAAGCTTTTCCAGACTGGCCGCCAGATTCGATAGCCGTTCAACGCCGTTTTTTTGTGCAAACCAATCATGACAGTTGCGAGCCACGCTGATAGACGCGGCAATCTCCAGCAACTGTTCCCCGTTTAGAAAACTGCCTTCTGCCTGCACCTGGTCAAGGATCGGTAGCAGATCACGATTATCACCCAAGGGCGGCGCGCTCTGGGTCTCCAGGAGCAGAACTGCTTCGTCCACTTCAGTCAGCGCAGTATCGATCTGCTCACGATCACTGAGAGGCATCAGCTGTTCAGCCAACTGATAGCCGGGACGGGAGACAGTCCGACCGGCCAATTGTTGCCTCAGTTGAGGAAACTCCAGAAGTTCGAGGGTGCTTTGGCTGCAAATCATCAGCGTAACGCCAGATCACGGCTGATGGAAAAAATGACCTCCCCCAGTTCCGTAAAGGGGGGTGACAACTCAGACACTCTTAATTCTTTACGCACACTCCCCGGGACCGAAGCCGACGTTAACGCAAACAAAATCAAAGCCAGCAGTAGCACACCTTGTAAAAAGCCAAAGATTGCACCCGTCAGCCGGTTCAGCCCTTCCAGCAAAGCCAGCTTCAGAAAACGGTTGAGGACATAGCCGATAGCACCGAAAACCACCAGCGTACTGACAAAAATCATCAGGAAGGCCAAGGTGACACAAAGCTGAGACGGCCAATTAAACATCCCCATGATCCACTGCGCCAGGGGCAGGTACAGGTAAAATGCCAGCAAGCCACCACAGACCAGTCCAAGCAGAGAACAGACCTCTTTTAGCAGACCGCGAAACACCCCCTTCAGCAGGAAGATGCTCAAAATCACAAGAATAACGATATCGACCAGATTCAAAGCCACTCCGTGGCAGCTGCTTTAACCCGCCAGCAGCTCCCGCACCAGTTGATTGACCAGCCTTCCGTCTGCTGCCCCTTTGGTTTTCGACATGACCACCGGCATAACCTTGCCCATATCTTTTGCTGACGAAGCGCCAACCTCGGAGATCACGGCAACAACAATTGCTCTCAGCTCCGCTTCTTCCAGTTGGGCGGGCAAGTACCCTTGCAACACAGCAAGTTCTGCCTCTTCCTTGTCTGCCAGCTCTGGTCGTTCATTGTCTCTATACATCTGTGCCGCTTCGCGGCGTTGTTTCACCTGGGTTGAGATCACGCTCATTACCGCCTGATCGTCCAGTTCCTGCCCGAGCTCGATCTCCTTATTTTTAATTGCACTCCGCAACTGACGAATCGTCCCCAAACGTTCAGCCTGTCTTGCTTTCATCGCTTCTTTCATGTCTGCATTAAGCTGCTCTTTCAGGCTCATACTTTGTCTCTTTTCAGGAAATTCAGGCACGAATGACACCCTACCCATATTAAAAATAATTTGCCAGCATACTGGTATTTTCAACCCCATGCAAGCAAACTTTGAAATTCGCACAACAAAAAAAGAGCAACACCTGGCTACTCTCCTTTTGCCTGAGTCACAGCCTCAAAACCAGGCAGCAGACCATTTATTTCCGGCAGTTTCGAGGACAAAAAAGCAAAGGACTGGCGCCTAGGCAATTGCAACCCGGTTTCTCCCATTATCTTTGGCCTCATAGAGGGCCTTGTCGGCCCGCCGAAGAGTGTCCCTGAATTCCGGCTCACTCGTTCTCCATTGGGTGACCCCGAAGCTCGCCGTCACATTCGGCAGTCCCGATTCGGAATCAAATTCGTCCAGCGTACGCCTGATCTTCTGCGAAATGACCTCTGCACCAGCGACCTCTGTCCCCGGCAGGATCATAAGAAACTCTTCTCCGCCGAATCGGCTGACCATGTCGGTCTGACGGGAGAAGCGACTCAGTATGGAAGCAACGCGCTTCAGAATCAGATCACCCGTCTCATGCCCAAATGAATCATTCACCTTCTTGAAATGGTCCAGATCGATGAGCACGAACGAGAGTGGCGTCTCCAGGCGTTGAGCCTTTCTGATTTCCTGGTTCGCGCATTCAACCGCATGGCGTCGGTTTGCCAACTGCGTCAAAGGATCAGTGATCGCCTGCTGTTGCAAAACCTCTTGGATACGAAGTTGTTCCCGCTGAGCGCGCACCGAAAGCAGTGTCAATATGCAGAATACAGTCGCGATGGCGAAACCGAACATGGCCACCAGCATGGCCTCCTGCCTCCAGTCGCCGAGGGCCATCTGTTCATTGTAAGAGGCCGCAGCCATGAGCGGATAGTCTCCCACCTGCCTGAAGCTGATCCCGCGAACAGTGCCGTCGATATGCGAGCGCACATGCATGAACCCGCTCTTGCCGAGGTGGCTGAGCCTTTCCGCTATCTGCGGGATTTTTTTTCCCATCAGAGCTTCATTTCCCGGCATGCGCATATAAATATCGCCCGCCGGCGAAGTCAGGGTAATCGCTTCCTCCGGCGCCAACTTCAGGTGCGCATAATTGATCCGGAAATACTCCAAGTCAACGATCGCCACGATGACGTGTTCCAGTCGAGCCCCTTCAGACCGATAGGCTTGGCTGACGCCGAACACCCATTGCTCTTCGTATTTGCGTGACAGAAACGGCGGACTGACGTAAAGACCCGTAGCGGATTTGTCGAGATGAACCGTGAAATACTCCCGGTCCTTAACTTGAGGAATTTTACCTTCACCGCTCCAATGAGTGATCTCGCCGTTCTCATCAATAACCAGCAGGGCGGTCACGAAGGGATTGGTGTTTTTGATTTTTTCGAGGTAACCCCTGACATTAGGAGCAAACCGCGGGAAGGGCTTGTCGAGGATATCGAGGCTGTTGTGAACTCCGAGAAAAACCTGGCTGAGCCCGAAGAAATTCCGTGCCAGATCGACGGTCACGAACTGGACCAATTCATCGACATCGGTACGTGCCTTCTCCAGCGCCACTTGCTGCTGCTCGATGATATGCTGACCGACAAATAATATCGTCAGTACAATCGAGAATATGCCAAAAGCCCAGATGCGTCTCACTGCGCGACAGGCTCCTCTCAGCTCAGTTCATTCAACGCGTTTTTGATGCGACTCACTGCTGTCCACTTAGGGTCAAAACCGCCACGGACGATCGTTCATGTTTTCTATCTATTGCGTGAAGCTTTTTCCTCCAGGCCGGACATTCCGAACCGGCGGCGCAGTTCGGCATAGACCCGTTCGGGCGGCAGATCGTAATAACCGAGCAGGACCAGCACATGAAAGAACAGATCAGCGACTTCTGAGACGACCTCGTCGGCATTCCCTCCCTTGCCGGCAACGGCCGTCTCCGTAGCTTCTTCGCCGATCTTGCCGAGAATCTTGTCGAGCCCCTTCTCGAACAGGGATTTGACATACGATTTCTCGCCATCGCCGGACTGTTTGCGCTGCTGGATGATCTCGTAAACGGCTTCAAGGATATCGTCTGCGGGGAGACTGTTGGTGTCTGACATTCGGATTACTCCTTAAATACGCGCCGGCACGCCATGCTGGCGGAGATATTCCTTGCATTCGGCGATCGTGTATTCCTTGAAATGAAAAATCGAGGCAGCCAGGGCGGCGCTCGCTCCCCCTTCAACCAGACCCTCGCGGATATGTTCAAGGTTACCAACTCCACCGGAAGCGATAACAGGGATCTCCAATGCATCGCTGATCGAACGGGTCAGGGCAATATCATAGCCATCCTTGGTTCCATCACAATCCATTGAGGTCAGTAGAATTTCACCGCAACCGAACTCCTCCATCTGTTTCGCCCACTCGACTGCGTCGATTCCGGTGGGATTGCGGCCACCGTGGGTATAAACCTCCCAGGCTTGCGGATCTGAGTCCGGCACCCGTCGTGCGTCGATCGCGACCACAATGCATTGACTGCCAAAACGTTGCGCCGCTTCACGAACGAATTCAGGACGATGAACCGCAGCAGTGTTGATTGAGACCTTATCCGCCCCGGCATTAAGCAGGTTGCGGATATCAGCGACCTCACGAACCCCGCCACCAACAGTCAACGGCATAAAAACCCGCTCTGCTGTCTGTCGGACCACATCAAGGATAATCCCTCGCTTGTCGCTTGAAGCAGTGATATCGAGAAAGGTCAGCTCGTCGGCGCCCTGGTCACAATAGGCTTCCGCCGCTTCGACCGGGTCGCCAGCATCGCGCAGACCAACAAAGTTGACACCCTTGACGACTCGTCCATCCTTGACGTCAAGGCAAGGAATTATTCTTTTCGTCAGCATAGAAAATCCTGTTGGAAATTTCAGGAACCAGACGCAAGGCATTGAGCCCGGCTGCTGATCTCTGAATTTATTTCCTTTTAGTTAAAGCAACCGCTTCACGCAGATCAATCGCGCCGGAATAGATCGCCTTCCCGGTAATCACTCCGGTGACTCCGGAAGATTCGATTTCGATCAAGCGCCGGATATCATCCAAACTTGAAAGCCCACCGGAGGCAATGACCGGAATATTGATCGATTCGGCCAGTGCTTTGGTCGCCGCGATATTCGGACCCTGCATCATGCCATCACGGGCGATATCGGTATAAATGATCGCCTCGACGCCGAAGCCTTCCATCTCTTTGGCCATTTCGGTCGCCAGTTTTTCAGTCACATCAGCCCAACCGCGGACCGCCACCAGACCATCTCTGGCATCAATGCCAACCACTATCCGTCCGGGAAATCTCTGGCATGCGTCTTTGACCAACCCGGGATTCTCCTTAGCAACGGTGCCGAGAATCACCCGGTCAATGCCCAGATCGAGATAGGCTTCGATCGTTTCCATATCACGAATCCCCCCACCTAACTCAGAGGGGATATCGATTGCATCAATAATCGACCTGATCGCCTGCTTGTTTTTCGGAACTCCGGCAAAGGCCCCGTCCAGGTCGACGATGTGTAACAGTTCGCCTCCCTGTTCCTGCCAGATGCGCGCCTGTGCGCCAGGATCATCGTTATAAACAGTGTCCTTATCCATCAGGCCCTGCTCCAGACGGACGCAGCGGCCATCTTTGAGATCGATTGCGGGGAGGATGATCATTTATAGCTCTCCAAAATTCTTAAAAATATTCAGACCGATATCCTGGCTCTTCTCCGGATGAAACTGGGTAGCCATAATATTGTCGCGCCAGATTGATGCGCTGAATTCGACATCACCGTAACGACAGGTGGCAGCAATATCCTCTTGATTCTCAGCAGCACAGTAGTAGGAGTGCACAAAGTAGACGAAACTGCCATCTGTCATCCCGATAAAAAGCGGTGAGCCCTTTTTCATGCTGATATTATTCCAACCCATGTGTGGCACCTTGAGTCGCTCATCCCCTTCCGTCATTCCTGAGGGAAACCGAACAACCTTCCCCGGAATCAGCCCCAGTCCTTGATGACGACCGAACTCTTCACTTTCATCAAACAGCATCTGCATGCCGACGCAGATTCCCAGCAACGGCTTACCTGCCTCCACGTGCTCCAGCAAAGGCTCAACAAAACCACCATCGCGCAAGTTGTCGATACAATCGCGAAAAGCGCCAACTCCCGGCAGGACAACCTTGTCGGCAGTCCTAATATCATTCGGATCAGCACTGACTCGCGCTTCATAGCCCATACTTTCAAAGGCCTTTTCGACGCTGCGCAGATTTCCCATCTCATAATCGATTATGTTAATCATGATCTTCCTGAATTCTGAAACGTTAAACCTCGCTGTTATTCCAACGTTCCCTTGGTCGACATCACCCCGTGGATACGCGGATCGATACTGGTCGCTTGATCAAGTGCACGACCAAAAGCCTTGAATATCCCTTCGATAATGTGATGCAGATTATCACCGTAAGCCAGATTGACATGGATATTGGCCCCGGAGTGGTTGCAAAAAGCGACAAAAAACTCCTCCACCAGTTCCGTGTCGAAAGTCCCGACCTTTGCTTTGGGCAGATCGACATTAAAAACCAGGAAGGGGCGACCGGAAAAATCGATGACCACCGATGCCAACGCTTCATGCATCGGCATGGTCTCCCGACCGAAGCGGCGCACCCCAGCTTTATCGCCAAGAGCTTTCTTGAACGCCTCTCCAAGCACAATACCCAGATCCTCAACAGTGTGGTGATCGTCGATCTCGACGTCGCCGGTCGCCTTGACCGTCAGGTCAAAAAATCCATGACGTGCCACGGCAGAGAGCATGTGATTGAAAAACGGGACCGGAGTCTCAAGATGATGCTGCCCTGAACCATCCAGCTTCAACTCAATACTGATCGTGGTTTCTTTCGTTTCACGCTTTATGGTCGCGATACGTGACATATGAACTCCCCTTTTTCGTCTGGGTGCTGAAGACTATTTTTTCAGTCGAATCGAGACCGACTTGCCATGGGCTTCCAGCCCTTCCAGCTCGGCAATATGGATAATGTCCTGTCCCAGCCGCTGCAAGCCGCTTTCGGAGAAGGAGACGATACTCGACTTCTTGACGAAATCATCGAGAGACAGA
>Ga0102946_1000160_pt1 | contig 22972 bp, 24 predicted proteins | sample SalPon2A_A_D1_MG_FD_78209 | JGI IMG/M metagenome (GOLD analysis project Ga0102946, IMG submission 78209) | Soil microbial communities from South San Francisco under conditions of wetland restoration - Salt Pond MetaG R2A_A_D1_MG | ecosystem: Environmental > Terrestrial > Soil > Wetlands | place... | reverse complement strand
GGAATTCGGCGTCGATCTGCCACTGGGTGATACCGCTTATACGTTCAGCGCCACCTGGTTTGACCAGGAGCTTGAAGATGAGATTGACGGTTTCGTATTCGACCCGGATACATTTCTTTTCACCGCGCAAAATCGTGATGGAACGAGTGACAGGCAGGGGCTTGAATTGGTGCTGTCCGGCGCCGTGACCCAGTCGCTCAGCCTGGATGCTTCATATACCTATACGGATGCGAGTGAAATTAACCCAGCCGGCGAATCAGTAGCAGAAGTACGCCGACCGGAACATATGGCCAGCCTGATGCTGAACCAGGCATTCGCAGATGGCCGGGGCAACGTCAATCTGAATGTGAACTACAACGGGTCTCAAACCGACAACTTTTTCCCGCCTCCAAACTTTTCACTGGTGCAGGTCGAGCTCGACGATTATTTCCTGGTGGATCTGGCAACATCCTGGTCGTTCACGCCGTCATTGGAGCTGACTGGCCGGGTGACCAATCTGCTGGATGAGGACTTTGAGCAGATTCTGGGATTTGCCAGTCCGGGACGTGGGGTGTTTGTTGGATTGCGTGCTCTTTTTTCCAGGTAGCAGCATTTAAGGAATTCGACTGCTGACTTCACGTTTCTGGTCAGGTAAATAAAACTGTACATGATGTAAAATATAATATACATTAAGTTAAGTATTTTAGTCATGAGGATGGTGTAATGCTTGATTTAGTGAAGTCTTTCAGCTTTCGGGAAAAATCCCTTTGGGTTGAAACGGCAATATATGTCTACCTATGGGTGTGGTATTTCAGAAGGGTCGGCGCAGGGTTAGTTGATACATCCATGGGTCGTGAAGAAACTTTTGGTTTATTGATCACCATGACAATCATCGTGGTGATTCTGTCCATTTTTTCGCAAATCGTTCTGGCGATTATCAGCCCTGGAGAGTCAGACGCACCTGCGGATGAACGAGACAAGCTGATGGCCTGGCGTGCCGGCAGCCATGCAAGTTACATGCTGGGCGCTGGCGTCTTCATGGTTGCGATTCATTCACTGGTGAACGAGGTTCCCACGGCGGGGGTTGTACATCGGTTGATACTGATGCTGGTCGCGGTCGAAATACTAACCAATGCGCTTCAGATTTATTACTACCGTCGGGGCTACTAGGTGGCAATTCCAATCGAAAATCAAATTCGGCGATTGCGATTTGAAAATTCCGAGATGACTCAACAGGCTCTTGCCGACAAGGTGGGAGTCACGCGCCAGACCATTATTGCGATTGAACACGGAAAGTATTCGCCCTCTCTGGAAGTTGCGTTTCGAATAGCAAAAACCTTTAATGTAGGCTTGGAAGACGTCTTCCATTATAAATAGAGGCGCTGGTTAGCGCCTTATCACCTTCGGAGTCCAATTGAGACGTACATATACAAACCATCGCAGTCTGAACGGCAGACCCAGGATAGGACTTGCCCTGGGAAGTGGTGCGGCTCGCGGCTGGGCTCACATCGGGGTGATTCGTCAATTGGCCGAGATGGGTATCAAGCCGGATGTGATTGCCGGCTCCTCGGTCGGTGGGGTGGTTGGTGGCGCTTATGCTTCGGGAAACCTGGACGAGTTCGAGAAGTGGGTTTCCGATATGGGGAGGATGGACATCATTCGTCTTCTGGATGCGAAAATGACCGGGGGCGGCTTTCTCAAGGGCAGTAGCCTGATGGCTGCAATCGAAGACCAGATCGGTGATCGCAATATTGAAGATCTTGAAACGCCATTTGGCTGTGTCGCTACTGAACTGGGCACCGGGCGGGAGGTCTGGCTGGCAGATGGATCGCTGTTGGACGCCTGCAGGGCATCCATAGCGCTTCCCGGTGTCGTCGCGCCATTTCGGCGAAGTGACAATAGCCTGCTGGTTGATGGTGGCCTGGTCAATCCCGTCCCGGTTTCGCTGGCACGGGCCCTGGGTGCGGACTTTGTGATTGCCGTCAATCTCAATGGTGACCTTGTGGGACACCATTTCTGGCAGATCATGCCTGAAGACGAACCTGGGCAGGACCTGGATGATGAGGAAGAGGAGCCAGTTGTCTCTCAGGATTCAACCATCGCCAGGTGGGCAGACAAGATGAAGACGGGCCTTGGCGTCAGGCGCGATGCCTACATTTCGTCTTTACGAAAGGATGAAACGCCGGATCCCGGGATCTTCGATGTGATCGTTGGGTCCATCGATATTATGCAGGACAGATTAACCCGCTCTCGTATGGCTGGTGAACCACCTGATATTCATATCAAGCCACGTCTGAGTCATATTGGCCTGATGAATTTTGATGCATCTGCCGAGACAATTGGGGAAGGCAGGAAAGCGACACTTCGGCAACAGGAAGAGCTCGAGAATCTCTCAAGGTTGCTGAAGATTGCTGATGAAAACCAGGCTGAGGGCGATGAGGAACAGCCAAAGTCTCTTGCCAGGTGAAAGTTATTGTATGCCGGACGTTTCTGTAGAATTAACAGAAGCTGATTTTCGGTAATGAACATGAACACGGGTACATCACAAAAAGTTTTTGGATTGATGCTGGCAATCGCCTCGATGCCAGCTGTCGCACTTGAGGTTTATCAATGGACCGATGAAAACGGTGTGGTCCATTTCAGCCAGGTGGCACCCGAAAACGACATCGCCAGTGTTAAAACCCATGAAATCCTGGGTCAGGAAGAATTGGGAAGTGAGCCTGCCGCCAACGAAGAGGACGATCCTTACGGATTCAAGGCACACCGCGAAGAGATGGATGCATTGTGGGCTGAAAGGGAAGAGCGGCGGAAGGCGGCGCGAGAGAGCGAGCCTCCTCAGCCGACCACCCAGGTCATCGTGGTTCGGGAAGAACCCGTTTATCCCTACGTTTACCCTGCTTACGGTTATCGCCCTCCATACCGGCCTGGTCGTCCCCCGCTTCGACCCAGGCCACCCATTGCCAAACCGGTGCCTTACAAGAGACCGTAGCTTGTGAAACACTGGCCATTTGAATCACTGGTATTCGAAGAGAAATCACCTGAGGAAATGGCATCAGCCGCCGAACATTTTTATGACGAAATTCGATTGCGTCGTACGGTTCGGGATTTCTCGGAAAAACCTGTCCCACGCGAGCTGATTGAAAATGCCCTTCGCGCTGCCGGCACTGCTCCAAGCGGTGCGAATATGCAGCCATGGCATTTCGTGGTGGTGGGAAATCCGGACCTGAAAAGAAAAATCAGGGAAGCGGCTGAGCATGAAGAAAGGGAATTCTATGAACACCGGGCTTCAGAAGAGTGGCTTAAGGCACTTGAGCCACTGGGTACAAACGATGAAAAGCCTTTTCTGGAAAGAGCCCCCTGGCTGATCGCAGTATTCCTCAAGAAATTCAGTTATGACAGCGACGGCAACCGGCTGAAGAACTACTACACTGCTGAATCTGTTGGAATCGCCTGCGGATTTCTGCTGACTGCTTTGCACCAGGCTGGTCTGGTCACCCTGACCCACACGCCAAGCCCCATGAAATTTCTTAACCAGTTGCTGGACAGACCCAAAACCGAACGGCCCTATATGCTGATCGTGACAGGTTTTCCCGAGGCTGACGCGAAGGTTCCGGTGATCGGAAAAGAACCGCTGGAAAAAATCGCGACTTTCATGGAGTAGGAGCGACATTACTCGTTTATCCTATGACGCCTGGACAGTTTGGATGAGATTGGTGAATTCCTGATGACAGAAAAAACAAGAGGCAACCTGACCACGCGTGTCCTGGCGATGCCTACGGATACCAATCCGGCCGGGGATATTTTTGGAGGATGGGTGCTTTCCCAGATGGATATTGCCGCGGGGATCTGCGCCAGTCAGCGTGCACAGGCCAGGACCGTCACCGTTTCAGTCGACCATATGAGTTTTATTCGACCGGTCAAAGTAGGGGACATACTGGGCGTCTACACGTTCGTGGAAAAGGTGGGGAATACCTCGGTCATCATCAACGTTGAGGCCTGGGTCAGACGCAGCCGAATTGGAAATCGCGAGAAAGTCACGGAGGGCAAATTCAAGTTTGTGGCTCTGAATGAGAGTGGTGAATCCACTCCGGTACCACCGGAAGACAGCCTGCCCGACTATGTTATTTCAAAGCTAAAATGGAGTGATACCGACGCCAGTTCAGGGTGAGTCGTCAGTCGAACCGATTTCCCAGGGCATCGTACATTGTCATTTCCAGGGACTGGGATGGCGAGCCGGGATAGTGATCCTGATGCATGCACCAGATCCAGGCGTCGTGCAGTTCGCCCTCAGTATCATCCATGTGATCCCGTAAGGTTGCCTCGTGAATGAAACCCAGGCGCCTGGGGATTGCACCACTGGCCTGGTTGTCGCCAGCATGATGAATTTCCAGGCGGTGTGCCTTATAGACGTCAAAAGCCAGGCGCACCATCGCACTGGTCGCCTCGGTGGCGTAACCGTGACCTTCAAATCCGAGATGGGTCAGGTAACCGATTTCAAGGGCATTCGGACCGGCCCGACTCAGCAGCATGTTCTCGCCAATCAGCTGGCCGTCTTTTGAAAAGACGCCAAATCTGAAGTTCTCACTGCGATCAAAAAACGCCCTGAGTTCGCGAATCCAGTTGACCGTTTCCAGCATTGAGCGCGGCTCGTCCTTCATGAACGGAATCCAGGGGCGCAGGTACTGATCAGACTTGTCGAGGGCGGCTCGCAATTGAGGCGCGTCTTCCGGTGACCAGCAGCGAAGCCTGAGGCGGGGCGTTTCAATCTGGTAAACCACCAGGGTTGTCAGGTCCATGGTCATTTTCCATCAAGCTCGCTGAGCATTCGCTTCAGTGCAAAATGTCGGTAGCTGTTTTCGATCAGGTCATCAATCTCGTTCCAATCCTGAAATTCTTCAACATCCATATTAATCCAGCCGTTGTGACCGGTGAATTTGGGCACTGTAAAGCGCGGATCCATAGTCATCATGACCTGCTGCTCAATACCGACCCAAAAATCCAGTTGCAGGTGTCCATCCCGGTGAAACACACCGACAAAAGTCTTTTTTCCGGCTTTCCAGACCGGCCGACCGAACTGTGTGTCTTCATTAACTTCCGGAAGTCGCTGGATTCGTTTTCGAAGCTCCTTGAGCACGTTCTTTGCGTGTGATGACTGCAGCGGGTCTATTTCCTCCGAAGACATCTTCGAATCCGGCGGCAAGACTGAGGGGGTGGATTCAAGTTCACTTGCAAGCCCTGCAGTTGCAGTGTGTTCCCAGGCTTCCCTGGCGCGCGCGGCTACTTCGGGCCAGCTCAATCCTTCGTTAAGTTCTACTCCCAGCCAGCCCTTTTTTGCAAGGTACGGAGGCGGAAAGTACGATTCCGGGTCCAGTTCAACGAAATGTTCCTGGGCGCCAGGAGGCATATGCAGCCAAAGAGCGACGCGACCATCGCCGTGCAGGTTGATCATCAGCTTGGCAAAAGACCTGTCGTTGACCCGGTAGTCCGGACGGCCATGAGACAGGGTCTCTTGTGCTTCCGGAAAAGCAAGGCAGAGTTCACGTGTGGCCTCGGGGATGGTTTTGGGCAACTTCGTCTCTTCAGTGTAAACGGCATATAGCCTGGCCTCAGCCTCGATGATTGACTATTGAGCGAAATCCCAGGTCACTTCGAAACCAACGATACGACCTTTGAGCAGGGGCGAGAATGTACCACCAGTGGGAACGCCCAGAATAGAACCGGGCAGTTGTGTATCGCCGCCCTGGTTGACTGAATCGAGCAGGTTACGCCCATAAAGTGAAAAAACCCACTGGCCATCTGCGGTGATGTAATCGAGACCGGCATCGAGGATTTCCTGGTCCAGCAGGAAGCCCAGGTTGTTGTCGGTGTAGAAAGAATCGTCACGATAGGCGTAATTCACACGGAATGAGAATCTTGAGCCTGAATCCAGGAGCCAGTCGTGGTTGACGCCAATTGAATACGTCCATTCTGCCGCCCTGGGAAGGTCGAGGTTTTTGTCAAACTGGTTGATCTCGCCATCACCATTCAGGTCGAACCTGACCTCGGTGTAAAGCGGGTTTACCCAGCCCAGCGAAGCAAGGATCACCGTGTTGTCGCCCACTCCGAATGCGCTGTCGATTTCAAAACCCGGTATTTGTGCGTCTGCGGTGTTCTTGATCACCTGGACCACCCCTGAAAACGGATCTGACTGGTTGATTTCTCGTTGCATGTCTTCCACTTCGGTGAAAAACACTGCAGCATTCAGTCGTCCAAGGCCGCCAATTTCTGATTTATATCCCAATTCAAAGGTGGTGACGGTTTCCTCGTCGAATGGACCGGGGCCAAAGTTGGCGGTGTCGATCGCAGTATTGCGCAGGTTATATCCTCCGGATCGATGTCCCTGTGTCCAGTATGCATACAGGCGCTTGTGATTGGTGATGTGACGTGTGAAGCCGAATTTGCCTGACCAGGCTGTCCACTGGTCACCATCGTTAAAGTCGGGTGTGCAGATGCGGTAGCCGGCATCTGACGGGGAGATTGTGCACGGGTTATTGATATTCCTGGTCAGTGTTGCGATTGCCACGTCCTTGTTCTCGATGGTGTAACGAGCACCTGCAAAAACTGACCAGTCGTTGTTAAGCGCATGATCCGCGGACATGAATCCCGCTTTGGATTCGAGATCAAGCGTTCCACCGCCATATTGTGTTGCTGCCGGGAATCCTTCGAGTGGCGTTCCTGCCGTAGCAAACCCCAGCAGATCACGGCCTTCCGAATAGCGCACCGTGCTATCAAGATAGTACAGGCCCATGGTGAAGTTGGAGCCGTCGCCATAAGGAATGTTGTAACGAAGTTCGTTGGACCACTGATCCTGGTCGATGATGGTTCCGGCGTGGAAGATCCAGACGGGTTGGGCATCAATATCCGAATATCCGGTCTGATACATATCACGGTAGCCATATATATTCGTCAGCAGTCCGGGACCGACATTCCAGTCAATGCGAAAATTGATGGTGTCAATCTCTGCGTCAATAGATCCGGGTTCATCGATTGCAAAATCGAAACTGTCCCGCTCAAATGCAAAGGGGTAGAACGATTGTACGAATGCTCCGGGAACGCCACGCCCATTGCGATGGTTTTGTGATGCCGGGCCCTGGCCATCTGTTTCAAAATGTTCCCAGCGGAAAGTCATTCTCAGGTCTTCAGAGGGTTCCCATACGAAGGAGGGGCGGTAAATCGTGGTGCTGGCCTCTCCGAAGTTTTCTCCCGTGGCCAGGTTTTCGAACCAGCCGTCATCTTCGTTGTGATAAACACTCAAACGGGCAGAGAGAGTGTCAGTGACTGCACCACCCACAGCGCCCATCAAGTAGTAGTTTGTCCCGCCATCACCGTTGGAGTTGCCATCGATCGCGCCACGCAAAGAAAGCTCAAACTCACCGGTTGGCTTCCTGGTATTGACAAGCACGGCACCACCGGTGACATTGCGCCCGAACAACGTACCCTGCGGACCGCGAAGCACCTCGATGCTTTCAATGTCGAACATGTCCAGTACCACACCGGCATTTTGTGTCAGGTACACCCCGTCGATAAAAACACCAACCGTTGGATCAATGCCAGGGATCGAGCTGTTGATGCCGAGGCCACGAATGGAAAAGTTGGCAACACCTCGAATGGTGCCAATGTCATCCATGGCCACGTTGGGCATGGCGACAGACAGGCCGCGCAGGTCACGTATTTTCAGGGCTTCAAGCTGTTGTCCGGTATAGGCTGAAATTGCTATAGGGACTTCCTGGGCATCTTCCTCACGTTTTCTCGCTGTGACGGTCACCTCTTCCAGGAGTGAAGCGCTGCTGCCATATCCTTCATCGTCAGATTCTTCCTGCTCTTGTCCAATCAGCTGAGCGGAAAAAGCCAGGCTATAAAAAGTGATGAGAAGAATCGGGAGCCGGGTGACTGAAAATTTGCTGCGAACAAACATGAAGGACCCCGTCTTGTAGAAAATTCAAAAAGTGTCAGGAGCATACATTCAGTGCGGGTAATCTTCAAAATGTTTGGTCTTTCGGGCCGTCATGTCGACCCTCGCTTCTGCGAAAAAAGTCAGCGCGGGGATCAATAGTTCCGAAGCCGCGCGTATCGGTCGACGTGGTAGTGATGGTCGCCGTAGAGGGACTCAAGGATCTGGCATCGTTTCAGGAAGAAACCAATATCAAATTCGTCGGTCATGCCGATGCCACCGTGCATCTGGATTGCTTCATTGGCGGCGAGGTGTGCCGTTTTACATAACCTGGCAGTGGTCGCACTGTAAAGCTCCGCGTTGCCTGGCGAAATTCCGTCAAGCGATTGCAGCGACCTGATCACCAGCGATTTGCACAGCTCTATATCGGCAAAAAGACTGGCTGCACGATGCTGCAATCCCTGGAAACTTCCGACCGGGACGCCGAACTGCTTGCGTTCCTTGATGTATTCGACGGTTCGTTCGAATGCTTCCTGTGCCAGCCCCAGTAGTTCGGCTGAAATGCCAACCCGAGCTGCATCAAGAACTTCGGTCAATACCGCCTCACCAGCATCAATTTCCCCGAGCAGACTATTTGCCGGTAATTCGACATCAATAAAACTGATGTTGGCTGCTGCTGCGATATCCAGCACGGGATAGCGTTCGATTTTGACGCCTTGTGCTTTTGGAGGCACCAGGAACAATGAAATGCCGTGGTCAGTAATGGCACTGACGATCAGCTGGTCTGCGATATGGCCATCATGAACTGCGACTTTCCTGCCGTTTAGCCTGAAACCGTTGTGTTCAGCGATACAGCTTGTCTCGACATGATCAGGTTGATGCCTGGAAGTCTCGTCACACGCCAGGGCAAACAACAGCTCGCCGGAAGCTGCTTTGGGCAGTAATTCCGTTTTCTGTTGCTCAGATCCTGCTTTCCTCAGGGCTGTCACACCCACAAGCGCTGTGCCCAGCAAGGGACTCGGCGTCAGCGTGCGACCACATTCCTCGAGGATGATTCCCAGGCCGCAGTAGCCGTAGTCGAGGCCGCCATATTCTTCCGGCACCAGTATTGCCGGCCAGCCCATTTCTGACATCCCGGCATATAGCTCGCGTGAGAATCGATCCTGGTTGTCCTCGTCCCTGAGCGAGCGCAGGTGCGGGATCGGCGCGCTTTCGTTCAGAAAGTCGCGCGCTGAATCACGCAACATTGTTTGTTCTTCGGTGAAGATCAAAGCCATATCTGTCTCCTCACCCGGGAAGCCCAAGAATTCGCTTGGCCACGATGTTCAGCATGATTTCTGAAGTGCCGCCCTCGATGGAGTTGCCCCGCGATCGCAGCCAGCTCCGTGCTGCCTGGCCATCCTGGTTGTCACCGCCTTCCCAGTCCAGTGCGGCACTGCCACCAATGGCCATCAGGAGTTCCTGGCGCCTCATGTTGAGTTCTGTTCCGTAGTATTTGAGCATTGAGGAGGCCGCACCCAGGCTGGCGCCTGCTTTGGCCTCATCGCGGACCCGTTCAAGGGTTAGTGCCAGCGCTTCGGAATCAATTTCCAGTCGTGCGATTTCGCTTCGAAGAGCAGGTTCAGCAAGGATGCCATTTTTAAGACCAATCGCTTCAACTGCCTGCTGGCTGATCGGGCCCCCAACCGTGCGTGTCAGCCCGGTGGCGCCGATCATTTCACGTTCATGGGTGAGCAGGTACTTGGCCACCGTCCAGCCCTGGTTGATCTCGCCGACCAGCTGTTCTTTCTCGACGCGGACATTTTCAAAAATCGTTTCAGTGAACGGCGATTTGCCACTGATCAGTTTGATCGGTCGGGTCGAGACACCCGGCGTTGTCATATCAAACAGGACCAGGCTGATGCCCTGGTGTTTGGGAGCATCAGGATCGGTACGAACCAGGCAAAACATCCAGTCACCCCGGTCACCGTAAGACGTCCAGACCTTGGAGCCGTTGAGCAGGTAGTGATCGCCCTTGTCTTCAGCACGTGCCTGAAGGCCTGCCAGGTCGGATCCGGCATTGGGCTCGCTGTAACCTTGTGCCCACCAGATTTCCCCGCGAATGATGGGCGGTATGTGCTGTTGTTTTTGCGCTTCTGATCCGAATTTCAAAAGGGCAGGGCCGATCATGTGAATGCCAAAACTGTAGAGCGGCGGCCTGGCGCCAATCCGCGTCATTTCCTGCTTTAGAATCTTCTCCTGTTCCCGGTTGAGGCCGCCACCGCCATACTCAATCGGCCAGGTGGGTGCAGTCCAGCCCTTTGCGCCCATCCGTTCCAGCCAGAGTTTCTGGTCCTCGCTCTGGAATTCAAAACCCCTTCCGCCCCAGCACAAATCAGCTTCGCTGCGGTATGGGTGGCGCATGGCCTCAGGGCAATTGTCTTCAAGCCAGTTGCGTACTTCCAGTCTGAACGGATTCGGGTCACTCATATATATTTTGAATGGTTAAGGGACTGAGGCCGGACAGTATAGCCATTCAGCTCACTTCCGAAAGAAAAGTCTCAATTGTGCGAGTGACAAATTCAGGTTGCTCAATTGATGAGGAATGACCGGCCCGGGGTATTGTGACCATGCCTGCATTGGGTACCTTCTCGTGTATGCGACGTGCTTTTTCCGTGGTGGTGGCCATATCTTCGTCACCAACCATCACCAGGGTAGGAGTCTTTATCTGATCGAGCTGTTCATACACGCCGTCTCGTTCGATAACGCCCTGCGCGGCGCGTGTGGCTCCTGTGCGGTCATTGCCTACGACCCGGCTGCGCCAGTCTTTGTATTCCTTCGTGCGGGCCGGATCATTGAGGAAGGTCTCACCAAACATGATTCTCATGACCGGCTTGGCAACGATTCCGAATCCCAACCAGCGCCCCACAAATGCCAGCCTTCTGTAGGACCGGATGTTGGGTTCGGAGTCCGCCGACGTATCCATAAGAGTGAGGCTTTTAAGTAGTTCGGGTTGATGTATCGCCAGTCGCATGCCGACGAAACCGCCCATTGACAGCCCCACGAAATGACAGGGAGCAGCATCCAGTTTTTCAATCAATTCCGCCGCATCCTTTGCGATATTGTCCATGTCATAGCCATCTTCGGTGACCTGGCTGCGACCCTGGCCTCGGTGGTCATATGCAATACAACGGTACCTGCTTTTCAGGAAATCGATTTGTGCCCGGAACATATCCGAGCTCATCAACAAACCGTGTGAAAACACGATGGTTTCATCACCATCGCCATGTTCCTGGTAATAGAGTTCAGCATGGTTGACTTCGATGGTGGGCATGATTCCTGGTGCCTACAGATCCTGGGGCAGGATGATGCCCAGTTCCCTGCGCTCAGTGCGCCAGATTTCGATTAGCGAAGCACGTTTGTCGGGATTCGATTCAGAAAGGTCCGTGGTTTCAGCCGGGTCTGTGCTCAGGTCGAACAACTGGAATCTGTCTTCTGAAAAAGGTGTGCCGATAGTCGTGAGTTTCCACTTGCCCTGGCGAACATAGGCCTGGTTGCGGTGAAAAAGCACAAACACTTCGTCTTCAGCATGAATTGACTCGACTTCGCCACTCAGCAGCGGCGTCAGGCTGGAGCCTCTCATGGATTCGACTGTGCTGTCTTCTGGGTATTGTCCACCTGCCAGGTCAATCAGCGTTGGTGCGATGTCCATCACCGAGACATGGCTGTGTCGAATCTCATCCCGATGCGCAACACCCGGGCCAGCCATGATCATTGGCGCCACGATTCCACCCTCGGTTGCAAATGTCTTGAACAACCTGAATGGTGCGGCCCCAGCCTGTGCCCACTCGTCGTCATAGGACACAAATGAATCGGGTCCGCCCATGGTTTCATAGCTGTTGTCGTATCGTTCCCGGATGTAGTCAACATACGGTCCACGATTATAGAAATCGGCATTGGCTGCACCGTTATCGGACATAAAAACGATCAACGTATTTTCAAATAAATCATTTTCCTTCAGGTACGCCAGGAGCCGTCCCACATTGTCATCCAGGTTTTCGACCATGGCGGCATAGAGCTCCATCTTTCGAGACTCCCGACGTTGCTGCTCTTTGGTCAGGTCATCCCATGGCGTGATGTTTTCGTTGCGTGGGGGCAGTGATGAATTTGCTGGAATTATGCCTGCCTCTTTCAGGTTGGCAAAATTGAGTTCACGCAGTGCGTCATAGCCCTCGTCGTAAGCACCCGCATATCGGTCGCGCTCGTTTTCGGGTACCTGCAGTGGCCAGTGGGGTGATGTAAACGCAGCGAAAGCAAAAAATGGTTGGCCATCTTGCCGGTTGGCATCGATAAAACTGATCAGTTTGTCGGTATATAACTCGGTGGAATAGGCGCCTTCCGGCCATTCAGTCAATTCGCCATCTTCACGATAAGTACTTGGTCCGGTCTCAAACCCCCTGCCGTCGTAGTGACTCGCTGCACCTTCAACCACTCCGAAAGACCTCTCGAATCCAGCTGCCCTGGGGCTGTTTTCAGGTTCGACACCCAGGTGCCATTTTCCAGCCATGTAGGTGTGATAGCCAGCATCCGAAAGCACTTCGGGCAAGGGCGCTACGCGATCGGAAAGATGTCCCTCATATCCCGGAGGATGTGTCTTCAGCGGCGGGCTGGGGGTTTGCCTGCCCATACCGGCAACATGATTGTTGTTGCCACTCAGCAACATTGAGCGGGTTGGGGCACACATCGGTGCGGTGTGAAACTGGCTGAAGCGCAATCCCTGGCGGGCCAGTTCATCTATGTTTGGTGTTCGAATATCGCTGCCGAAAACGCCAAGATCTGCATAACCCAGGTCGTCAGCGACAATAAGGAGAATATTGGGACGGCTTGCATCTGCATCCTGCGCCCAGGCGGGCACGCAAGAGGCAAGAGCCAGCAATGAAGCCAGTACCAGTCTTGTCTTTGCCATTGTTAACGTGCAACCTCTTCAATTGATTCCCATTCTTCCAGCGACATGTCTTTTCCAGGGTACACAGCATTCTTAAACGGCCAGTCGTTCTTTATCCAGTTGCGAATGGTGGATTCCAGTTCGGTTTCGAGGCCACTGGCGAGCTCACTCTGCCTGGCCCAGAAATAGACCACGGCATCGTAATCTGCCTTCCTGGTCGGATAGATGTACATGCATCCCAGCACGCGTGATTCATCGAGAGCCACCACCGTGTAGGCAAATGACCGCCTTCGCTGGAACTCTTTCTGGTGCCAGCCAAGGTCAATCAGGTTCTGCTCAAGTGTCAGGCCAATGGGCCATTCACCACCCCAGACTTTCTGGAGGTGTGCGCTGCTGGTGGTGACCGCATCGAAATCCTTGACCACATCGTTGACAGTCAGCATTCGAAGCCTGAAACGTTCGGTTTCCAAAACTTCGGGTACGCTGAATTCTTCAGGTACAAACGGGCGGGGAGACTGGGCATAGCTGGATGTGGTCATGATCAGTGAAAATATCATTAGGGTGGTGGAAAGAAAGAAACGATTTGGCATGGTGCTTACCAGCTTTTTACATTGGAATAGATCACCATATCTTATTCCTGCATTACGGGTCTTTGTGATCCGATTGTAGTGTCGGTCGAACCAGATCGCAGATCAGGATGTATCCATTTAACTTGAATTTGCCGAAGGCAAGAAGATTCGAAAATGAAAGCACTGACCAGTTTGTTGATGATCGCCTCAGTGACCTACTTGTTGCTGTGTGTCGTGATCTATTTTTACCAGGGCCGCATGGTGTTTCTTGCACATATGCCGGGACGTGAACTGACTGCGTCGCCCGAGAACATCGGCCTGGCTTATGAAAACGTCACAATCGATACCAAAGACGGGGAGCAAATTCACGGCTGGTATATCCCTTCTGATCAGACGATAGGCACCGTCCTTTTTTTTCATGGCAATGCCGGCAATATTTCTCACCGGCTCGATAGCATTTCTGTTTTCAATCGCCTGGGCCTCGATGTGCTGATAGTTGACTATCGCGGCTATGGTCAAAGCACAGGCAAACCCGGTGAAAGGGGGCTTTACCTCGACGGTGAGGCAGCCTGGCTATACCTGACGGATCAGCGTGGCATCGATCCCGGCCGGATCATCGTATTCGGGCGATCGATGGGCGGGGTCGTCGGTGCCAGTGTTGCTGCCAACCGATCACCTGCGGGGTTGATCATTGAGTCCAGCTTTACATCGGGTGTTGATATGGCCCGGCGACTTTACCGGTTTCTGCCGGCAAAACTGATCACTCGCCTGGAATTTCCATTGATCGATTTCGTACAGGATGTGAGTGTGCCCACGTTGGTGATTCACAGCCGCGATGACGAGATAGTGCCGTTTGATATGGGAGAACAAATATTCGAGGCCATTGAGCACCAGGACAAGACTTTCCTTGAGATCTGGGGCGGGCACAATACCGGTTTTTACCTGAGCGAGGCCGTTTACGTCCCGGCACTGGTGACGTTTGTAGAAAAATCGCTGGCACCAGTGGATTGACTCAGTGGCGCTGTTTCCGTCAGGCCGGATTGTCGGCAGTGGTGGGCGGGTTCCAGAAACGACGGATGTCATCAAGCATCAGGTACAGGCATGGAACCACAACCAGCATGATTGAAGTTGCAAATATAATGCCAAAGCCCAGTGACAAAGCCATGGGGATCAGGTGCAGCGCCTGCGAGCTGGTTTCGAAAATAATGGGCGTGAGGCCGGCAAATGTGGTCAGCGTTGTCAGGGCAATGGGCCGGAATCTTCGAACACCAGCCTGGTGAATCGCATCGAAAGCAGACATTTCGCCTCGTTGTTTGTTAGCAAAGTGCACCATGATCAGTGCGCCATTGACCACCACTCCCGACACAGCAACAAGGCCCATCAGGCTTACCAGCGAGAGATCATAACCAAAAGCGATATGACCCAGCACAGCGCCAACGATCCCGAACGGTATTGACATCATGACGATGAGTGGTTGGGCGTAACTGCGAAACGCAATGGCCAGCAAAGTGTAGATCACGCCCAGTGCCAGGCCGAAGCTGCCCCACAGGGATGTCGTCGATTCCCTGATTTCAGCGTCGCTGCCTTCAAATGTCCAGGTCAGGCCCGGATGGTTGGCGCGTATTTGTGGCAGAACCTCGTCCCGCACCACCTGCAAAACACTGTTAATCGCACCCTCAGGTTCGACGTCTGAACTCACCGTAATCACACGCCTGCCATCCCTGCGGTCAAGGGATTGGAAGGATTCACCCGAGGTGACCTCAACAACATTCATCAACGGCACTTCGGTGCCATCCGGGGTTTGCACCACGAATTCCTCCAGGTAACGTAAATCCTGACGTTCCGATTCGGGCAGCTTGACCCTTACTTCCACCTCGTTAGTACCCCTGAGATGCCGCATCGCCAGGGCACCGAAAAACGCATCGCGAACCTGGCGACCAACATCCGAGGGCGTCAAACCCAGCGCACGTCCCTCGGGCAGCAAACTGGCATTGAGCTGGGTTTTTCCGGCCCGGTAACTGTCCGAGACATTTTGCGCTGCCTCGAAGCTTTCAAGAGCAGCAACCAGTTCTTCGCTGGCCACAGCGAGTACGTTGATATCGGAATGACTCAGGTCAATGCTGATGTCGTCCTGCCAGCCCCCGGGTCCGCGTTCAGCTTCAAAAGTGATCTGGTCAACACCCTTAATGTCGCCGATTTCATCACGCCACAATTGGATAACGTCGCGTGCGCTCATGACCCTCTCGGCCGGCGGTTTCATGACGATTTCCACATCAATGAATGCCCCCCCGCGGACATTGGTCTTGATGCCCTCTGCTTCGGTCCACAGGTTGTTTTCATCAAACATCCGGTAGGTGGACTCGGTCACTTCATTGGCCACCCTGGCTGCCTGGTACCGGGTTGTGCCGGTTGGTAACCGGATGCCAGCCTCGATTTCATCGGCGGCTGATTCCGGCATCAGGATCATCCCGATATGGTCGCTCATGGCGTAACCTGCCGAGACCACGAGGATGACAAATGAGGTGGTCAGCGTGAGGTAGCGATGGCGCAGGCAGCGGTCCAGGAATGGTTCATAACGATTGTTGATCCAGTTACTGGTGGTGCGTGCAAAACCTTGTTGCCAGTGACGGACTGATGCGCCCAGAGCAGAACGCTTACGCTTGCTGACATGTGCAAGGTGAGCGGGCAAAATGAACAGGGCCTCCAGCAGAGAAAATGCCAGGACGATGATCACCACAGCTGCCAACGGGGACCAGTAATTGCCGGTGACCCCTGGCAGGAACAGCAACGGCATGAAGGCAACGATATTGGTGAGGATGCTGAAGGTGACGGGCCAGGCCATATCCCGGGCCCCACGAATGGCCGCTTCGATATTGCTCATGCCCTGTTCGCGGTATTCGTAGACGTTTTCTCCCACCACGATGGCATCGTCGACAACGATACCCAGCGCCACCAGGAAGCCGAACATCGAGATCATATTGATGCTCACGCCCACAAGCGGTAGCACCGTGATTGAGCCGACGAACGCAATTGTCATCCCCATCATGATCCAGAAGGCCAGGCGGTATTCCAGGAAGAAACTCAGGATCAGTACAATGATGACCACCGCCATGGCGCCGTTCTTCAATAAAAGTGTCAGACGGTCCTCAAAATCCTTTGCTCGATTGCTGTCGACCCGGTATTGCACCCCTGGCGGCAGGGTTGAGTCCAGCTCAGCAAGCACCTCTTCAACAGCCCTTGCCACTTCTAGGGGCGACTGCTCACCCACCCGGTAGATTCCAATCTCCACGGACGGTTGGCGATTGAACTTGCCATGAAATCCGGTCTCCTCGAAGCCATCCCTGATGTCGGCAATGTCAGCAAGCGTAATGGAAGCCCCCATGTCCGAGCTAACGACTACGACTTTGCCCAGTTCTTCAGCCCACTGCTTGCGTTCGTCAAACCGCACCAGGATTTCGCCGCTGTTGGTGTCGATCGAGCCTGCCGCCACGTCCCGGGAAGATTGCTCAATAATTTCCGCGACCGTGCCCAGCGTCAGCCCATACTCGCGCAGGCGGTCATGCGGTATCTCAACATGGGTGACGTAATCGAAAGCGTTGTCAATCTGGATCTGGGTAATTTCTGGCTGGTTAAGTAATTGTTCACGCACCCGCTCGGCAATCTTGCGCAGGGTCCAGATGTCTGCATCGCCATAAATGCCAATCTCCATGACGTCTCGCTGGCGATCCTGCAAACGAACCTCGGGCTCTTCGGTATCATCCGGAAAGGTGCGAATCTGGGCAATCGCCTGATCGATGTCCTGGTAGGCCTTGATCCTGTCTATCCCGGCAACCAGTTCGAAACGCACCGTGCCGGAACCTTCCCGCGCCGTGGAAGTAATTTCCCTGATGCCCTGTACGCCCAGGGCGGCTTCTTCGATGGGCAGCAGAATACCCTGTTCAACTTCACCCGGCGCGGCGCCCGGATAGGCGACAGTGGCCAGGACGACGTCCAGTTCAAACTGTGGATCCACCTCCTTTTGCATGGTCAGTGCCGTCCAGATTCCGCCCGCCAGCAGGATCACCATGGCCAGGTTTGCCGCAATGGAATTCTGGGCCATCCACGCGATGGCGCCGTCCGCGATTGTTGATGAGTCTTTTTCCATGGCTTACGTTGTATCCGAACCTGCCAGTCGCAGCGGGATGCCTTCCCTTACGGTTGACAGGCTGGTGGTGACAATCTGGTCGTCCGAACTCACCCCGGACTGCAGGTAGGCGTATTTTTCGTCCTGGAAAGCGATCTCCACCGGCTGGATCACAAGCTGTCCCTCTCTCATCACCCAGACGGTATCGTTAGCGCGTACGTGTTCGCGTTGAATTCTGAAGGCACCCTGGATTTCCATTCCCTCGATCTGACACTCTACGAATGTGCCGATCATCAAGGGTTGCTGACCAGACAATCCAGGTTGCGTGGCGAGAGGATCTTTGACTCTAACCAACACTCTTGCCAGGCGCGTGTCGCCCTGTAGCTCACCGATCAGCCTGAAAAGTGTGCCGTTACGTGTCTGACCTGCCGCCCAGGCCGTGCGATGTCGAATGGTGACATTCGACGATGCTGATTTACTGTCTGCGTCGAATGACAGCCAGCGCAACTTATCAAGCGGAATGGTGGCCTCAACCCAGTGCTCCTCGACTCCCACGAGCCGAGCCAGTCCATCGCCGGCTGACACCTGTGAGCCAAGGTTGACTTCCTGGGACAAAACCAACGCATCAAAAGGAGCTTTCACATACGTGCGTTTCAGGTCGAGTTCGGCCTGCGCCAGTGCTGCTCGGGCAGACTGGACCTGGGCTTCGGCGCTGCGCAGTTGAGGCTCACGAAGAACAAGCGCTCTTCGTTCTTCCGGGATCGCCTTTCCGAGCTGAATAAAGTCCCGTTCGGCATTCTCCCCCCGACCTTTTTCAATCTCCAGCTCAGCAATGGCCTGCATCAACTCGCTTTCGCGTTGACGGAGCAGGTTTACGTAATCGGCGTCATCAAGGCGGACCAGTGTTTCATCCTGGCTAACCTTAGCTCCCGGCTCAAACGAGTCAGAAATTTCTATGACTTCACCGGATACCCTGGATCGAAGGACGATCTCACGTGCAGGTATCACGGTTCCGATGGCCTGAATCACCGGGCGGAATTTGCCATTCTGGGGCGTCACGACCTCTACCAACGTGGCAGTCTGCCGAACCGCTGTTTCTCTCTCAGGAACCGGCTCGGTATTAAAAATCAGCCAAAGCGCAGCTGCCCCGAAAACCACCAGGATCATTGAGATCAGAACGCTGGTTTTGCGATTGAGCATGCCGCGCTGATACAGCGATGTTTTGTGATGACTCACTGGTTTTTGTCCTCGGGGATAATTCATTTGCCACTGACGTAGCTTCGGCGAGGCCTGGCTTTAGCTTCATGCTCTCGCCTTCTGACATCCGGTATCTGATCAGGTTTATTCTAAGTGATTGCCCGGAATTTGATGAGATTTTAATCTCACGCGAGTGAAGAAACTGTCATTGGTCCTGCAAATGGATATAAAAAAACCCCGCTAAAAGCGGGGTTTTCCGTCTAAATTTCCTGCCGCCGTTCAGGCACCAGGAGTGGTTTTTAGCCTGCGGCTTGCACGTTCGATGCCTGCGGGCCTTTCGGACCATCTTCGACTTCGAATTCCACAGCCTGGCCTTCTGCCAGGGTTTTGAATCCGCTGCCCTCGATGGCTGAGAAGTGGACGAATACGTCCTTTCCACCGTCTGAAGGGGCGATAAAACCAAAGCCCTTGGATTCGTTAAACCACTTTACGGTACCTGTTGTCATGACTATTACCTTTAAAAAATATTAAAAATTCAATCAATTGCAAAACGCGTATAGGTGATAACCGGGAAAGATCTGAAGATGATATTTCTGAGTAAACCTGAGAAGTGCAACCAATTTATTTCCCCGGCCAGTCGGCAACACCCCGTTGCACGGTATAACCTGGACGAGCAGGTCCAAGATTAAATCTAAATACATTAAAAAACAAGGGTTTTATGGGGTTTTCGACCAATCGTCATCGAATGGTAATGTCATTTAGACGGGTCAGAAATCTGATGATCCGGCCACCCGGGGCCTTCGTTTTCGATAAATGGCAACGGAATAAACAGTCATGGTGAAGACCATTAATGCAAATCCAAATACTTGCGCGGTTTGAGGTGAGAAATCAGGAGGGTAGATGATTGGAACAATATACTGATTGATGAAACTGCCCTCGTAGTTTGTTGCTCCGGCGCGGTCGCGTAACGATTGTTCCAGGGGCGTTATAGGGCAAACACCGTGCGACAATTCAATCCACACGCCCCATGCCGCGGCAGGAATATGCACCCACGCGATCTTCGGCCAGCTCAAGACAAGCAGGCCGCCCAACACCACGAATATGATGAAGCCGAAGTGAATCAGGACTATAGAGTCGGCGGCCAGCTTGTAGAGCATGCCTGATAATAACCATTGGTTTGAACATAGCCATATCCATTACAGCATTCTTGTCATCCAACCTGAGGATGCACGTGTGGTAAACAGGCTGTGGTTGTTACGTCTGCGAGCACGCTGAAGACGCTGTTTGGCAAGCCTTTTCGGACCCAGGTTAGCTGAATCTTCAGGCGTGATGCCGGTATCACAAACACGTGTACCGCAATCCTGGATGTCCATTTCCAATGCTTGATCAGTATTTAAGTTATGGTTTAACATATTCCTCTCCTTTCAAATTGAAACCTTTAAACGATTTCAGGCGTAAATATAGGGTTTACGCGCCATATTTTCCAGCGGGTTCTTTTGTGTTATGATTAAGTTTTTCTTAACTATAAGAACATGAAAAGCATTCCGCTTAATGCCCTGAGGACTTTTGAGGCCGTGGCCAGTCGACTGAGTTTCAGCCAGGGGGCTGAGGCGTTACATGTCACACCCGCTGCAGTCAGCTCTCAGATTCGCGCCCTTGAGGAAAGACTCAATCAGCAACTGTTCCATCGCGAAGGCAGGAATATCTCTCTGACAGCTGCGGGCAGGACATTGCTACCCGGGGTTCAGCGCGGATTGCGGGAAATGAACCGGGCGCTAAACCTGATTGAGCAGGATCGTTCAGAGGGGGTGTTGAATGTCTCGACCATAGCCTCGTTCATGCAGCGCTGGCTGGCACATCGACTGGCAGACTTTTACCAGACTTATCCCGAAATCGATCTGCGAATCAATGTCAGCGATGCCATCGTGGATTTCAATACCACCGACTTTCACGTGGCAGTGCGATTTGGGCCAGGTAAGTGGAAGGGACTGCGGGCCGAAAAAATCATGGATGACTGGATCGTGCCTGTGTGCAGTCCTGAGCTGATTGAGGAAAGTGGTCCGATTAAAAAGCTGGAAGATCTGCAAAAGCACAATATTCTCGTGGTAGACGATGAAATGTGGAACCAGTGGGTTGGCGCACTGGGTGAAACCGAGATTCAGCGCAACTGGCCGGGGCTGGATGACTCATTGTCCCTGATGATCATGGCAGAGCAGGGGCACGGAGTCGCGCTGGTGCGCTGGTCCCTGGTGGCCCGTGATCTGGAAACCGGTCGTCTTGTCAGACCCATGCCAACGGCCGTGAAGACCAACTGGTCTTATTATTTTGTATCACCACCCCACTACTTTGATCTGCCCAAGGTCACCATTTGGAGAGACTGGCTCTTCGAGCATGCCAAGACGTTTGCGAAACCAGAGAATCATTAATGAGCAAGATGGGCCATCCATGGCCCACTTGCATCTCACTCGTGAAAAGCGTGGTTTTCACGAGTTCGCGCCCTGATGGCGTTGGCACATCCATGTGCCAAAAAGAATGACCAGCACAATGAGCCGCTGGTTAATGAGGAAGAAGGGCCGTCGTTGACCGCAGCGACCAGGGTGATGATTTTTTGTAGGAGCGGCGTCCTCGCCGCGACCAGGGTGATGATTTTTTGTAGGAGCGGCGTCCTCGCCGCGACCAGATTTTGGCTGCTAGTGGATTTTAAACCCACCGGAGACTAGTAAAAGGATCGAAAGCCAGACCAGCACGCTGATGATCAGGAGTAATGTACCCAGCAGTTTCCACCAGCCATTTCTGAGGCGGAAGAACCATAAGGCTGCGCATATCGCGGCGATGGGAATCAGGAAAAAGCCCACATAAAGCCAGATTTCGTCAAGCAGGAATGTATGCTGGGTCAGCGCGTAGACCCAGACAATGGCTGAAACGACAAAAACGACAATTGCTGTTTTTCGAATCATGACGTCATGGTTTTCAGTTTATTCGCGATGTTAGCCAACAAAACAAACCGCAACCTCAAGTAAAAACCACGTGAAATCAAGATTATACATCCTGCCTGTATTATTCATCCTGGCAATGCTGCTGGCAGGGTTTTTGCGTTACTCCGGAACGGTCGACTCGCCTTTGGCGTCGTTGTCCGGGTTTGCGACACCCTTGTATGTGATTTTTACCGTGGTGTTTATCATCCAGTACAGACAAATCGGAGTGAATTTCAAGCGCTTCGGGTTTGGCCTCGGATTTCGCCTGTCCCATGTTGGGATGGCCGTTATCGCAGTCATTGTCCTCCAGCTCAGTGCAACAGTGGTTGGCCCGATTCTGGAAAATGTATTCGGAGGCGAGCGGGACCTGAGTCGGTTTTCCGATGTGCAAGGATCACTGCAGGCCCTGTTTCTTACCCTCGCCCTGAGCTGGTCATTTGCAGCCTTCGGCGAGGAGATTGCCTACCGGATCGTGTTGCTGGGTGGCCTGATAAAGGCACTGGGCAATAGCAAGGGCGCCCTGATCGTCGCGGTCGTGCTACAGGCCATGGTGTTCGGCCTGGTTCATCTTTACCAGGGGCCGGTGGGCGTGATCGGAGCGTCTGTCAGCGGCCTGGTTTTCGGAACTGTCACCGTCCTGGCCAGAGGCGCCATCTGGCCTGCCGCTCTGGCCCATGGCATCAACAATTCTATTGGATTGTTCAGTATTTACATGGGGCAGAGTTAACCTGCTTTACCCGCCCAGGCGGTTTCAAGCCCCGGCTCGGGGATTCTCGGCACCATCAGGGAAAGGACCAGCGATGCTGCTGCCATTGCCGCGCCTGCCAGGAACACGATCGAAGGTGAGGTCAGCCAGATCAGGCCAAATACAGCCGGAATAATCACCGCGGCGATGTGGTTGATGGTGAATCCAACTGCGGCTGTCGATGCAATATCTGCAGGGTCCGCAATTTTCTGGAAGTAAGTCTTGATCGCGATCGAGAATGCGAAAAACAGGTGGTCAAAAACGTACAACGCACCAGCGATTTTTCCGTTCTCCACGAACGCATAAGCCGTGAAAATGCCGATAAGGCCGACATACTCGCAGACCAGGGCCGTGCGTTCACCCCAGCGGGCGATCAATCGTCCTATTTTGGGCGCAAACCACATGTTGAACGCGGCGTTGATGAAGAACAGCATTGAAATTGCAGGCACGCTGTAACCAAACTTTTCGACCAGCAGAAATCCGGCAAACACGATGAAAATCTGGCGCCGTGCGCCGGAGAAGAAGGTCAG
>Ga0102946_1000159_pt1 | contig 23108 bp, 17 predicted proteins | sample SalPon2A_A_D1_MG_FD_78209 | JGI IMG/M metagenome (GOLD analysis project Ga0102946, IMG submission 78209) | Soil microbial communities from South San Francisco under conditions of wetland restoration - Salt Pond MetaG R2A_A_D1_MG | ecosystem: Environmental > Terrestrial > Soil > Wetlands | place... | reverse complement strand
TGGCAGCGACATAAATGGTGTCGCCAGCAAACGCGATGCCGCGCAGGCCCCGATCGCCGCCATAGCCGTGCCATTCGATGTCCGGCGCAGGCCAGTCGATGACCTGCCTTGCCGACTGATCTTCGAGGTCAACGAGGTACAGCCCACCGTGGCCCTCGCCTTGCAGGCTGCCGCGTACAACAAAACTGGCAAGCAGCTTGCTTATATGTCGCCGAAGCCTTTGCGCACGGTTAGCCAGAAGGTTCGCGGACGAAACTGTGCTCGGAGCTGCCGGTAGCGCGGGTCATTGAATAATTCAGCATTCTCGCTTTCGCCGGTCCAGATATAGCTGAAGCCGTCCTGGTCGAACAGGTTATTCACATGCAGCTCGACGTCCCACTGATTTGCCATTCGCAGGCTCGCGGACAGGTTGCTGAAGGTCCAGGATGGCGCCAGGCCCCGCCGGTCGTCGTCGACAATGTTGCTGGTCGAATTCCAGCTCTCTGCGCCGTATGACCAGTCGTAGTAGAAGGAGAGATCACCGCCCAGCACATTGGGAATCGTGTAATTAAGGCTCGCATGCGCCTGCATTTCCGGCGAGTTCGGCAGTGGCATACCCTTAAGCACAATCGGATCGATCGGGTTACCGCTGCCGTCTAACTCGCAAGCGGCGCTGACGCCATCGACGGTGCCACTGCAAATCGTTTCAGTGAATTCGGGCTCCGCGGAAAACAGGTTCGCTGAAAATCGCAGGTTGTCCGTGATCTGCCAGTCAAGCTGCATCTCGATGCCGAGCGATTCTGCGTCGCCGACATTGGCATTACCCCGGATCCACCACTGGCCCACGCCACCTATCGTGTCCTGGTAGTCCTCCCATTCCATGAAAAATACGCTGGTATTAAACGTTACCTTGCCGTCAGCCCATTGGCTCTTGAGACCAACTTCGTAGTTGTTCAGCAGATCGCTGTCGTAGTTTTGTGGCACCTCGCCGGTGCTTGCTGCGCGTGGGCTGTTGGCGCCGCCTACCCGGAAGCCCTGGCTAAAGAGTGCGTAGACGAGTTTGTCATCGTCGAGGTTGTAACGCACGCCGAGCTTGTAAATCGTGTCGCTGTCCTTGCCCACGTCCAGGAAAGAACCGTCGCCATTGACCGTTTGGTCGGGGAAATAGGTCGGGTTGCAGTAATACTGGACGGTATTGCCGCAGCGGTCGCCGTAGGGCAGTAATCCGCCGGGGAAGAAGAATTGACTGAAGATATCACGGTCGAATTCGGCCCACCGTATGCCGCCGTGCACATTGAGGTCATCCGTCAGGTCATAGCCGATCTCGCCAAAGACGGCTGTTTGCTTGACATTACGGTCCAGTTCTTCGGAGTAGCCGACGTCTGTCGGCGGCAGAGGGTAGGCCTGGTTCGGGTTGGTCAGTGCGGGATCGTAGTAATTGTAGTAATTCGGTGCGCCGTAGTAATACGCATACGCCTGTGCTGTCGCCCAGGCCGTCGTGTTTTCCAGTCCCGGCACTCTCGAACCATAAAACCACTTGTCAGTAATGTCCTCGTAATAAGCGCCAGCCATCCATTGCAGGCGGCTGTCGCCCTGCGACACGAGGCGCAGCTCGAACGTGTCGCGCGTCTGGGTCTGGTCATTGAAGATGGTGCTGCGGTAGTAATTCGTGTTGTACAGCCCGATATTGTAGTAATTGTAGTAATACGGGTTGCCTGCGTAGTACTGCTCGTAGTACTGGCCGCCACCAAAATATCGGTCTTTGCCCTGCGTGTACGTCATGTTGTCGTATTCGTAGACGATGTCGCGATCGAAGAACGCACCGCTGAATGACAATTCCGCGAAACCGAGGTCGCCAGTCAGCGTAAACGAGGTCGAATACCAATCGTCGGTACGAATTTCGTCTTCGAATCGCGTGACCTTGTAGTCACCCAAGGCCGCGTCGCTGTCCCAGACGCCGTCGGCGATGGTGTCCTCGGCCATCAGCGTTAACAGCGCGGTCCACTTGTCGCTAATGTCCCATTGCAGATGCAGGCGGCCGCCATCGACCTCGTATTCGTTAAAGTTCTTCTCGACAAGATCCGCATTGTCGTAGTTGCCGTTAAAACTCGTGCCGAACACATTGTCGACAAACCCGCCGTCAAGCGATGAATAAGCGACCAACCGGGCAGCAAGCTTGTCGTCGACCAATGGAATGTTCAGGACACCGTTGAAATCGTAGCTGTCCTCACCGCCGCTGGTCGTGCCCCAGCGCCCCTCAATCTGCGCGGCAAAAACATTCATGCGCGGCTTCTTCGTGATGTAGCGCAGCGTACCGGTCTGCGAGCTCGAGCCGAACAGGGTGCCTTGCGGTCCGGGCAGCATTTCGATGCGCTCGATGTCCACGTTGCGCACACCGACCTGCTGGGAACTGAAGGTCATTGGCTGCTCGTCCATGTAGACGGCAGCCTGGGCCTCGGTGTAGTAGTTGAAAGGCCCGGAAGAGATGCCACGCATCGTGAGCGAGTTCTGGCCGGGCTGCAAAGCTGTGAGGCTCACGCTGGGTAATGCACGCAGGGTTGCCTCGATATCTTTCGCGCCCATCTGGGCCAATTCGACACCTGACAACACATCGATGCTCTGCGCGATGTCCTGCATATTCATCTCGCGCTTGGTGCCCGTCACAGTGATCTCGTCAAGCACCCTCTCAGACCCGTCTTGCTGCTGGGCGACGGCTGCTCCGGATGTACCAAGTGCCGAAACTACTGCGGCGGAAAGAGGTGTGAGTGCGAAGCTCTTGCGATTGGTCATTGTAAACCCCCGATCAAAATGACACTGAATTATTACCCGACAACGATATTGGCATGTATGCGCCCATTAATGATAGTGGCATGAGCACTTTAGTCGCTCAATGGATGTTGCTACTTAATGATGGACAATATTACGGAACTTTCTGATGCTGCGGAAGTGGACGCACCACCTTTAGACATGGGGTTCCGGTCAAGAAGTTCGGTTGGAGAGCATATCGAATTGGAATATCCGCCGATTTAGCCTTTTTTGATGTCACGATACTGGTCTGGCGAAATACCCATCGATTTTTTGAAGATCCTCGAGAAGTAGTACGGGTCTTTGTAACCGATCTCCAGCGCTACGGTCTTGACGGGTTTTCCGCTTGAATCCAGCAAACGACAGGCGAGCCGCATACGCATCTGGATAAAGAAAGCCATTGGGGATTGGCCTGTCTGCCGGCGAAAGCGTTCCGAAAAATGACTGACCGACATGCCTGCCGCGCGAGACAAATCTTCGAGGCGCAGATTTTCGTTCAGGTGGCTCTGCATGTAATCAATGGCAGTCTCGATTTTCGAGCGTCGGAGGTTTGAGCGAGCATCCATCGGCAGCGTGCTGTTGCGATACAACAGCAATGACAAGATATGTTGTACGGACTGCGCCGCATAAATCAGTGTCGGGAGCCCATAGCCGTCATGCAGGGCATCGAGACAATAACGAAACAGGCGAACTGCTTCCTCCTGGGTCGACGCTTCGACGGGCACGGGCTGGGCCGTTCGCGGAATACGTTCGACGAAATAGTCCGCATCGTCGCCCAGAAAATGGACCCAGTAGATTGACCAGGGATCGTCATCAGCTGCCCAGTACGTGTGCGGTGTGTCACGCGGAATTATCAACAAGTGGTCCTTGCTTAAGTGGGCTCGTTGCCCGTTAACCTCGACATAGCCATGGCCGCCGACGCACATCATCAGGTGGTCCTGGCCGGCGCCGGCCGGACGTTGCCGGTAATGGTGGCCAGCCTGCGGGAACCAGCCGATATCGGTCGGATAAGCCGAACGCACCAGCGGATGTTGACGGGCGCGCGTTAGAATCGGCCGCGGTATGACAAACATATCCTGCCCGGCAAAGCCTTCGCGTAGCTGGATTGAATCGGTCAATTGCAATATTCGCGTCTCTTCAGATCGTAAGAATATCCATCAGAATGTTCAGAATGTCCATTTTCAAGGGCATTCAGGCCTGACTATGCTTGGAAGAATTTCTGATAAGGGGTGGACATCGGGTGGCGAGCCAAATCTTGCGAGGGTCATCGCGGGGTGGTCTTGAGTCCATACTGCTGCAAGGTCGTCTGGTCGCGCTGACACTGGTGCCGGAGGCGGGCGGCAAGATCGTCGAGTTGAGGCATCGTTTAAGTAACCGCAATTGGTTGTGGCGCAATCCGAATCTAACCCTGGAGCGGCCAAGCCGAGAAGCGGACTTTGCCGCTGAACTCGACGTCGGCGGCTGGGATGAGGTCGCGCTCTCGATTAAGCCTGGTGAGGTACGCAATGGCGGCCAGCACATCGCAGACATTCCCGACCATGGTGACCTGCTGACCTGCGACTGGAATATCGATCGCCTGGAAGCGAAGCCGGGGTCAGATCTGCTGTGTGAAATGTCGGCGAGGGGCAAAGCGGCAAAGTACTTATTTGAACGTCGCATCCGTATTCCCGAGAGCCAGGCTATTGTCGAATTTGACTACCGAATGCTGAACGATGGTGATCAAGCAGTGCCTTACTACTGGTGCGCACACCCGTTGCTCGCGATAGAGCAGGGCGCGGTGATTCATTTGGATGGCGACCTGCCCATGCGCATCGAGGACGCCGGGACCCGCGCATTGCTTGCGCCTGATACCGGGCAGCGCTGGCCGAATCTGAAGCTTCGCGACGGAACATCCATTGACCTCTCCCGGAGATATCAACTGAACGGCGGCGGCCCGCCGATACCGCACAAGATATTCGTTCGGGCGCCGGAATCCGGGGAAGCGCGAGTAGCGTCACCAAACGGCGAAGAAATTGTATTTCGAAGCAAAGCCGACGAATTGCCCTGGCTCGGTTTGTGGATAAACAACGGTGCCTGGTCCGGATGTGGTTCTGCGCCGTATATCAATCTCGGCCTTGAGCCGGCCACCACGCCGTATGACTGCATTAATGAGGCAATCGAGAGCGATGCGGTTCGCTGGCTGCAGCCCGGCGAGGAAAAACGGTGGTCCCTGGAAGTCGAGCTGCGTACATGAACAGCGCAGCGACAACCGCTGTGGCACCGGCGCGTGTCAATATCATTGGCGAGCACACTGACCACAACGATGGCCTGGTCTTGCCAACCTGCACGGCATTATTCACACGCGTTACTGCGCGGGCACGCGACGACCGGTGTGTCAGTGCAACATCAGCAATGTTCGACGAGGAAAAGTCGTTTGATCTCGACAATCTGCAACCCGGACACAGCAAGCACTGGACCGAATACATCAAGGGAGTCGCCGCGGGCCTTTTGGACGCGGGCGCGCCTCTGCAGGGCGTGGATCTCGAAATCAGCGGCGATATCCCGACAGGCGCAGGCCTGAGCTCATCGGCATCGCTGGAACTGGCCGTGGCGCACGCGCTACTCGGTGTTTGTGACCACGATGTCGATGCTGCGGAGCTCGCATTGATCTGCCAGCGAGCGGAACACCAGTTTGCCGGTGTGCAGTGCGGCATCATGGACCAGTATGCCCTTGCGTGTGCCAGGCTTGGCAGCGCCTTGTTTCTGGACTGTCGGACACTGCAAACGCGGCAAGTCAGTCTGCCGAAGGAGCTGGGTTTCCTGCTGACCGACAGTGGCCTGCGGCATAATCTCACCGATGGCAATTACAACAAGCGTGCCGATGAGTGCGTGGCTGCAGTAAAGATTCTGGCAGACCCAAACCCCGTGGTGACCTCGTTGCGCGATGTCGATGCACCCATGCTTGCACGCTACAGGTCCGACCTTGGCGAGACTCTATACCGCCGTTGCCGCCACGTGCTGACCGAGAATCAGCGGGTACTGGATATGGTGAGCGCGTTGGAAGCAACCGATCTTCCAGAAGTGGGTGCGTTGCTGACCGCCTGTCACGAGAGCTTGCGCGACGACTTCGAGACTAGCTGCGAGCCGGTCGACAGCCTGGTAGCTGCAGCCAACCAGAGCGATGCCGTGCTTGGTTCGCGTATGGTGGGTGGTGGCTTCGGTGGTTGTGTATTGTCGGCCTGCCACACGGATCACATTGCCGAGGCCGCTGCGGATATTCGGCGGGCTTACAATGCCGCGAATGGTAAGGAGCCATGGCAACATCAGGTCGTGCCCGCCGATCCTGCACACGTGCTGGAGGGACAATGAGTAACGCAGATCAATCGCATTCGCGACTCAATGCGCTGACCGATGAGTGGGTCCTGGTGTCGCCACATCGTTTGCAGCGGCCATGGCTGGGGCAGGTCGAAGAGGTGGATGATCAGTCGCTCCCACAGCACGATCCGGATTGTTACCTGTGCCCCGGAAACACTCGTGCCAATGGCAATACCAATCCGAATTACTCCGGCGCATTCGTATTCGACAATGACTATCCGGCGCTGACCGAAAATAGCGAGCCGGCTGCCGCCGCGCACCCACTGCTGCGGTCTCGCCCGGAGTCCGGATGTTGCCGGGTGATCTGCTATACGGATCGACACGATTTGCGCCTCGCCAGCATGGATAGCGACGGGCGTTTGGCTGCCTTGACGGCCATGATCGACGAATTCGCCGCCCTGGATGCGCGCGAGGACATCGGCTATGTGCAGGTGTTCGAAAACCGGGGGCAGATGATGGGTTGCAGCAACCCACATCCCCACGCCCAGGCCTGGGCGACGTCCGATATTCCAACAGAACCCGCCAAGGAACTGGCTGCACAACGCCGCTACTGGCAGGTCCACAACTCGGTAATGTTGCTCGACTATCTCGAGGCCGAACTAGCACGTGCAGAAAGAGTGGTTTTCGAAGGAACCGGCAACGTAGCGCTGGTACCGTGGTGGGCGACCTGGCCCTATGAGACTCTGCTACTGCCACGGCGACGGGTCGCAGCGCCGACCGACCTGGACACAGACGAGCGAGCGGATCTTGCCGACGTGCTCGGGCGCGTACTGGCCGGGTACGATCATTTGTTCGGCGTTGCGGCACCTTATTCACTGGGCTTGCATGCACGACCCTCGGATGGACAATTACACCCGGAATGGCAATTTCATATTCATGTTTATCCGCCGCTATTGCGGTCTGCGACAGTGCGCAAACACCTGGTCGGGTTTGAGATGCTGGGCATGCCGCAACGCGATCTCACGCCAGAGGAAGCGGCGGAGAAACTTCGTCAATCAATCCAGTGAGATGTTTTGGTATGCAAAGATTCGTTCAGTTATCCGCGTTAGCCGTTCTTGTTGCCGGTTGTGGTGACGTGGGAGAGCGGCCGCACTGGAATAACATCGATGTTATTCGCGAAAATGTGGAAGAACCTCGCGCACATTTTGTGGCCTACCCGACGGCCGCAGAGGCGCTGGCAGGGGAGCTGCAGGAAAACTCGAGGTACCTGAGCCTCAATGGCAACTGGAAGTTCAACTTCAGCGACGCACCCGCCGGCCGGCCAACCGACTTTTACAAAAACGACTTTGACGTATCGGCCTGGCCCGAGATTCCCGTGCCGTCGAACTGGGAGCGCGAGGGTTACGGGTATGCGATCTATGTCAACGTGCCTTACCCGTTTGAAATCGACGAACCCAATGTACCGACAGAGAAGAACCCGGTGGGCTCCTACCGGCGCGATTTCCAGGTGCCGGATGACTGGTCGGGAGATCAGATCTTTATGGAATTCGGCGCGGTCAGTTCGGCCTTCTACGTCTGGGTAAATGGGGAATACGTCGGTTACAGCGAGGGCAGCAAAACGCCGTCAGAATTCAACGTCACCAACTTTGTGCAAAGCGGCGACAACACCGTTGCGGTCGAGGTCTATCGCTGGAGCACCGGCAGTTACCTGGAGGACCAGGACATGTGGTCGCTGTCCGGCATCCAGCGCGACGTGCGGCTGTTTGCGAGGCCGGCGGTGCGACTGCGTGACTATTTCGTGCATGCCGATCTCGTGAACGACTATCAGGACGGCGCTTTTCGACTGGAAATGGAGTTTCTTAATACCGGCGAGACCAGCGTGGGTAAAACTTTCAGAGTTGAGATCCGCGATGGCGACAACGTGGTCGAGTCTGCAACCGGCAATGTGCAGGCGGAACCCGGTACGACGGCTGCGGAAGTCAGTATGTCGCTGCCCGATGTTCGTCCCTGGTCCGCTGAAGTACCCAACCTGTATACGCTGTTGATCGAGATCGAAGGCGACGAGGCGGTTGCCCAGCAAATCGGTTTTCGCAGCTCCGAGATCATCAACGGTCGTTACCTGATCAACGGCAAGCTCGTGAAACTGAAAGGGGTCAACCTGCACGAACATCACGACGACAAGGGTCATGTCGTCGATGAAGCAACCATGCTAACGGATATCCGGCTGATGAAAGCGGCGAACCTGAATGCCGTGCGTAACTCGCACTACCCGCAGCCGGAACGCTGGTATGAGCTGGTTAGTGAGCACGGTTTGTACATGATTGATGAGGCGAATATCGAGAGCCATGGCTACGGCTATGACCACGACAAGACGCTGGGCAACAAGCCGCACTGGATGGCGCATCACCTGGATCGCACCAAGCGCATGCTTGAGCGTGCCAAGAATTACCCGGCCGTGGTTATCTGGTCGCTGGGCAACGAGGCCGGCGACGGTGTCAATCTCGGCGCGACCTATGACTGGATCAAGTCACGGGACCTGTCGCGACCCGTTCAGTATGAAACCGAGGGCAACATCGAGGAGGTCGGGGAGCGCCATTCCGATTTTCACTCGAGCATGTATTGGCGTCACTGGGATCTCGAAAAGTACTCGGAAGAGCCGAACGATCGTCCCTTCGTATTGATCGAGTATTCGCATGCCATGGGCAACTCCTCCGGCAACCTTCCCGAGTACTGGGAGGTGATCAACCGCTATGACAACCAGGCGGGTGGCTTTATCTGGGACTGGGTCGACCAGGGACTGCTCGAACATACCGACGACGGGGTGCCTTACTGGACTTATGGCGGCGACTACGGCCCGCCGGACGTACCATCGAGTGGCAACTTCAATTTCAATGGACTCGTGTTTCCGGATCGACGGGTGCAACCGGCCTATTGGGAAGTAAAACGCGTTTACCAACACGTCGACTTCGATCTGCTGGATTTTCAAACTGGCAGCGTCGAGGTCAGCAACAACTATGATTTCATCGACCTGTCGGCCTTCGAACTGGAGTGGGAGGTCACGGCGGATGGCAAGCCGGTTCAGGTTGGGGCCGTCCGCGGCCTTGAAATCGGGCCCGAAAGCAGCGGTACTGTCCAGCTGCAATACAACCCGCGCACGCTGCGCGCGGGCCCTGAATACCACCTCAACCTGCGGCTCGTCGCGCCGGCAGCGCGCGGGCTGCTGCCGGCACAACACGTATACGCCACCGCACAGTTGCCGTTGCCGATTGCTGCTGCTGATTTCAGGTCTGCGTCAGCGGATGCGGCCGAGCCCACTGTGGATGTGACCAAGAACGCAGCGAGGATCAGCGGCACGGGCTGGTCAGCCACCATCAATCGTGACACCGGGCTGCTGTCCTCCTACGCGTTCGCCGGCAAGGAGTTGCTGCTGGCGCCGCTGACGCCGAATCTCTGGCGCGCGCCAACCGACAACGATTTCGGCAATTACATGCCGGAGTGGGCGGCCGTCTGGAAAGAGTCAGGCGGCAACCGATCGCTCGAGTCGGTGCGCCGGGTGCGCCGCGAAGATAACAAGGTCACCTTCGTCGCGAAGTTTGATTTTGCAGATAGCAGTGGCACCAGTATCGCTACTTGGGAGACCGGCTACACGTTTGCCGGTGACGGCCGCGTGCATGTCGAAAATATCTTCAAGCGCGCGGACGGTACGCCGCGCCCACCGCGGGTTGGCATGAATGTGGAGCTTCTACGCGAGCTGGACCAGGTGCAATGGTTCGGGCGAGGGCCCTTCGAGAATTATGCGGATCGCAAACTGGCTGCGCAGCTCGGGCACTACCGCAACGCGGTGGCTGATCACTATGTGCCGTACATGCGACCGCAGGAGAACGGCTACAAGACTGACACGCGCTGGGTTGCGCTCGATAACGGCGATGACGCAGGCGTCCTGATCATCGCAGACGACGAAATCGGCTTCAGTGTTCATCACAATCGGCTGGCGGACTTTGTGCCACCCGTCAAAATTGCCATTACCAGCGAAGACGGGCCCGATGCGCGGGACAATGACGAGCGCATCAATATGCACGTCAGCGACGTAGTGCCGCGCGACCTGGTTTCGCTCAACATCGACTATGGGCAAATGGGCGTTGGGGGCGATGACTCCTGGGGTAAACACACACTGTCAAAATACTCACTGACGGAGCTTGATTACCGTTATGGTTTCACCCTGGTTCCGTATGCTGCGGCAAGCGAGGACCTGGACCGCCTGATCCGCCGCTAGGCCACGAAAGAGAGTCGTCATGCATCTGTCAGCTATTGATTTCACCGTTGTCGCGATTTACGCAATCTGTTTGCTCTTCATTGCGCAGTGGGTATCCCGTGAAAAGAGCGGCCACCAGAAAGACACGAAAGACTATTTTCTTGCGGGCAAGGCTCTGCCCTGGTGGGCGATCGGGGCGTCGTTGATCGCGGCAAATATTTCGGCGGAGCAGATCATTGGCATGTCGGGACAAGGTTTTGTCGTTGGCATGGCGATTGCGTCCTACGAATTGATGGCAGCCATTACCCTGGTCATCGTCGGCAAGTACCTGTTGCCGGTTTTCCTAAAGCATGAAATCTATACGATGCCGCAGTTCCTGGAGCAGCGTTACGATAGTCGCGTACGCACGGTTTTGGCAGTTTTCTGGCTGGGCGTCTATGTGTTCGTCAACCTGACGGCGATCCTGTGGCTGGGTGCGCTGGCGATCAATACTGTGACTGGATTGGAGCTCAACTATGCCATTGTCCTCCTCGCCATGTTTGCCGCGGCCTATTCGCTGTATGGCGGCCTGAAGGCAGTAGCGCTCACGGATATCATCCAGGTAGTGCTGTTAGTGCTTGGCGGGTTGTTGATTGCCTGGATCTCGATGGACAAGGTTTCAGGCGGGCAGGGCGCATTGACGGGGTTCGGCATGGTTTTGGACCAGGTTCCCGAAAAATTCGACATGATCCTGGCCAAAGACCATCCAAGCTATATGAACCTGCCGGGCATCTCGGTTCTGGTGGGCGGCATGTGGATCATGAACCTGTCGTACTGGGGCTTTAATCAGTACATCATCCAGCGTGCCCTTGCCGCAAAGAATAGTCGCGAAGCACAAAAGGGCATTATTTTTGCCGCGTTTCTGAAGATCCTGATGCCCGTACTGGTGGTATTACCCGGCATCGCCGCGGTCATACTCACCCCGGACCTGGCAGCGCCTGACCAAGCCTATCCGGAAGTTATGAAGCTCCTCCCTGTCGGCATCAAGGGCCTGGTATTTGCCGCCCTGATTGCCGCCATTGTCTCGTCGTTGGCGTCAATGATGAATAGCATATCAACCATATTCACGATGGATATCGTCGCCCACCTGCGCCAGCGTAGCGAGCAACAGCTGGTCACGGTAGGGCGCATGACCAGCATGACGGCACTTGTGATTGCCGTGCTGGTCGCACGGCCTTTGCTGGGCAATCTGCCATCAGCATTCCAGTACATCCAGGAATTCACCGGCTTCTTTACGCCGGGCATCGTCGCAATTTTTCTGCTGGCGTTTTTCTGGAAGGCGACCACCGCGAACGGCGCGCTGATCGCGGCCGTAGGATCCTTCGTTTTCTCGCTGATCTGCTACTTCGGCTGGACCACGTTACCTTTCATGGACCGTATGGGATTGGCATTCATCGTGGCGTTGTTGCTGGGTATGCTGGTTTCCCGGCTCGAAGGCAAGGGTGAGCACCCGAATGCCATTGATTACGCAGCGGTCGATACGTCCACCAGCCGCGGCTTCAATTGGGCTACACTTGTCATTATCCTGATGCTAACCGGGTTGTACGCTACATGGTGGTAACAAGAACTTTGCAAATCGGCCTGGCTTGCTTCGCTTGTCTTCTGGCCAGCGGGGCAGGCGCGCAAGAGAACCGGCTGAACTCGGAGTTATCCGTGTTCGGCGGTGTGCGGCTGGGCGGCGAAATCGAAGTGGAAGAATCCAGCGAGGTGTACGAGGCCGATGATGCGTCGAGTTTCGGCATCATCTGGAACACGGAACACTCACGAGACACCGAGTGGGAAGTGTACTTTTCGCGCCAGCAGACCGACTTCGAGCTCGACGATACGCAGCTCGTGGTGCCCGTCATTGAGCTGGACATGTACACGCTGCAGCTGGGCGGTACCTACCTGTTTGATGGCGCCTTCAAAAACAACGACGCAGTGCAGCCGTATATGGCCTTGACGCTTGGCGGGACGCACGTCAAATCAGACGCCGATGGCGCGGATAGCGATACCTTTTTCTCTGGGTCAATCGGCCTTGGGCTGAAATTTCGCCGGGGCGAGCGGCTTGGTTTTCGGCTGGAAGGTCGCCTGCACAGTACGCTGGTGGACGAGAGCAGTCGGGTCTTTTGCAGCGTTGGCCCGGTCGAGAATATTTGCGCGGTTGAGGTGGAGGGTGATGCGCTGGGCCAGTTCGAGGCGTTCGCCGGAATTTCCTTTCGCTTCTGAGCGGCCCGCGCTGCAGCTAACGTTTCATCAACAGCTTGTCGAGATAGGCAAACGCAGCTTCCGATTCGGACTGTGCCATCCAGAACACGGCTTCCTCGCGAACATCCATATGCGCATCTGATTCGACCACGTCGATCATGATCTGCACCGCACGGCCACTATCGTGCATGGAAATGGCTGCCAGGGCGTCCGAGCCCAGGTCTGAGCGGTCGCCAATGTATTGCTCAAACCAGTCGAGGCTCACATCTGTATCCACCAGGCCCAGGTCCGTGGCATCGGGATAGCGCGTCACTGAGCGCTTCCAGCCGCGACACCAGTGACCGATGATTTCGATTTCCTTTGGCTCGCCCGACTTCACTCGCACGTAGAATTTCTCCTCGGCGAACTCGCCGGTTGTAGCTACCTGCCAGGTGTACCAGCCATCGTCACCGAAACTGATGGCCTCCGCTGCGCGCGCTTCGCTGAAAATGCTGGCAGCAACCAGCGCAATGATCAGCAGCAAATTTGCAGTTAGGCTGGACGATCTGTTTGCCAGCCGCATCACTGATCTCCCGCCAGCGCATCGTCGATGATATCCATCGCCAGGTCGCTATCCATGACAACCAGCGCCTCGAGCAATTCGCCTTTCTCACGCGCATTGGTACTGCTGCGGTAGAGCTCCAGGATGGCCTCGCCATAGTCGCCGATAAACAGTCCGTCAATCGCAGCCTCGCGAACATCATCATTAGTGGATGATTTGTAAATCTCGAGCAGCACCGCTTCTGCATTCGGTCCATCGACGATGCCAAGCGCTTCGATGGCCTCTGTCTGGACATCCGGATTACTGCTGTCGCGCGCGAGTCGCTCGAGCTCTTCATGATCGTCGGAGATGATGGCCGCATCGACAAAAGCCTCGGAAGGTCCTTTTGCTTCACGCAGTTTTTTGAGTTCTTCCCGAGCATCCATGACAGCGAGTGTTTCCACGGCTTCCTCGTAGTCGTCGTCATTCGTCGCCGCCATGGCGATGGCAAATACCGCGTCAACGTCGTCTGCAATGAGATATGCCTCGAGGACCGCTTCACGAGTATCTTCGTCGCCATCCGCGTATATGTCAGCTAGAGCTGCCATGGCGGTTGCGTCGCCGTTTATGCCGATCATCTGGATCGCTTCTTCCCGGGCATCCCCGTTGCCGTTCCTGGCAAAGTCCAGTAGAGCAGCTGCGGCCTCGGGTGAGTCCATCTGGCCAAGAACGAACATGGCGCTTTCCATCAAATCGTCGCTGCCGCCGCTCTCCAATAGCTTCAGAACTGCGGGCAGCGCCCGCTCCTCCGGCACGTGGATGAGTGCCTCAAGGGCGATCATCTGCAGCTCTTCTTTATCGCGTGCCGAGTTGCCGTCCTGTGCCTGTACTGTGCCCGCAAGGATCGCGGCCAGTACAACAAAAATCAGTTTTATTCGTGTGTGCATATTCAATGCCTCAAATCAGGTCGAAGTTGTTTCCTTGGATGTGCTGCGCTCGAGTTTGGTTAGCATCACCTTGAGCTGGAAAGCGAGTTGATCGCGCAACGCTTCTGCGTCTTCAGGCGCGATGTCGCTGGCGGCCAGTTGCAGCAGGATTGGCTCGAACGCACGCAATACTCTCGCCAGGTTGTCGGCCTCGTTGCGTTCTGCCGCCTGCTCAAAAAGCCGGTTTTGTTGAATGATTCGCAAAACCAGTGTTGTACGGTCTTCAGCGGTGTCGATCGGCATACTGGCGATGTCGTTCTGCGTGTCGCGAAGGTGCACCTGCATGACGCGATCGAACGAGTTGCCCCGGTCCTGGACGACGTACTCCGTTGGCTCGATGTACTCGGGGTCATCTGCGACGAAAACGCCAATCGCGATGCCGAGCGCAAGGGCGGCCGTTACCGCGGATCCCCAGAAAAAAGAGGACATGCTAAATGCGCGTGCCGTTTGCTTTTGGTCATTAAACTCACGTTGTGCGGCCAGATCGATGCTGTCGTGCCAACGCTGTTTCATGTGGCGCGGTGCCTTGACCTCACGATCCAGGCCGAGGGCATCGAATTCATGCGGTGAATGGTCGTTCATAGTGCTTCTCGCTGTAGTGCGGCCATGCGCACGCGCAGTTTCTTCACGGCGCGAAATATGGCCTGTTTGACTGTGCCGACATTGCTGTCGATTTCCTCGGCGATCTCTTTGAGTCGCCATTGCTCCAGGTGCTTCAAAACAAAGCAGACACGCTCGATCTCGCTGAGCTGGCGTAACGCCTGTGCCAGGTCGCGTCCCAGCTCTTCATCGGCACGAACGTGTTCGGGCGTCGGCGATGGGCCCTCGACGTCGTCTTCCAGCGCCTCGAAAACTCCCGGTTTGGATTTACGCAGCAATTGCAGCGCGGCGTTGATAGCAATGCGATGGATCCAGGTGTCCAGCCGGGCCGAGCGATCAAACTGGTGGCGCTTGTTCCAGGCATTCAGCAAGGCGTCTTGCACGGCGTCCTCCGCGAGGTCCCGGTTGCGCGTGATCTTCAGGCACGCCGAGTACCAGCGGTCCGAACGCGTCGAGATCACTTCGTGAAATTCCGCCTGTGTCGGCGGGCCCTGTCTGTTCAAAACTGCCACCATCCCCTATTGGATGTACCGGTGTTGGAATTGGTTAGCCCCGGTGCGGCTAAAAGGTCAGCGAGAATTTCGCGCCGCCGCCGTCATTTGGCATCACGCGAATAAAGCCGCCATGTGCCGTCATGACCTGTCTGGCCAGCGCCAGGCCTACGCCGGACCCGCCTTCCTTGGTGGTGTAAAAGGGCACAAAGATCTTGCTGGCGAGGTTATCAGGGACGCCGGGACCGTTATCACGTACTTCTATGACCGTGTTACCGCGGCGATTGAGTCGCCCGTGCAATTCAATCCTCGGGCTCTCGGTATCCTTACCTGCCTGCCAGGCATTCCGCAGGAGGTTCAGCAATACCGGCTCGAGCAGATCGCGATCGACAAAGACATCGAGACCGGTGGGCTCGACCCGCTGGCTCAGCGCGACGCTGCCCGCCGGCCATTCTGCCGCGGCGAGCCGGCTGGCGGACTCGAACAGGTCGGCAATAGCAACACGTTTTTTCTCCGGCGGGGCAAGGCGGGTCAGCTGACGATAGCTGTGCACAAACTGCATCAGGCTGTCCGAGCGCCGCGCGACAGTCTCGATTGCATCATGCAAGTCAGCAAGATCATCCGCCAGGGGCGAATCCTTGCCGGTTTTTTCGATAATGTCATTAGCCAGGTCGGTGGCGGTGGTGGCCAGTGACGTCACCGGCGTAATTGAATTCATGATCTCGTGCGTTAATACCCGCACCAAGTCTTGCCAGGCCTGGGCCTGCGTGACGTCGAGCTCCGTTTGGATATCCTGTAAAGAGATCAAGCGGTCATGGTTGCCCGCGACGATGATCTCGGTTGCCGCCAGCGTCAGCTGGTACTCCACATCTTCTACAGAGAAGGTGACCAGCTCTCGATTGCCTGGCACGGAGTCAGCGACGGCCTGACAGAAACTCGGGCCAAACTGCCGTAAATCGCGCAGCTGGGTCACTTCGACCGAACCGAACAGCCGGCGGGCTGCGTTGTTTTGCGGGGTAATGGAATCGTCGCTGTGCAGGATAAGTAGCGGCACCGGTATGTGCTCGATCAGGGCGTTCAGCCGGCGAACTTCAATTTCCCGACCTTCGCGTTCGTTGCGCATCCGATCGAGGATCTCGGTGAATGCTTCGCCCAGCTCCTTGAACCCGGTGCCAACGTCGTCGAAGGCAAATCGTTGGGAGAAGTCTGCGAACCGCGCTGCATCCAGAAAGCGAGCGATTTCGCGATTGGTACGGCCAACAAAGCGCCACAGTTCCGCGGAGAACAGCAGCAATAACACGACAGCAATCAAGGTGGCGCTGTAATACCCCGGTACCAGCAGTAACCAGACGGTTGCCGCGATTGCGAGGCCAACCAGCACAACGCGTATTGCCAGGAAGATTGTGAAGCGCTTAAAGACCATGCTTTTCCATGCGGCGATAGAGCGACGCGCGCGTCAGTCCCAGCTCTTTTGCAGCGTGGGAGATATTGAAGCCGTGTTTGCGCAACGCTGCGGCGATCGTCTCTTTCTCCACCTGCTCAAGATTCAGCGGAGTTTCGTGGGTACGCTGGGCAGACGTTGCCACCTGTTGCGATAACTGCAGGTTTTCCGGTTCCACAACAGCGCCATCGCACAAGATGACAGCGCGTTCAATTGTGTGCAGCAACGCCCGCACGTTACCTGGCCAGTCGTAGGCAATCAGCTCGGCTTCAGCCTGCGGCGAAAAGGTTTTCCCGGTGTCGCCGTACTTGCGCGAGTAGACCGACAGGTAGTGATTGGCAATTGGCAGGATATCGTCCCGGCGCTCGCGCAATGGTGGCACGGTAATTTCAACGGTATTGAGCCGGAACAGGAGGTCCTGCCGGAAATGGTTCTTGTCACGCAGTGTCACCGGGGCGACATTGGTTGCAGCGATGACACGAACGTCGATTGCATGCGGCTTGTCGGCGCCGACCGGCGTCAACATGCGCTCTTCCAGCACTCGCAGGAGCTTTGCCTGCAGGCCAAGCGCGAGGTTACCGATCTCATCGAGAAAAATCGTGCCGCCGTTTGCGGCATCGAATCGGCCCGTGCGGTTAGCATCGGCGCCGGTAAATGCGCCTTTCCTGTGGCCAAACAATTCGGATTCGAATAGCGATTCGGTGATTGAGCCCATGTCGACCGTCAGGAACACGTCGTCGGAACGTTTCGACAGGCGATGCAATTCGCGCGCGATCAGTTCCTTGCCGGTTCCGTTTTCTCCGAGTATCAGTACGTTGGCGTCGGTGGGCGCAGCTCTTTCAACGATGCCCAGGACGTCGCGCATCTGCACCGAGTCTCCGATGATGCGGTTTTTGCTCGAGGTCGTTGCTTCCTGCAGGGCACGGTTAGCCTCGCGCAGTGACTCCGCTTCCAGGCGACTTCGGTGTAACTTCACGCCGCTGGATACAGTCGCGGCAATTTTCTCGTTTTGCCAGGGCTTGGCAATGAAGTCGGTCGCTCCCAGCCGCATCGCTTCAACAGCGGTGTCCACATTGCCGTGGGCCGTAATCATGATGACGACAAGATTCGAGTCGTAGTCCAGGATTCGCCTGAGCAAGTTCAGGCCCTGTTGTCCGGACGACTCGCCCGGGCCGAAGTTCATGTCGAGCAGGACAACATCGAAAGAATGCTTCTTCAGCAGGTCCGGAACCTGCTCGGGATTGCTGCAAACCACTACTTCATCGAATTGCCGACGCAGCAACAGGCGGCCTGCCTTCAGGATGTCCTCGTCGTCATCCACGACCAGGATACTGGCGTTGTGTTCGGTTTGGCTCATACGGTCCCCAGACTGTTCGAAATCGTACACTGGCTGTTCGGATTCGTACAGTTCCGGCTGCTGCATTTGTTGGGTTAGAACATAAAGCCTATATTTATCAGTGCCTTACAAACTTGGCACGGGTCTTGCTATCTCTCGTTATATGCATGTTAGGAATCAACGGGATACAAGCAACGTGACCAAAGTCAGCAAACTCGCCTCGCAGCCGCCCACCAACCCGAAAACGGTATCTGGCCAGGGGATGGATCGTAAAGTCGAAAAGCGTGTGTCTAACGGCCGCAAGGCCGCCTATGTCATTGCCGGCATCCTGGTGCTGGCCTTTGGCTGGTGGCTGACCAAGCAGTTGCTGGGTGGACGGACGCTGAGTGTCGATGCGCAACGCATTGAAGTATCGACCGCGACTGTGGGCATTTTTGAAGACTTTATTCCCTTGCGTGGTCGGCTGGTGCCGCGCAGCACCGTGTATCTCGATGCGATCGAAGGCGGTCGTGTCGAGGAAGTATTGATTGAGGACGGCGCCATCGTCGCAGCGGGCGACCCGATTGCCTTGCTTTCGAACACTAATCTGCAGCTTGAGGTGCTGGGGCGCGAGGCGGCCGTTACCGAACAGCTAAACAATATGCGGACTATCGAGCTGCAGCTTGAGCAGAATCGCCTCGCCCACAAGCGCAACCTGGTCGAGATCGACTATGAAATCGTGCGCCTTGAGCGCGCCATCCGGCGCCAACGCGAACTGGCATCGCGCGACCTGGTTTCACAATCGACGATCGAAGAGCTCGAAGACGAACTGACCTACTTCACGAATCGCCGCGAGGTGACGCTGGAGAGCCAGGCAACGGATGCGCGGATGCAGGCACAACAGCTGCAGCAACTGCGCGTTGCCGGTGACCAGTTAGAGGCAGGACTGGCCTTCGCCCGGGCCAATCTTGAGGACCTGAACGTACGGGCGCCGGTCGCCGGCAAGCTGTCGGGGCTCAACATCGAAGTCGGCCAGTCAATTGCACCGGGCGGGCGACTCGGCCAGATCGATGATCCGGATGCCTACAAGCTCAACGCCAGTATTGATGAATACTACCTGGGCCGGGTTGACCTGCAACAGACGGCGGTCGCCGAGCTCGGCAATCGTGACCTGGACCTGGTGGTTTCCAAGATCTATCCGCAGGTTAACGGCGGGCAGTTCGAAGTCGACATGCTGTTTGTTGATGAACCAGCCGGTCTGCGGCGTGGCCAAACCATGCAGGTCAAGCTGTCCCTGGGCGACAACAGCGAAGCTGTGCTGATTCCCAACGGCGCTTTCTACCAGGAGACCGGTGGCAACTGGATATTTGTGGTATCGCCGGATGAAACCGAGGCGGTACGACGAACCGTTCGTATGGGCCGCCGCAATACCGATTTCATCGAAATACTCGACGGCCTCGAGCCGGGCGAACGGGTCGTCACTTCACCGTATACAGGCTATGCCAGTCTGGATCGACTGTCACTTAACTAGAGGAAGGAAGATGCTCAAACTGCACAACATGTACAAGGTTTATCGAACCGACGAAGTGGAGACGGTCGCGCTCAACAGCGTCAATCTTGAAATCGAGCAGGGCGACTTTGTGGCGATTATGGGCCCGTCCGGCTGCGGCAAGTCGACGCTGCTGAATATTGTCGGGATGCTCGACAACCCGACTGACGGCGATTATTTCTTTTTCGACGAGAACGTTGCGCAATATTCCGAATCCCAGCGCAGCGCCATTCGCAAGAAGAATATCGGCTTTATTTTTCAGAGCTTCAATCTCATCGACGAGCTAAACGTCAGCGAGAATATTGAGCTTGCATTGCTGTACCACGACATGCCGTCTGCGGAACGCAAGAGAAAAGTCGACGAAGTGATGGATCGCATGGGCATCGCCCATCGGGCCAAGCACATGCCCGGGCAACTGTCGGGCGGACAACAGCAGCGCGTGGCGGTCGCACGGGCAGTGGTTGGCGACCAGCCGCTGATTCTTGCTGATGAGCCCACCGGTAACCTGGATTCGGTACACGGCCAGGAGGTCATGGAAACACTCCGCTCACTGAATGCCGAAGGCACAACCATCGTGATGGTTACGCACTCCGCCGCCCATTCGGACTATGCACGGCGCACGGTGAGCCTGTTCGATGGCCACGTGGTCACTGATAACCTGCGCGCCGCCTGATTAGGAAGAACAATGATCTGGAATAACATCAAAATCGCGCTGCGCAATATTCGCAAGAACAAGTTGTATGCAGCCATCAATATTCTGGGGCTTGCCCTGGGGCTGAGCATTTACATTTTCGGCGGCTTGCTGGTTAAGTATGAGCAGACGCACGATGCGTTTTTCGCGAACAGCGATCGCGTTTACACGATCAGCTCCGAGCTTGCCGCCGATCTGGATGTTGGTGTCGACACACTGAGTACAGCCCACTCCGCAATCGGTCCGATCATCGAATCGGAGTTGCCGGACGTGGACGCCGTGGCGCGGACCATCAGCGATGAATTCCTGGTGTCCTCGGGCGACAAGAGTTTCTACCAGCCGCTGAGGTTTGCGGATCCGTCGTTCCTCGAGATCTTCGATCTGCAGTTCCTTCACGGTGATGAAAATTCATTGTCGGACCCGTCCGGGATCATTATCTCGGAGGCAGCGGCCATAAAATACTTCGGCAGTACCGATGTTCTGGGCGAGGTGCTGACCTTCGATAATGAGTATGACTTACAGATTGCGGGCGTTTTTGCTGACGTGCCGCGCAATTCGCACTTCAATTCACTGCCGATCATGGAGGTTTCCATCGACATGGTTGCGCCAATCAAGGCGCTGGTCCGGATTCGGGAATTCGACGAGGCTGGAGGCTATAACAACCTGTCGCTGGGCAACATGACCTATGTGATGCTCCCGGAGACGCTTGGTATCGACTGGCTGCAAGATCAACTGGACAGCATTTATGAGCGGATAGTGCCGGAGGATGGCAAGGAGTCGGTGCAGTCGATCTTTCCGCTACCGCTGCTGCACGCCAATCTTGCGATCTGGGACACGATGGGGATGCCCGTCGTCGCGGTCGTGCAATTGCTGAGTTTCCTGGTGTTGGTGGTTGCGTGCGTGAACTACACTAATCTCGCAACAGCCCAGGCACTGCGTCGTTCCCGTGAAGTGGGCATGCGCAAGACGATGGGCGCAACACAAAAACAGTTGCTCGCCCAGTTCCTGGTTGAGAGTGTTCTGATTGCGGCCATCGCAATGGTAGTCGCGATTGCGGCTCTCGAAGTGGTTGTGCCGCTATTTAACAATGTGTCGAGCAAAATTCTGACGCTGAGGTATATCGAGACCTTGCCCTGGCTGGCGGCTACAACCCTGTTAGTCGGCGTGTTCGCAGGCTTGTATCCCGCCTGGCTGATTACTCGGGCCAGCCCGATTGACGCGCTACGCGATGTTGCCCGCAAGGGCAAAAGTGGTTCACGAGTACGGAGCCTCATGATCGGTGCGCAGTTCGCCATCTCCGCGTTCATGCTCGCTTTGGTGTCGATCGTGTACATGCAGAACCAGAAAATCGAGGAAGGCAGCTACATCTTTCCGCGCTCCGAGATCTACAATCTGTCCCGCCTGAATGTTGACCTCATACAAGGGCGGCTGGACACACTGCGTCACGAGCTCAACGCGATTCCCAACGTCGATAGCGTTGCATGGTCGTCACAAGTGCCCTACGAACAAAGCAACTCGAGCACTAAAGTGTCCGCCAGACCAGCCGACGAGGCCGGAGCGTTTAATATGAACTGGATGCGCATGTCGCCGGAATTCCTGGAGACTTATGACATCGAGTTACTGGCCGGACGCAACCTGGACCGGGATCTTAGTAGTGACCTTCTTATCAGCGATGAAGAGACCGAAGTCGTCAACGTTCTGGTCAATGAGTTAATGCTGGCGTCGCTTGGCATCGCGAGCCCTGAGGAGGCTATCAACCAGCGTATTTATCTCCAGAACGATGAGGATGATGAAAGCCTGTTGCGCGAGATGGTTATTGTCGGGGTCGTGCCGACCCAGAACATTCTCGGCCTGTTCAATTCCGAGAAGCCCTGGGTATTTGCCTACTGGCCGGAGACTTTCCGGATGGGTTCGATCCGAATCACCGGCGGCAACATGCTCGCGACCATTGACGAGGTTGAGAAAGTCTGGGATCGCGTTATTCCGGAGTATCCGATTCAGGGTCGATTCCTGGATGACGTATTCAACGATGTGTACCTCATTCTAAAGTACATGAACATGGCGCTGGCTGGTTTTGCATTCGTTGCGCTGGCCCTGGCGCTGATCGGATTGTTCGGGCTGGCCGCATTCATGGCAGCGCAACGTACCAAGGAAATTGGTGTGCGCAAGGTGTTGGGAGCGAGCTCGGCGCAGATTGCGCGGCTGCTGGTATTGCAATTCTCCAAACCGGTTGCCTGGGCTCTGGCGGTGGCCTTGCCGTTGGCCTTCGTTGCCTCCAATACCTACCTGAATTTCTTCGCCGATCGCATCAATTCAGCGATTCCCATTCTGCTGGTTTCGGGAGCGGTTGCGGTGCTGTTGGCCTGGGGTACGGTTGCAGGCCATGCGATCAAGATCGCTCGTTCAAATCCCGTTTTGGCATTGCGCTACGAATGATTCGGAAAAGTTCCAGCGGCGGTTATCCTCACCACTGAATTCCCTGGCTGTGAGGGTGCCGCCGCGTTTTCTGAACCATTCGACAATCAGGTCGCGATTGAAGCGCGCGTCTTCGCCATAGTCGAAACCACCTTCGGGCATGGCCGGCGAGAAAATACCGTCGCCCAGGGTGGCGAGAAAATCATTGGTCGAGATTCGAATTCGGTCGTCGTCGGCAATCTCCCGGCCGTTATTCAGGACCATCTTGATGTCCGTTTCACTATCAACGCAGTCGACGAATACCCGCATCCCGGAAAAGCCTGCACGGCGACTGCTCCGTTCTGCTTGCGCAGTGATTACGCGGCGCAAATCGGCACCGGATACATCGAGCACGACCACGCGATTGTCGAAGGGTGATATCTCGTATACGTCGCCAAACGTGACGGGGCCTGAATCCAGGTCGGCGCGGATGCCTCCCGATACGTTGTGAATCGAAATGTCTGCGTCGACGCCTTCTAAAATGGCGTCGGTGAACAGCCGGGCA
>Ga0102946_1000157_pt1 | contig 23291 bp, 10 predicted proteins | sample SalPon2A_A_D1_MG_FD_78209 | JGI IMG/M metagenome (GOLD analysis project Ga0102946, IMG submission 78209) | Soil microbial communities from South San Francisco under conditions of wetland restoration - Salt Pond MetaG R2A_A_D1_MG | ecosystem: Environmental > Terrestrial > Soil > Wetlands | place... | reverse complement strand
CCCGGATTGCCGGTTGCAGCAGCGAGCCCCAATCCAGCGTACCGAACCGGTCATGCATGGCCTGCCATGCAGCAGATGCACCAGGTGTGGATACCGCCTTTGGTCCAACGCGGTTTTCCATGTAATTAGGCGTGGGCGCACGATAAACATCGGGATCAACACCCACCGGAATTTTGCCACTGGCATCGAGGTAATACGGCTGACGGTCCGCCGCGGAATAGACCATGATCGTCCCGTATCCGCCCATACCGGACATCATCGGTTCGACCACATTAAGGGTGGAAGCAATCGCGACCGCGGCATCAAAAGCATTGCCACCAGCCGCCAGGATTTCGAGACCTGCTTCAGTTGCAACAGGATGGGCGGAAGAGACCATACCCCGGGTGTATCGTTCAGCAGCCATGACCTGGGCATTGGTCGATTCGGCGAGCTGGTTTTCAGAATCGCCCTCTGGCGCACAGCCCGCCAATGAAAGGCACAACAATGGCATTAATAAAAAATGTCTGGTCATCACCGGGTCCTGCTCCTGCTCCTGCTCCTGCTCCTGCTTTCAGGATTCATTTGATCGAAAAGTGGGCTCTGACCCCATTGATTGAATGAATTGTATGGGTTTCCGTCTATTTTTTCTTGATTGATGGTGAAGGGCTTTTTTGGCTTGACTCTAAATATTTTGCGTGCCCCCCTCTGCAAACCCGTTTACTGTTCGAAAGATGAATGGCGGCCGGCCATTTACCGCGGAGACTCTCGAGTACTAGCTGGTCAGACACCTGCTTTGGTAAAAACAGCAAAAAGTTCAGAGCGCTGTTCTCGAATTCTTCTTCTTCGTTGTTAGCCACGGCACCAACTCAAAAATTTACTGTCTCTAAAAGAGTCACCACTCAGATCTCGAGAAAAAGGATTCATGAAGAAAAATATATATATCTGGTTCACTATTGCCATGGCCACATTGCTCAGCACATCAGCCTCAGCACAAATCATCAGGCCTGACAGTGTCCAGTTGTGTGGCCCTGCAATCGCAACAAACCAGGTCATGGTGCTGGACCTGCGGTCCTATGGCGGTCGGGATATTGGTGGACAGCGAGCATTCATCAGGGAACATGCCGGCAACTACGTTCCGGCTCACACGAACCTGCTGCTCGTGCGCGTACCGCAACCGGTCAGCACCACTGATATTGACGCGCCGCTGGTGCAATCACAGATTGAAGCGGCAAAGTTTGGTTGCGATCTGGTGCTGGTGTACAGATCAGAGATACGGAGCGCATCTGATTCAGGTGGTTGGCTTTCGACCGCTGAGGTTCAGTTTGCTACCCGTACCCGGTGAACATACTGGAGTGCGCGAGGCATGCCCGACGTGCTCCACGACAAAAAGCGTGAGCGCCTGGGCGTATCGCAATTCATATAGTCCTATGACTGGAACTCACCACGAACACGCTTCAGTGTCTGACGCCAGCAGAACTCGTCCAGTTCACGAACTGCGAATGACCGACAGCCATCCGGATGGTTTTTCGACCATCCAAGCTCCAGACTTCCACTGGTGTGCTGATTGATTTCTTGTTTCGTGGGCCAATCAGCCGATGCAGGCTTCACCCACACAAACCAGGCACCAGGAGCGACTGCCAGGATGCGCACAGCACCCCAGTCGCCGTCATACTCGCCTGAAATGCGATCGGCCTGCTCAATGTCCAGTTTTGCTGTCGGGTCCGATGGTCGGCGCGCTGCCAGGCATGCAGTCAGCACATCCGCGGTGCATTGCTGAAGGTAGATTCTGTCGCCGTCGGGCTCGAACCTGATCTGCCAGCGCCCATGCACCGGCTCGACCGAGGCCTGCCATAAGTTATGTGATAGATCACCAGTCAGCTTCTGTGCCTCTTCAATCGAGATGGCATTCGGCATCGGACAGGCAGGTGTATTGGCGGCAGCCCAGTCCAGCCACTTTACATAGCTGAGTTCGACGTTTGGCTCAGTATCGGCTCCTGCAGGTATGGCCGGTCCGCGCCCCGCCTCAAGATAGACCTGAGGTTCGCCCAGTTCCTCTTTAAGCCTGGGAGGAATTTGCGTTCCAACATACGCCTTTTCAATGAATTCATCGGGCAACATGACATCATGAGTAGACACATAATGTGAAAGTCCTTCAGGCCAGCCCCATTCGCCGTCGGTCAGCTCCAAATGTCCAGTGGGTTCTTCACACAACAGGCACTTTGAATGTCCCAGGTACTCCCGGCAGGGAATCCCGGACTGCAGGTACTTGATCACTGCCTTTTGATCCTGTTGATTCCATGTTCCGAACAGTTCGGCAGGATCCGGACAGCCAGAATAAAACGGTAATGACTTTTCCTCGCCCGAGGACCACAAGCCGATCATTTCAACCCGTTTTGGTTGCATGTTTTGATGCCCGGGTTGATTGGCTAATCTTTGATGGATGTACCGGTTTGCTGTGCGATGCGTGAGCGCAGTGTCTCATAGGCATCAAAGTCATAATCGCGGGGTGAAATATGCTCAACTTCCTCGGAAAGCTGAATGGCAGCACCCGCTTCTTTCCAGTTTCCTAACTCCGAGTATGCACGGGCAATCTGGAAATAAGGCAGGTAGTCTATGAACCACATGCCATACATGCGTTTGTCGCGCATGGGTTCATTTTTCAGGTTGGCGCCCATCTGCAGGGCTTCCAGGCTGCGCTCAGCGTCGCCCGCATTCAGCAACGCCACACCAAACTCGTAGTGGAAATACCAGGGCAACTTATTCCGGTCAATTTTTGTAGACAATGCGCAGCGGCGCAACACATCACGGCGAAGTTGCTGAAGCTGATTTTCGGAAAGGGGCTGATTAGCAGGTTGAGATAATTCTGACTCCTGGGACTCTCCCTGGCCGTTGCCTGATTCAGGATCGAAATTTGCGTTTACAGGCCCAACGGCAAGTGCCACCAGGCCAGCGGCGATTGCCCCGGCCAGTGGTTTACGACGCGCGTTCATTTTCCTTTTCCGATGCATCCTTTCGTTCAATTCCGATAGCCTAATGCACTATTGGATAGCGACGCTGTGAAATGGTTCATAGACAGCACACGCCGGGCATGATGGTGCTCAGAGCAGCCGGCAGTGGCCGGCGCTCTCAACCAACAATCAGAACCTGAAAATACCCGACAGAATGACGGTATCGACATCGTCAGCAAAACTCGCACCCAGGTCGACCTGGAAGACTTTCTCGCCAATACCCTGGCGACCAAATGTGGCACCAAGCCCCAGGGTCAAAACAGTTTCATCGGTATCGAGTGCAACGATTCCATCATGATCTTCAATCGTGAAGGCGCCGCCCCTGACGGTAAATGTCCGGAGCACGTTTCCGCCGAAAGTAAAGACATTTTCAATCCCGAAGTTGAAGCTGACTTCATCATCAATGGGTTCGGTAATCGGGCCCTGCAGATTCGCAATATTCGGGTCGTTCATCGGGAATCCGGAACCCTGGAAGTTGGTTCTCTGCGACTGATCATTGATGTTCGTACCAAAGCCCTGGGTGACCATGCGTGGTGGGTTCAGGTCAGAATAGTAGATCTGGTTAACATCAAGTGACAGCAATAACGTCTGTGTGGGGCGCCAGGCTATACCCAACGACAAGATGTCCGGAACAGCAACTTTGGTTGTTCCTGAAACCGATTGATCCATCCAGGTTTCTGCAACAAAATCCGGCCCAAGTGCAGCGAAAAGGGCCTGGCAATCCTGTAGGAGTTGATCCGCACCAGTTGCATTACAACCGGCGCCAGCGTCAATACTTCCGCTAGTTGGCATGGTGAATTCAGGCCCATCTTTGTACACCAGTCCGAAAGACCAGTTTCCACCTGGGTTGTACAGCAAGCCGACGTTGAATGAAACGTCGTCATCGGAGGCGTCGACGCGTGCATCGTAGGTGAAATTGTCGCGCACGACCTGTCGATATTGTTCTGCAGTGCCGTTACCACCGATTCCGCCCACACCCTCAGCCAAAAGCTGCTCGATGTCGCCGAAATGATTGATTTCCCATATGTCCTGGCTGCTCAGGTCCAGGTCTGACTGCTGGACACTCACGCCAATCGACCAGCTGTCAGTCATACGAAAAGCCGCACTCAGCCCATAGCTATCCAACGAAGCACTCACCGAATTGAAGTTGGTGTACTCGTCAAGAAATACGGGGTCCAGCCTTGAATCCGGCTGGGACTGTGCTGAGCTGAAATCAATCTGGTTCGAGTAATATCCGGAGAATACCCAGCGATCCAGTGGGTAGACAAAACTGGCAAAGGATACATCGGTGGTCGAATCCGAGTATTGCTTTTGCAAATCCCCCGCTTCATAAAGCGCTGCCGAGTCATATGCGTCCGGGTCCAGGAAAGCAAAGTCAGCATCCGTATCGCGACCATGGAGTGAAAATTCAGGCGCAGTCAGATTTGTAAGCCCTGCCGGGTTGGCCAGGGATGCTGTTGCATCGTCAGCCACGCCAACAAAGGCGCCACCCAGTCCCAGGGCACGCGCGCCGGGAGGTAAAAGATCAAATGGCAGGCCCGATATTTCTGCAGTGGGCGGTTGAAGTTCTGCAGCAAAATCCTGAGCGAAAACGTTGAAAGAGGCAGTCAACAAAAGTAGTGCGATAAGAAATTTTTTCAACCTTAAATCCTCCGATGATGCGGGATACGACATGACTATGCTACAAACTATAGCAGTATTCGAAAGGGTTTGTTAATGGCTCAGGAACCTAACCTGTGTCTCCAAACAGAAGCATGAATTTGGGGGAAAATGCCGCTACATACGGTGAGAACCCGCCATCAATACTTTTAATCTGACGAATATCAGATTTCGCCCGTTCCAGTAGGTTTGTGTTTTCACTACCCGACAATGTGTAAAGGTTAAACAGCGCTGCTGAGCGAAACAGCATGCCCTGGATTTTTTCGCTGGGCTCGCTAAGGTCATCCGGATCGACCATGTCGACAACCTCCTGGTAGTTGCCCGCAAAGTACGCATTGGCAGCCTGTTGTAATTGCTCAGGTGGGGTCCGCCTGATTTCTTCATCCAACTGGGCCTGCCATTCCTGCAGCGCGGCGGTCAGCTGAATTCGTCCATTTGCAATCCCTCGCGCCTGAGCCTCCAGCGCCGCAACAGAATCTTCCACGGTCAGGCTCTTGCCTGCCGTAACGGCCGTCAACAGTGCCTGCCTGACATCGGCAGTTTCCTGGCTGGCCCGTTGGTCTGAAAGCACATTCTCGGCGGCAACGATGGCGTCCTGAAGTTCGCGATGAGCCAGTGCACGAGCTTCCCGTTCACGCTGTTGTTGTTGTACCGCATCCTGCTCACGTTGCTGTTGCTGGATACGATCCTGCTCCAGGGCAGCCAGCCGCTCGGCTTCCAGACGGCGAAGCGTGGCAGCACGATTTTCAGCCGACTCAGTATTCAACCTGGCCTCATTGGCCGCGAGCATGGCCTCCGCACGGATATCTGAAATTTGACCTTCATCGGCCGCTTCCACAGCTACAGCAAGACGATCACGCAATTGTCCGACGATATTGAGTGATGCATCGAGACGCGGTTTCCAGTCAGAATTCCATTCGCCCGACAGGTTCGGGTCGGTTGAAAGGGCAGCGAACTCCGCATTGGCTTCTTCGAGAACATTAACCTCATCGCTCGCGGCCTGTGCAATCCGCGAAACATCAACCGTTTCAGGCTGACAGGTCGCCAGGCCGGCTTCAAGCTCGGCGAACTCGTCTGTCATGTTCTGAATCTCGCCCTGCTCCGTGGCAGTCTGCCAGGCCTGGGCTGCACCAATACAGTCACCCTGCTCAAACAACGCCTTGCCCAGGTAAAAGTGAGGCACATAAGGAACAAAGTTCATTCCTGACAACCTGATTTCAGCCTGTGATCGGGGCTCTTCAGCGATGGCTTCCTGCATTTTGCTGGCGACTCGTTCCCAGTCGTCTTTTCGTAGCGCCGCCAGGCCCTGACCGTAATCCCGTTTGAAATCGGCCAGCACAACACCGGGCGCAAACAGGATCGCGGCCGCGATCATCAATATGAACCTGCGATCAGTCATTGCCGTGCCTGTGCCAGCCTGATTTTTCGAAATAGGCCTGCGCCGTCATGAGGTTCAAATCTGTGCGCCGGACGGTCGTTTGCTGGGCAATAACATCCACCGACATTTCCGCCCGGGTAACGGCATCGCCCGCTTCGACTACAACCGAATAGGTTCCCGCAGGCAAGGTAATCATGACAGGCGTTTCAGTTCGGTTAGGTAGCGCAACGGTCTCGTTTTGCTGATTACGGATTTCAATCACTCGACCCCACGGGGTCGCATCAATCGCCAGGCGGCCGGAAATGGACGCAATCCACTGATTCTGACTGCTGATCAGACTTGTCTGCGCATTCTCCAGATCCTGATTACCGGGATATACATTTAACGCGTATTCAAGCAATGCAAGCGCAGGATCATAGTCATCAACAGAAACGTACTGTTGCGACTGGTCAGTGATCCGGGTAAGAAATCGACTCAGGCGCTCTGAAACGGCAACTTCATTGGGAAATTGCCGGATCGATTCCTGGAATACCCGATCAAACTCATCAATCAGCGCAGAGTTCACGGGGCTTTGAGCCAGCAACGCATCCAGCGATTCCAATTGACTTTCGAGACGTTCACTGGCCTCAACCTGGGCAATCTCCTGGTCGAGGTTTCGGATCAGCCCTGAATACCTGGACTCACCCGGGAAGGGCGTCAGTGCGGCCTGCAATAGTGCTTTCGACTGCTGGAGTTCGCCTTCTCTTTGCAGGGCCCTGGCAGCAGCAAAAACTTTGTCTGGAATTGAGGCTATACCGTTGCGGGCAGATTGATTATCAGGATCGAGTTCCTCAATGCTGCGATAAACCTCAAGTGCATTACCCTCTGCACCAACAGCAATGAATCCCGGAGTGCCCTGCTCAACTGCGAAACCAGGGAAGAACCGTCCCGCATTGGCCAATCGTTCTGCGAGTTGCAAACGGGTCTGAACCGCTCGGCTCTTTTCATCCAGCATTCCGGTCGCCTGCTCCTGCACAGCCAGTAATTCCGGATGCTGGGGAACGGCTTTGAGCCCATCGCTTGCGGCGCGAAGGCTTGCAGGCAGGTCTTCTGATTCCAGCGCGGCGTTGGCTTGCGAAAGATAAGCGCTGGCGATCCTGTTTTTACCGGCAATGGCTTCAGGGCTGTCCGGCCGAATCGCCAGAACACGGTCGAAGCTCTCAAGAGCATTGTTTCCTGCCGGGGCAACCAGCTGCTGATTTTCTAATTGCGACTCGGCACGGGCCAGCAACTGATCGATTTCAATTTGCTCGCCTGCAATCCGCTCTGCCTCGGTTATCTCGCTCTGCAGATTTGCGGCCAGCGTTGACCCGGGGAAAAGAGATTCGACCTGCGTCAATATCGACTTGGCAGACAAAGACTCTCCTGCATTCCAGTCCTCCCGCGCTCGCGACACCAGGTCTCTTTGTATGTCACTCAAACCACTGCGCGCTGTCTCATTGAGATCGTCGAGCTGGAGCACTTCACGAAAGGCTTCGTAGGCATTATCCGGATCGGGTGGGGCCAACCGGTCAGCTGCCACCGCCTGCTCGGCCGTGGCGAGCAGCCTGCTGATGTCTTCCTGGCGTTGGCGTTCAGCTATGGCAGTGGAGATCTGGGCCTTCACTTCGAGTAAAGACTCATTTTCAGGTGCCAGCAACAGGCCATCGTCCACGAAGCTCAGTGCACCCTCAAGATTGCCCTGGTCAATACGATCAATTGCGTCTGTCCAGTACTCCTCGGCGAGTCGATCCGCAGCTTCCTGGGCAGGCCCATACCCAGGGGCCATTTCAAAAACCTTGCGAAGCATATCGGCGGCATTTTCGCCCTCAGGTTCGTAAAAATTGTTGGTGATCATGTAGCCATCGAAGCGATCGAGCAGTTTTTCAATCCGCCTTTCCTCGATTGGCGACAGGTCGTATGAGGGGGCCAGGAAAAAGTAAGCGCCAATTGATACCGCGAGGACAAGACCAAAAATCCCGAGACGAATCTTTTTCTGCAGACTGGTTTTACCCAGAATTGTATTGATGGTGGCGCCTGTCCAGGTGTTTTGTTCGGTCTTCGGCCTGGATGTCTTGTCTGTGACCTGAAATTTTGGGTCGCTAAGCTGCGAAGGGTCAAAAATACGTGTCTGGTTGGAAATTTCGGTGGCGTAATCTTCGTCAGTCAGGGATATCCGCTGCAGGTGATTACAAAAATCGATACAGCTCTGGTAGCGATCTTCCTGCTTCTTGGCCAGCATCAGGTCGATCACCGGTTGCAACTCGGCTAAATGCGATGGTAACGGCCTGGGCGGCGTGTTGATCTGGTGCATGGCCATTGCCATCGGCTCAGAAGCCTCGAAAGGCAATTCGCCTGTCAGCAACCGGTACAACATCAGGCCGAGGCTGTAGATATCCGAGCGCTGATCAACGTCATGAGCCATGATTTGCTCAGGACTCATGTACTGCGGCGTACCGATCATCATGCCTGTCTGAGTCAGCGTATGACCCGAATCAAGAACACGCGCGATCCCGAAATCGGTGAGCACCGGTGTGACGTTGTTGCGGAACATGATGTTGGAAGGCTTCAGGTCGCGATGAATAATTTTCTGAAGGTGTGCCGTATGAAGCGCGAGTGCGACCTGGGCACAAATCTTGATGACGTCGCCGACGTTCATCACGCCTGACTTCATCCTGTCCTGAAGCGTCCCGCCGCGCAGGTATTCCATGACCATGTAGACGATTTCATCGTGTGTGCCGATGTCGTAAATTGGCACGATGCTGCGATGGGTCAGCCGGGCAAGAACCTGCCCTTCGTGCAAAAAGCGGGTACGGAACTCTTCACTGCCCTCGGTGAGCGAATGATGAAGCACTTTGACGGCAACTTCACGGCCGAGATTTTCCTGGATGGCGAGAAAGACACGCGCCATGCCTCCGGAGCCAATCTGCTCCTTTAGGGTATAACCTGGAATTTCAATTTCGACCGGCATATATCAGTCATCAGCGGGGCACCATTTTTTCATAAGAATACGAAAATTGCCCGTCAACCCACCTTTTCAACCGCGAACTGCGTAACTGGCCAAGAAGTATACTGAATTTCACTGAAGACCTACTCGGGTGCAGCAACCTTGATTCACAATATTTGCGCAACTTAATACCTCTGTGGCGTGATTCACAGTTCATCCGGACCAATTTGCTAACATCAATCCAGCACTGCAAAATCAATTTGGGATCAACAAAATATGCTGAATAAAAAAACGAAATCAGATCGTAAGGGTAATCTTCTCGACTTCTTTATTGCTTTATCTCTGATATTCACATTGCCGCAAGCTGCCCTCGCCCTTCGATTTGAACCCGACTTCATTGAAGGTGCTGAGGACACTGCAGTAAATTTTGACTTAATAGTGGAATCGCAGGATTGGCGAGACGATGTGACGGCCGATCTGGAAGCATGTGAGCAACAAAACCCCCAACAGAACATTTCGCATTCATTTCGGCTTTCGATATTCCCAGGGGACTTGCGCGGTGACGAACCATTTCCAAACAACTTCAGCTTTGATGGCGATGTACTGCTGAACGATCAGCCTGTATTTGAGGGCCAGGACATAGAATCCCTCTCAATACTTTATTGTGCATCCAGCGGCGGGCAGCCACCGGTCGAAGACACGGTAGATGGACGTTTTGCGTTGGATTTTTACCTGGACAATCGCGTCGAAGGTTTTGAAAGTGGCTCGATTTTTCTGACTTCTCCGGATGGATTTACGTCCGAACTGCTTTTTTTTGAAATCTCAGACGGCACACCATCAGATCCGCCGGCTCCGATTCCCAACGAACCCAGTCCTGGGCAGGAAAACCTGGTTGCGGGAAGCAGTGACTCCGGCGAAGGTCTCCCGGCTTTGTTGGTTCCAACCCTTTTTAATTCATCTGAAATGAAAGTTGATGGTCGCGGACAACTGTATTTCGAAGATGCGTTCGCCATCAAGCGAGTTGAAGATGATGGAAGCGTAAAAACAATCGTTGAAAGCACCGTCGAGAGCGACTTTCTCAACAACAGCATGGATTTTGATATTCAGGGTGATTTTCTTTATTTCATACGTGGGTTCACCTCAGAAATCTACCGCGTCAACCTGGAGACCAATGTCACCAGTCTGTTTGCGACCGTTGACTGGCCGGAAGAAATTGGCAACGAGTTTTTCCGTTACTGTTTACGTTGTCATTTGGCTGTCGACTCGACAGGTAATGTTTTCATTTCTGCGGCTGCATCCGTTACGGGTATCTGGGATGGACAGGGCGTACTGAGAATTGACAGATCTTCTCGAAATACAGCTCTTTTGGCCGGTTTCGCGGACAGGAATAATGATCGAATTTACCAGGGTGAAAATGGCCTGGGTGTGTATCTCGAAGAAATTTTCGACATGTCGGTGAATCGGCAAAGCGGTGAATTGTATCTGGCCGATAGCAATCGGATTCATGAGGTTAGTCTCCAATCTGGCCTGGTTAACACGGTACTGAGCGAGCCTCCGAGCTCTACGTTTGGCTCCATCGAGTCCGTCGACGTGTTGGATAACGGGGAAGTCCTGTTCACAGAAGCCTGCGGCAGCTTCGGATTTTCTGGCTGCCAGGTTCATGTGTGGCGGCTTTCAACAAATACCGGATCAATAAGTGTGGCGGCAGGAAACGGGTCGTTTGGTATTGGCGGTGACGGCGGTTCAGCATTCGCAGCAGCCATTGAGGCGGGAGAAATCACGTCAGACACCGAGGGCAACATATACATTGCCGGAGATGGTCGAATTCGATTCGTGGAGGTTGAACGGGATGTCATTTCCACCGTCGTGGGACAGCCCGGATTCCTGAGTTGTGCCAGCCCGCTTGAGAGCCGGTTACGCAGTTTTGGATTTGGTGGAATTGGTGTCGACGACAACGGGATCATCTACGCCGAGTCCAATGATGCGGTCCTCGCTATTGATTCTGGCATTGAATCATTATTCGTAGTTGGCGGCATTTATGGCGTCCCTGGAAATTCTGATGATGGGCTCGAGGCCTTTGGAAGTCCGATTTCACCTTCAAGGCTGGCAGTTGCACCCAACGGCGACATTTTCTTCAGTGACCTCGGGTCCAACGAAATCCGCAAAATCGACCGGGGCTCAGGCCTGCTCAGCACGCTGGCTAATATCGATGCCAACTATTTGCACATGGGCGATAACAACTATCTCTATGCGTCCCGCAGCTCAGACAGTGGCGGAGACCTGGTTGACGACATCGTTCGAATCGATACGCTGACAGGTGACGTCGAGGAATACGTAAGCGGTGGCGCAAGCCGCCCGGCTCTGGGTGAATCGGCCCAGGGGCGTGCAATATTCTATCCATACGGTTTCGTCGTTGACTCGCAGGGAAGTATCTACTTTGGCGTGGTCAACGGCCTGTACAAGATCGAAGCAGGCTCGCGGACATTGAGCCAGTTGAATCAGGAATACTTCGTCGACGAGCGTGGTTTCAGCAACTTTTTTACCCCACCTGTTGTGGCAATAGACAGGCCCGGAAATCTCCTCTACTTCGGGCCATACGATTCCGAATTCGACAACCCTGATTCCGCACAATTGATCAAACTTGATTTGAACACCGGTGAACTGACGCAATATCTTCAAAGCATCGGGGGATTCATCAGGAATCTGACAGTTGCACCCAATGGCGACCTGATAGCGACCACGGTGCTGTCCACCGAGTTTGGGAGCCTGCCGAGCATGTGGCGAATCTCACCCGAAAATTCGTTGGAATCGCAGCAGGGAATTCCTAACGACATAGGCCCCGGCGCAAGAGCCGGCCAGTCTTCTGCCCGACTCAAAGACTGGCTTGCCATTGGCGTGCCCAATGTGCCCGGATCGGCTGGAAACTCCGGTGAAGTGCTGCTTTACCAGGATAATGACTGCCGTCCGATTCTCCGAAATCGCCTGAAGCCACCAGCCGGCCAGTTGGCCAACCGGTTTGGTAGTCGCGTGACATTCGCCGAAGACACACTGGTGATCGGAACGTCGGACGAACCCGGCGGACTTGGCTCGTCATTCAGGCTGGGCGCTTATTCTCTGGATTCACAGGGTCGGAACTGGTCACTGACTGATGATCTTTCCAGTGACCTTTCAGACGTGACTGATGCATCCGATTCGAACCTTGTGTCTGACGGTCGGTATTTCGCGGTCAGTGCGCCCCAGGCAAATGCGGGTGAGGGCGAGGTGGTTGTGTTTGACGCACGAAACCTGGGTAGCCCAAGAATTCTGGAAGCACCGGGCGGATTTATAAAATTCGGAAAGAGCCTGGCTTTGGATGGTGACCGAATCGCAGTGGGTGCCGATTCAAGTGAGTCGACTGCAGTGGTTCAGGATTTTGTCCGCCAGGGGAACCAATTTGTCCTCAATGCCACAACCGACGGCCCACCCAACACCCCGGATTTTGCCGCCGCATTGGCCCTTGAAGACGACACCTTGTTCATTGGCATGCCACATCCTTCTGGCGGAGGTGTGTTTGACTACACCATTACCCCCGGGGTGCTTAGTTTCAATAATATTCTGACTGATCCGCTCGATCCATTGAGTCCCAGTTTCGGTGCAGCGCTTGCGACCGAGGATGGCAAGCTGGTGGTGGGTGCACCGGAATTATCCGGTGTCACAACCAATGTCCAGTCAACCAAAATTCCCAATTCCACAACACTAAACGGCGCAGATGGCTCTGGTGGGCTACATCTGTTTGGGTTCAAAAACCGTTTGCGAGAACGTGTGGCTGCCTCTCACCTGTTCAGTCGCCTCGCGAATGGGCTGGAGGGTTATGGCCGTTCGGTAGACATTGATAACGGCCGGATCGTGGCGGGTGCGCCAGTGACAGACAATAACCGTGGGGATTTTGAGTCGGTTCCCGATGTGGTTTATTCGCATGAGCTTTCCGGGCTCTGGTATGACCCGGAGCTTGATGGCGAAGGCTTTAACGTGCTGGTGGCCGACAACACCCTGGTGGTCTATTTCTATGGATATGACTCAGACGGTGAGCGTTTGTGGTTAATCGGAACGGTCAGTGGCACCTTCCGCTTTGGTGAAGACATCTATGTCGATATGTTCAAGGCCATTGATGGTGACTTTGGGAATCCGGTTCCTTCGGATGAATCGCTGGTCAAGTGGGGCCTGCTTTCGATGACCTATGGTTCGCTGGATTCAGCCACGTTCATACTGAATGGTTTCGATGGCACCAAGATATCCAGGGCCGTCTTTCTGCTGGATGCCGAGTCCAATGCCGCACTTTATTCGGGGCTCTGGTATGACGCCTCCCGTGACGGTGAAGGCTACAACGTCATCTCAGGGCTTCCAGGCACCATCATTTACTACTACGGTTCAACTGACAGTGGTGAACGCTTGTGGCTGATCTCTGATCTGCTGCCGGAGAATATCTCTGATGGCACCACCCTGTCAGGCACCATGTTTGAGGCCCAGGGAGGTGACTTTTACAGGCCGGTGCCATCCAACGAAGCATTGGAGAGTTGGGGCACCATCAATGCCAGGTTCACAGACTGTGATAAGGGTAACTTTACCCTCACCGGAAATGATGGGTCGCTGTCAGAGAATGTGGTTAAGCTGGCTGGAGTGGCAGGAGCAGAATGCCAATAACTGGACTATGTTTATAGACACAGAAATCACCACCGATATATCAGACAGCTTGTGTCAATCAACGAGGTGGTGACTTGAGTTCGTGGCAGATGCCCTAACAGGCACATGGAGAGAAATGTAATGCGAGGATTTAATTCGCTCAAGACCAGAACGCTTGTGACAATCCTGAATGCAATTGTCATTAGCAGTTCAGTTTCGACAGGCGCTCTTGCATCCAGTGACGATATTGAAGGCTCGCAAACTCTATCCGTAGTTGACGATCCCAGCCCGGGCCACATGAGCCTGGTGGCAGGTTCTGCTGCAGGCTGGGACGGTGGGCCGGCCCTGATTGCTCCAACTTTTGGACTTGCTCGCTCGACGCTTGATGTTGACAGTCAAGGCCGAGTCTACTTTTCCGACACTTACAATCTTGGTTCTCAGCAATCGACCAGCCAACCAGGTTTTACCAATGTGATTCGCCGAATTGAAACTGACGGGCGAATTTCAACCTACTACCAATCGTCGACTGTTATTGTTGATTTCAAAATTCTGTTTGACTCAATTTACCTGTTTGAAACCGGGTCGGACAGCATTCAAAGAATTCTTCCGGGTGCCAATAGCACAAATCACTGGGTGACATTCACGCCGCCAGGTGGCTGGATTTTTTTTGGCTCGGGAGTTGGCGAAATTGAAGTCTCTCCAAACAACACTACATTTGTAACCTACAGCGCCGGATTTGACGAATCGTTCCAGATTTTTTCGATTGACAAACAATCCGGTGAGGTCAGCCTGGTAGCCGGAACCGGGGGTTTCGTTGATCCTGAACTCCCGCCCGAAAACAGTTATGGAATCCCGGCCACTGAGGCAAGCAATATCTCCTTCGGCGAGATAAAACTTGACGAACAATCAGATTCTCTCATCGTCACGACAAACCATGGGATTGCCAGGATAGACGGCGAGTCCGGCATCATCACTCTTCTTTTCGCACCGTCTGACCCCTTCAATATCAATGGAATCGATGTCACGCCCTCTGGCGACATTGTTTTCACGTATGGAGGTCAAATCCTGCGTTACTTACGAGATTCGGACGAGGTCGAAACCTTGGCAGGAAGTGCGTTCGGAGGCCAGGATATAGGCGGTGGACCCGCACAGGATGTGTCGTTGGACCCATTGGCGCTGGCCATGGCGCCTGATGAATCAATCTACTTTGCAAACTTCGGCACGCCACCGACTGTTCGTGTGTTCGATCCCGAACAAGCTTTCGTGAGTACCGTGGCCGGATCACCTGGATTTCTCCAGTGCGCCAGCCCAACAGGATCGAGTTTACCCTCTCTCGCTACAATCAAGCTCGATGCCTTTGGCCGAATTCATATGCAGACTCTGGAGGCAGTCTTAACGGTTGATCCGTCACTGGACGCAATTTACACATCGGCTGGTGTACTACAAAGAGCGGGACAGACCAGTGATGGCGCACCTGCATTTGGAAACCCGATTGACATCGATTTTCAGGCACTCACTGCAGCGCCGGATGGCACCATCTACTTTGCTGATTACAACCCCTTTAATGACAGCCTTCCGATTCGCCGTGTAGATTCTGAAACCGGGATTCTTTCCACGCTTGCTCAAGGTGTTTTTGACATTCTTGTTTACGCCAATGGATTTGTGTACGCAATACAGTTTACTGGCGGAGGTTTTAATGATGGCAGCCTTGTCAGGATTGATGCGCAAACCGGAACGAAAGAACAGATTTTTGCATTGGGGGATTTTTCCGGTGACCCGTTGGTGGTTGGAGAAACGGTTGATAATCGGGGATGGCGTCCGGTGACCTTCGATATAGATAATGATGGGAATATTTATGTCTATCTTGAGAGGTTTGTGACACATGATTCGGGAAACGTACTCGTCGGCATCTACAAAATTGACGCTCAGACCAAGGTACTCTCCGAGATCTCGGCTTTGGACCCACAGGAGTACACAATCAATTACAGCCCCTCCAGAGGTATCGGTTTCGCCGTCGATGACGACCGTGGTTTTTTGTACTACAACAACCTGTATGACAGGAACGCCGGAGAATACATACCTGTAACCAGAGTGAACCTGCAAACAGGTGAACAATTCGCGATCACCCTTCCAAACTTGTCACTTTCAAATGAGTTGGCCATCTTCGGCATTGAATCGTTGTCCCCCTCCGGGCTCGATATTTCCTCCAATGGGGAATTATTCCTGGCAACTCGCTTACGCAAGAATTCGGGCTGGTCTGTCGTCAAAATAACAATGGGGGGGGCGTTGGATAATTCGACAATTCCCGGTGACATTGTATCGGGCGCCAACGTCGGTCGCGCTTCTGCCAGACGGGACAACTGGCTTGCCATTGGCGCCCCAAACGTACCGGGCTCCGGTTCCAACACCGGTGAAGTGCTTGTCTACCAGGACAACGACTGCCGCCCAATCCTGCGCGATCGCCTCAAGCCCCCTTCTGGTCAGTCTGCTAATCGATTTGGCAGTCGGGTCACATTTGCTGATGACAAGCTAGTGATTGGCACCTCAGATGAGTCCGGCTCGGGTAGCTCATCATTCAAGTTGGGTGCTTATTCTCTTGATTCGCAGGGCCAGAACTGGTCATTGAGCGATGACCTCTCGAGTGATTTATCTGATGTGTCTGGCGCTTCCGATTCGAACCTGGTCTCTGATGGCCGTTACTTTGCCGTCAGCACCCCGCAGGCCAATGGTGGTGAAGGCGAAGTGGTGGTGTTTGATGCCCGTAACCTTGGTAACCCCAGAAGCGTTGGACCCGCATCAGGCAGTCTTTCCAGTTTTGGCAAGAGTCTCGCCCTCGATGGTGATCGTCTGGCGGTGGGTGCTGATTCCGGATCATCAACTGCTGTGGTCCAGGACTTCACACGCCAGGGCAGCCAGTATGTCCTTAATGCCACCACCGAAGGCCCTGCCAATGTTTCGGACTATGCCGCAGCGCTGGCGATGGAAGATGACACCTTGTTTGTGGGTGCGCCCGATGGTTCAGGCGGCATGGTCTTTGACTACACCATTGAAACTGGTGAGTTGGCCTTGAACGAAGTACTGAGTGACCCTGTCGATCCCTCGAGTTCCAGCTTTGGTGCCGCCCTTGCGATTGAAGATGGCAAGCTGGTGGTGGGTGCCCCAGACCTGACTGGTGTCACATCAGATGTCCAGTCTAACAAGATCCGGGGTGGCAAGCCCCAGAATGGTTCTGGCGGATCAGGCGCTGTTCACACCTTTGGATTTAAAAACCGGCTTCGTGACCGGGTGGAAACTGGTTATTTGTTCACACGCCTGGCCGATGGCCGTGAAGGATACGGACGGTCACTGGATATTGACAACGGCCGTATCGTGATTGGTGCGCCTGAGACGGACAACAACCGCGGCGATTTTGAGTCAGCGCCTGATGTGGTGTATTCCCATGAATTATCCGGGCTCTGGTATGACCCGGAGCTTGATGGTGAAGGGTTTAATGTTCTGGTGTCTGATAACACCATGGTGATCTATTTCTACGGCTATGACACCGAAGGAGAAAGGCTTTGGCTGATTGGAACAGTCAGTGGCACCTTCCGCTTTGGCGAAGACATCTATGTCGATATGTTCAAGGCCATTGACGGTGATTTTGGGGATCCTGTGCCCTCTGATGAGTCGCTGGTCAAGTGGGGCCTGCTTTCGATGACCTATGGATCACTGGATTCCGCCACGTTTATTCTCAATGGCTTCGATGGTACGAAAATATCGAAAGCCGTTTTCCTGCTGGATGCCGAGTCCAATGCAGCGCTCTATTCCGGGCTCTGGTATGACGCCTCCCGTGACGGTGAAGGCTACAACGTCATCTCAGGCCTGCCCGGCACCATCATTTACTACTACGGATCAACCGATAACGGCCAACGCCTGTGGCTGATCTCTGATCTGCTTTCAGACAACATCTCCGATGGCACTACCCTTTCAGGCACCATGTATGAGGCCCAGGGGGGTGATTTTTATCATCCGCTTCCGTCCAATGAAGCACTCAGGAGCTGGGGCACCATCAATGCCCGGTTCACAGATTGTGACAAGGGTAACTTCACCCTTACCGGCAATGATGGTTCTCTATCAGAGAATGTGGTTAAACTGGCTGGGTTGGCAGGAGCAGAATGCAACTAGAAAAATACAAAGTGCCAGGTTGTGAATAATAGAGTCAGAAGACACACAGTCGTCCGCGGTGACACGTTATGGGGAATTGCCCGTCAATACGGGGTTCGCCACTGGCCGAACATCTTCCTGGCTGATTGCAATACAGATTTCATTCAGCTTCGCTCTGATCCCAGCCACATTCGTCCGGGCGATGTGATCGGCATCCCGCCGAGTGATGAAATCGCCCCGATGGAGGCACGTCCCAACCAGGTTCACCGCGATTTCCCGATTTTCTGGCCCCAGGCCACAAGCCACACCTGCTGGCGTGCATGCGGTTTCATGGTTTGGGCAAGAAAGCATCGAATCAGCAACACGGCAACCGCTCAAACAAGATTTACCCGCATTTTGGGCAGCCACTACAATAATCTCACGGGCGGTCTGCCATGGACTCTGGCAAGGGAAGTCTATGTATCCAGGCTGGGCCTTCGCGAACATACAATTTCCTGCATCAACGACATCAACAGGACAGTGGCCGTTCATGGCCCGGCAATTATTGCCTTCCATGACAGCGCCTCAGGCCACGCCGTGATCATCGCCGGCTATGACATCATGCACGGAGACTGGATCATAGTTGACCCCCTTTCCGGCAGTGTGACCAATTTAGATTTCGCAGACTCAAGCCGGGACACTCATCAACCTGGCACTGGAACCTGGGATGGACTGTCGCGTACCAGGGGGTTCTTCGAAGGCAGTAATATTCAACCAACCGTCTATACAGCCTGATACAGGCCAGGTTTGGTTACCTTTCGATTCGTGTCAGTCAACGAAGCACCCGCCCAAAAAAGAGACTGCCTGTTTCCCGCGAATCTACTCTGCTGGCAGTGACATGAAATTGGCCTCAACCGAGCGACCGCACTCCATCACCACAAGGCAAAATGGCCCATCGGTCGCATCGCACCCGTCCCAGGATTCGAAAGCCGAGCCGGATCCAGCTGAAGCATCCATGAACACCTGCGTACCAAAGGGATAAACCTCACTGCAGTCGTCGGGACAACTGATTCCACTCGGATCGCTATCCACGATGCCATTACCGTTGACGGTCACGTTAAGTGCACAGGAATCGTCATTGACATCAAATGTGACTGAGGGGCCTCCATACACGCCGCCGTGATCCCAGGAGGTGAATCGTGGTGCAATTTCCCAGAACCCACCTGAGTCGGGTGTCACCTGGAAGATCAGCGTGTCCGGGGTTTGTCCGGTGAAAACTGTTGATCCCAGCAACGAGGCTGTAAAGCCGAATTCGCTGAGCTCCTGGAGCCGATAAACGTCCAGTTCGCCCGTCATTGCGAAATTGACCAGGCCGGGTCGACTCAGGGTAATGGCAAACTGCCGTGGATCACCCACACCACAGAGGTTCCCGCAACCCAGATCAACGATTTCGAGCACCGGTGAACCGCGAAGGGGAATTTCCGAGGGAGGAATCAGGACATCGACTGGCAAGCTGGGCACATCAAATCCTAATGGGTCGAGCAGTGGTGAAGCATTGTCCACATCCTGCTGCGCAAATATCTCCAAGGACAAGAGGTGCTCGGGACCGCGGAAATCACGGTCGGCCATGTCGGCCGGGCCGTCGAATGAAACATCAAGCGGAAAGCCAAAGTCTGCCTGTATCAGGTTCATCTGCTCAAAGTCCGTTCGCGGTCCATCACCGTAAAGACCGATCCTGCTATTTAGTGACGGGGTCACATTGATGAGACTCTCCGGTGGCACACTGGCAAATGCGGTCGGGGAAAAGTTTGCCACCCTCGATCCGGTGAGCCCCGTGTCAAGACCCATTTCAAGCTCCTGTGTCGCAAACCAATACGTAAAGGTCGGCTCTATGCCCCATTCAAACCTGGCCAGTTGGTCAGGCGGTTCACTTACGATGGTAAATTGCACAGAGATATCCACAGGAAAGATCAATCCGCCGGAATACTGACCCCAAAGTGGTGTTGCCGGGGTTTGTAGAGTGAGATTAGCAACCTCGCAATCAATGGTAGACCGGAGCGGAGGTGAAGTTGGCAGATCAATGTCGAATTCACCGGTCAGACGCAGGCGGCCTTCGACTCGTGAATCGCTCGATGGGACGCCATTGACGATCCTGTAAACGCGCGAAAGGGCCTGGCCCGGCTGATCAACTGACACGTTCCACGAGTAATCTCCGATTGATATGGGATCGCCATTGATGAAACAACTGGCGGTTGCGCCCTGGATCAGGTTGCTGAATTCTGAAGTGCCGGTCTGTTGCAGTGTCGAAGTGGACTTTTCAACCTGATTGATGCGCATATTTCCTGCCATTTGCGCAGATGATGTTGTTCCACCGCCTTCAAGTGCCAGGTTTGCCAGGACTTCAATCAGTTTGACACCCAATAACTGAATTCGGACCCGGTCACTTTCCAGCTGAAGAGAATCCACCCTGCCGTACAAGCCATCCTCAACCCAGATATAGTGTTGCGGCTGGAGGGCATCAGCGACCGGACTTCTTTCCAGAACGACCTCTCCTATTTGCCCTGCCAGTGGTGTATTTCCGGAAATGACGTCGTCAACCGGGATCACGAACGCATTCGGTTGAAAATCGACAACCTGGATTTCGGCTTCCTCGACACTATTGGTTATGGGGTCGAAAAAGGTTGCCCTGGTTGCAGATATGCTGTTTGTTTCGGATTCGAGCTCAACCAGACCATTATTGGATGAATTGATGCTCGCAATGTTCTCGTCCTGAATTTCAATACTCAATGCGCTTGATGTGGATAACCCACCCTGGGCATTGAAAACCTCTGCCTCGACCACACGGATTTCTCCAAGCGAATCAAAAGTCACCATGGGCTGGCTGAGTTCGACGGTTCCGGGCGATGCACAGAGCGATTCGGCCGCCTGGGCGAGTTGTACGACAGAAACCTGTTTGGTTCCGTCAGTTCCATTGAGTCTGGCTTCTGCTGTTGTGCAATCCTTGAACAACAGAGTCATTGTTCCCCAGACATTGGTAGAAGCACTGGAAGCGTTGTAGAAACTGCCGCCGGAACCGGTCTTCAGATTGAAAGTTAATTCCAGACCAGGAAGAATCGGTCCAAAGTAAGGCACCTCGCTCAACAGCCACAGTGGATTTCCCAGTCCGTTATAGCCGTAGAAGAAGATCACAAGTCCGGAATTTGCGACATGAACGTTGAAGCCGTCACCAGGCTCGCCGGGCCGAAACCAGTTACCGGAAAGGCCGGCGATGGTCTCAAAAGCCCTTGGAGATTCACGAACACACCCTGGTCCGGGAATATCAATCAGCTGCACCGCGTTGGTGACTCGTGGCGCCTGCCCATTTGGTGTCAAAGTAAAGACAGCTGTTCCGCAGCCGGTTGACGCAAAGTCGAGCCTGCCCCATTCAAGCGGTTGATAATTTCCGGCGCCGCTGAAACCACTGCCGGTTGAACGAAACATTGGTTGATTGGTAAAACCGCTGGCGTCTGAAGGAATGATAAGGTCTGAAATCAACCAGAGGCGATTGCCGCCAAGGTCATAGCCGTAGAACCAGACCACGATTCCAGGTGGATTATTGCCCCGATCCACAACGAAGAAATCGAATCCGTCACCCTGATTGCCCGGATCAAAGTAATGTCCTGAAAGGAAAGCGATTTCCGCGAGTGAAGGAGAACCTCCTTCAGGCTGGGAATCCTCATCCGGAACCATTGCTTCCTCGAGAGCCTGACCACTCAGATCTGCCTGAAAGAAGCGGAAGGTTTGTGCAGCGGGAACATTCCCGGTCTCGCCCGCGGAATTGAAAATCACACTGCCATCAATGCCGGCCTCAAAAATAGTCGCCGGGCCTGCAGAGGGATCTGCGGATTGCGCCGTTCCAGACGCAACCAGGTGAGAAGAAACCAGCATCAACGCTACCAGGAAAATTCCGTTTCTCATACTTCCTCCGTGAGAGAATCCAATCTCTCAATTTAGTGCATCACATGGTCACCGCACCATTCCAATCATCAGACCCAGGTGACAGATACCGGTCAGTCAAGACACGGGTCTGCTTCCGGCCGAACGTCAAATGTGAATACTTCTGACCATTCGCGGGCGAGCTTGTGCACTCCAAGCAGAGGCTTAAAGCGCCATTGCCACCCAAGCCGTCGGCTGTTTTCTATTTGGTCAACAATGGGCTTTCTCAGGAAACTTTCCTGGGTCAGTTCCTCGAAGCCACGGTCCGGGCGTTCATTGTTTGGTCCCAGCGGGTTGTCAGGACTAAAGACCTGCACAGCATACAAATTGGCACCTTCAACATCGGGCCAGTCAAATTCCCAATTGGTACCGCCTGCCTGGTCGCACAGGTTTGCAAGCTCAGTGCTGTTTGGTGGCAAAAAGGCTTCCGTGTCCGATTGACCACCGGATTTAGCCACCTCGCAGATGGGTACCGAATCCAGGCCGATACGCTGAATCGGGATACTGCCAGCGCGGCCGATTGAAGGAATATTGTATTCAACCATGCCATCGTTACAATTCTCAAATGTCAGGGTCATGCTGCCATCGGTTACCTGAGTCGGCATCGGCGATCCCGAATCAAACACACCGCCGGAAGTGATTTCGATATCCAGCTCTGCAACATCACCTGAAAAATCTCCGAACGCCGTCATCCAGCGATGACCCGGCTCCGCAAGATTGGCTGGCGTTCCGTTGGGAGGCCGGCTGGTGTCGTATGTAAACCAGGCCAGGAACAACTGTGATGAATCCGGAAATACGTTGACAAAGAAACCCTGCCCACTGGTATCCGGGTTAAACCAGGCATCATTCAATGCCGGATTGATGCCCAGGGAGGTGGGGAGATTTTCGTTCAGGACCTGCTCAGGAGGCAGCCCGCCCGCCAGGACTTGCGAATTGTTGCCTGCTTTAGTCAGGCTCGAATCAGCTCGTGCGGGGACGGCGTTGATCAGATCCTCGCACTCCTGCGAGTTATCCAGGGCAATACGTTGAATCGGAATCACACCTGACCGGCCTATGGAGGGGATCGTGTAGGACAAAGAACCATTGTTGCAATCACTGAACGCAATCTCGATCGTGCCGTCCATTGACTGGGATGGTATCGGGGGTACGTTGTCAAATACACCGCCTCGGGTCAGTTCGATATCGAGTTCTGCAATACCCTGGTCGAAGGTGCCAAAAGCGGTTCGCCACCTGTGACCGGGGTCGCCCAAATCAGCGTTCACGTTTCCAGGCGGCCTGACCGTGTCGTAGGTAAACCAGGCGAGAAACAGCTGATTTGAATTCGGAAAGACATTGATAAAGAAACCCTGGCCAGTAGTAGCGGGGTTAAACCATGCATCATTGAGTCCAACATTGATTTCAATCGGATCCATGATGGCCTCGACGGTGAATTGATCGCTCATCGCACAGTTGTTGTCAATTTCGAGTTCCTGTTCATGAAAATCCGTGCAAACCCCAATGTAATAGTTGCCAGCCGTGCTTGGCATGCGCACAGACTTGCTGCTGG
>Ga0102946_1000156_pt1 | contig 23479 bp, 22 predicted proteins | sample SalPon2A_A_D1_MG_FD_78209 | JGI IMG/M metagenome (GOLD analysis project Ga0102946, IMG submission 78209) | Soil microbial communities from South San Francisco under conditions of wetland restoration - Salt Pond MetaG R2A_A_D1_MG | ecosystem: Environmental > Terrestrial > Soil > Wetlands | place... | reverse complement strand
GTTGTCCGTCTGCTGGCGTCCCACCTGCGTGGCAAGGAATACGATCCGGGGGTGGTGGTGATGGACGAGAAGGGCCGTTTTGCCATCAGTCTGCTCTCCGGACATCTGGGGGGGGGAAACCGGCTGGCGGACGTTGTTGCCGAGATTGTCGGGGGACAGGCGGTTATCACCACTGCGACTGATGTCAACAACCTGCCCGCCTGGGATCAGGTTGCCAGCGATGCCGGGATGGCAGTTGAACCGGTGGCTCATCTGAGGACTTTAAACCGTCTGCTGCTGGAAGGTGAGGCCATCGCCCTGGTCGATCGCAAACGGAGAATCGCCGCACATTTCATCGGTGTGCCGGGGGTAGAACTCTACGACTCTTTTGCCGAAGCACTTCAAGCCGAAGCAAAGGGCAAGGTCTTCGTTACCCATCGCCATCTGCCCGCTCTGGAAAGGACGCCCGATCTGCTGGCGATTCGACCCAAAGATCTGGTTGTCGGGATAGGCTGCAATCGGGGGACCTCTGCCGACGAAATTGAAGAGGTTGTGAACAGCTGTCTCCCAAGAGCGTTTCTGGCCTTTGCCAGTGTCGGTCAGGTCGCATCCATTGATGCCAAGAAGGACGAAGTGGGTCTGAACGAGTTTGCCGAGCGACATCGCCTTCCGGTCGTTCACTTTTCCGCCGATCAGCTCAATCAGGTTGAGGTTCCCAGCCCACCGTCGGTCCACGCCCTCGATGCGGTCGGCGCAAAAGGGGTATGTGAACCAGCTGCTGTTCTTGGTGCTGATGGTGGGAAACTTTTAATCCGGAAGCAGAAGTCAGGGAATGTGACTCTGGCAGTGGCTGAGAAAAGATAGGAACAAGGAACGAGGTGTTAGGAATAACTTCTAACAAAATTTTTGGTTTCCCTCCGCGCACTCTGCGGTAAGGATGTTAATGCATGAACGGAAAACTCTGGGTTGTCGGGATCGGTCCCGGCAACGTTGAACATATGACCCCGGCGGCACGGTTGGCGATAGAGTCTGCTGATGTGGTGGCCGGGTATAAGACCTACCTTGATCTGATCCCCGAACTAATCGAGGGGAAAGGGCAGCTCTCCAGCGGTATGCGGCAGGAGGTTGAGCGGTGCCGTCTGGCTCTTGACGCTGCCGCGTCGGGCCGTAAGGTGGCCCTGATCTGTTCCGGTGATGCCGGGGTTTACGGGATGGCGGGGCTGGTGCTGGAACTGCTTGATGGGCGAGACCTGGATGTCGAGATGGTTCCGGGTGTCTCGGCGGTGCAGGCCGCAGCATCCAGACTCGGTGCCCCGCTGATGCACGACTTTGCTGTGATCTCTCTCTCTGATCTGTTGACCCCCTGGCCTTTGATCCGGCGCAGGCTGGAAGCTGCCGGGAATTCCGATCTGGTGGTGGCTCTCTATAATCCCAAAAGCCGTGGCCGGACGACTCAGATCGTTGAAGCGCGGGATATCCTGCTGCGACACCGTGATCCTGAAACTCCAGTAGGAATTGCGCGCAATGCCTGCCGTGCAGGTGAGCAGGTGACGGTTACAGATCTTGCTTCGATGCTCGATCACGAGATCGACATGTTTTCGCTGGTGATGATCGGGAATCGCTCGACTCTCCTCGACTCGGCTGGCCGCATGGTGACGCCGCGGGGTTATGAGGTGAAAGGAGAAAGGAAAAAGGAAAAAGAAGAGACTGAAAACCTTTATCCTTGTTCCTTTGGCCTATCTCCTGGGCCAGCGGCGCGTGCGCTTTTCATCGGTGGTACCGGGTCTGATGTCGGCAAAAGCGTCATGGCTGCCGGGCTTTGTCGGGTGATGAGGCGGCGGGGCTATCTGGTGGCGCCGTTCAAGGCGCAGAATATGGCTCTCAATTCCGCGGTGACACCGGATGGCGGGGAGATCGGTCGTGCTCAGGCGATGCAGGCGGCGGCCTGTGGACTGGAGCCGCATATCGATATGAACCCGGTGCTGCTTAAACCGAACAGCGACACCGGCTCGCAGGTGATCGTCCATGGTCGCCCGGTCGGGAATATGAATGTCGCCGAATACCATAGCTATAAAGCCGAGGCTTTCGAAAAGGTTCTGCAGTCCTATCGACGCTTGTCCGGACAAGTCGATCTGGTGGTCCTGGAGGGTGCCGGAAGTATCGCTGAAATCAACCTGATGCAGCACGATATTACTAACCTGAAGGCTGCCGCCATGGCAGATGCTCCGGTTGTTCTGGTAGCGGATATCGATCGTGGTGGAGTCTTTGCCTCGATTGTTGGCACCGTCGAACTGCTCTCCCCTGCGGAACGCGCGCAGTTGCGAGGCATCATCATCAATAAATTTCGCGGGGACGCATCACTGCTCAGTTCAGGGATTGAGATGATTCAGGATCGCACCGGGTTACCGGTTCTTGGCGTGGTGCCGATGTTCGATCTGCAGCTTCCGGAAGAGGATTCTGTGGCCCTGGATCGAAAAAACAAGAGTTCGAAAGAGGGTTTGCAGATCGGCGTGGTGCGCCTGCCGCGCATTTCCAATTACACCGATTTTGATCCCCTGGAGCGCGAGCCGGATGTGGTGCTTCGCTACATTGAACATCCGGCCCAGATCGAAGGTCTCGATTTGTTGATTCTGCCGGGAACCAAGAGTACGTTGGGTGATCTGGAGTTTCTACGGCAGTCGGGGCTCTATGCGATGATTCGTGCTTATCATGCTGCCGGAGGGAGGATCATCGGCATTTGTGGCGGGTTTCAGATGCTGGGGACTACGATTCGTGACCCTGATGGGGTTGAATCGGAGCAGGGTGATGGCGAAGGACTCAATCTGTTAGATGTCGAAACGGTTCTTAAGCCGGGTAAACAGACGCATCAGGTTGAAGCGCAGTTTCAGCAGGGGGCCGCCGCCGTGGCAGGATTTTCGGGGTTTGACCGGGTCAGTGGTTATGAAATTCATGCTGGAGAATCGAACTGCGGGATTTTAAGTCGTCCACTGTTGAAACTGACCAGCCGCTCCGGCTCACCGGTCAGCCTCGACGATGGTGCGGTGTCGCCAGACGGTCGGGTCTGGGGAACATACCTGCACGGATTCTTTGATGACGACCGGGTCCGCTACGCCGTCCTTGCACCGCTTCGCGCCGGAAGGGGTATGGCACCAACCGTTCATACTACACAACAGTTACTTGACACAGAGTTAAACAAACTGGCTGACCATCTGGAAACTTATCTTGATATCGAACAGATCTGCTCCTGGCTGGTTCCGCCTGCGGAGGTGGTATGAGCGCCAGTATGCTTCTCGGGATGTTTCTTCTCGATCTCTGTATTGGCGATCCTCGCGGTTGGCCACATCCGATTATCTGGATCGGTCGGCTGATCTCCCATCTGGAAAACTGGTTGCGCGAGAAAATGAAAAATCTTCGGGCGGCGGGCGTAGTTCTGGTGCTGCTGGTTCTTGCTCTCAGTGGTTTTGCGGCGATGTTTTCATTACAGCTGGCATCGGCCCTGTCCGGGTGGCTGGAGGGGTTGGTAGCTTTGTGGATCGGATGGAACTGTCTGGCTCTTCGTTCCCTGCATCGGGAGAGTGCCCAGGTGATTCAGGCCCTGAAGGGTGGCAATCTGAATGAGGCGCGACAATCCCTTTCGATGATCGTCGGTCGGGAAACATCGCAACTGGATGAGGAGGGGATGCTCAGGGCATGCCTGGAAACCGTGGCGGAGAATGCTTCTGATGGCGTCATCGCGCCGCTCTTTTATCTGGTCATTGGCGGGCCGATTCTGGCGCTGCTCTACAAGGCGGTGAATACTCTCGATTCGATGGTCGGCTACAAACATGAGCACTATCTTGAGTTTGGCTGGGCGGCGGCCCGGCTGGATGATGTTTTGAATTTCATCCCGGCCCGCTTGACCGGGCTGCTACTGATCATCGTATCGTTCCCCTTGGGGATGAACGGTTGGGCTGCCTGGCGAGTTATGCTGCGGGACGCTGGGAAGCACGCCAGCCCCAATGCCGGTTGGCCAGAAGCGGCAAGTGCCGGAGCGCTCGGAATACAGTTGGGTGGCCCGGCGGACTATTTTGGACAGCGGATTGAAAAGGCGGCCATCGGAGATGCTGACCAGAAAATATCGGTCTCCCATTATCATCAGATGATCCGTCTCCTCTACTCCAGCAGCTGTCTTGCGGTCGGGATCGGGGTGCTGCTGCTGGGAGTTGTTCAATGATCAGGGACAGTCATGGTGGCGGCGTCGATCGTGCAGCGCAGGAACTGGGTCTTTCAAGAGAGCAGATTCTGGATTTTTCCGCCAGCATCAACCCGCTTGGCTTGCCCGAATCGGCCCGTCAGGCGATCATCCGGAATATTGACCGGATCACCGATTATCCCGAGATCGATGCCCAATCACTCTGTCGTACGCTGGCCCGGCAACAGAACCTGCCAGAGGAGTACCTGCTCCCCGGCAGCGGTTCGACCGAGCTGATCTATCTGCTGCCGCGAGTCTTGAAACCGCGGCGGGCACTGATTATCGAACCGGCCTTCAGCGAGTATGCACCGGCACTGCGGCAGGCGGGTTGCTGGATTGACACACACTCTCTCTATGCCGAGGATAATTTCCGATTCGATCCGCAACGGGTCTTGCAGTCTCTTCATCCCGAGACCGAACTGGTTCTTCTGGCCAACCCCGGCAATCCCACCGGCATCGCAATTGACCCTTCACCGTTGCGTGAGCTTGCGACTGCTCTAGGTGATTGCAGGTTGTTGATCGATGAAGCCTTTGTCGATTTTTCGCCCGAACATTCACTGCTTACTGCGGTGGCGGAATTTAAAAATCTGTTTGTGCTCCGTTCCATGACCAAGTTTTACGCCATCCCCGGGTTACGCGTCGGTTATCTTGCCGGACCCGCCAGAGAGATCGCTCTTCTGGCAGCTGAACGCCAGCCCTGGGCGCTCTCGACTCTGGCGCTTTTCGTTGCCAAAGCCTGCCTTGAGGATACCCTGTATCAGCAGCAGACGCTGAGTGAAATCCCTCGCTTGAGGGCTCAATTGACGCATGGTTTGGAACAATTATCGCTGACCGTTTTTCCGTCTGCTGTGAATTATCTGTTATTCCGCACTCCTCAGCTTTGGCCAGACGCTGAAAATCTCTGTGAGCGACTGCGGGAAAAAGGGATTCTGATTCGTAATTGTGCCAACTTTCAATCCCTTGATAATCGCTATCTGCGGGTGGCCGTGCGCAGCACCGATGAAAACCGGCAACTCCTGGATGCTTTGCGGAACTTTGCCGATGCCTGAAACCCCATTCCAGAATACCGATGAGCTTCGCGCTCTCGCCCAGACACGCATGCCTTTCGGCAAACACGCCGGCCGCTTGTTGATCGACCTTCCGGAACCTTATCTGATCTGGTTGATTCGCAACGCTCTACCCGAAGGAGTTCTGGGACGGCGGCTGTTGGCGATCTATGAAATTCAGCTCAATGGTCTCGAATCGTTACTTGCCCCATTGCGACCGAAGGAGGATTGATGAAAAATCTTCCCTGGAACGTTGAGTCGCCGGTGTTAATGCTGGCCCCGATGCAGGGTCTGACCAACCAGGCATTCAGGGCTTGTGTCATCAAACATGCGGCCCCGGATGTGGTTTTTACCGAGTTTGTGCGGGTGATGGCCGTCGGCAGAAAGAGAATCCCCCGCGCCGATCTCAAAGAAATCAAAAATCATCGTTGTACAGTCCCTTTAGTGGTCCAGTTGATCGGGCACGGTGCCGAGGCGTTGGCAGAGGCGGCAAAGATCGTTCAGGACGCGGGGGTGACCTCGCTCAATCTGAATCTCGGCTGTCCTTACGGACGGATGACCACCGGCGCCACAGGTGGGGTGTTGCTTCGTGAGCCGGTAAAACTGGCGGAATTGCTGCACTCGCTGCGCCGAGCGGTACAGGGGAGCTTTTCTGTGAAGTGCCGGGCCGGGTACGACGATCCAGAGCAGATTTTTCAGTTGCTCCCTGTTTATGAAGATGCCGGGGTCGATTTTCTGATTCTTCATCCTCGCACGGTCGAACAGCAGTACCAGGGCCGCGCCGATCATGAAATTACCGCAAAAGTCGTCGCCAGCACCGAATTGCCGGTCATAGCCAATGGCGATATCAACACGACACTGGACGGGCAGAGGGTTCTGTCTGAAACAGGAGCGTTTGGGTTGATGCTCGGGCGCGGCGCATTGTCTGACCCGCTCTTATTCAAACGATTGCGCGGAGAACTTCCTGCCGAGATCGATGCGAAACAAAGACGACAAGAGCTGTACACCTTTCTCGATGATCTTTTGCCACGTTACCAGGAGTTGTTTTGTGGCGACCGACAGGCCTTGATGAAGATGAAAGATGTGCTGAACTTTATCCCGGATGAAGAGCTTCAGCACGATCTCAACAGGATGAAACGGGCCAAAAGTATGGACGTGTTTCGACAGCGATTGACAGGCCTGAAGAAGGGTGGGATGCCATCTGTCTGATAAATAAGAAGAAAATAATATATTACTAATTAGGTAGGCGTTGCAATAAAAGGGGTTATCTGTTTAATTAAAACATGTGCCCATTTTTATGGAGGAAACGCCTATGATGATACGTGTTGAATATAAGGACGGAAAACAGCAGCTTGTACGCCCTCACCAACTGAAGAAACTGATCTCGTCGGAGAAAATCGTCCGCTTTGAGCGATCAGGCGGGTGGGCGACACTTGGGACGGATGTCCTTAGAGATCCGGGTGGCAGTGGCGAATTCCACGGTGCGGAACGACGCTCGCCTTGAGAAGAAAATGAGAAAAATTTAGAAAGGCACTGTCGGTCTTGATGGTGCCTTTTTACTTTGTGCCACTGACAATTGAATGCTCTGTGAGGATAGCTGGGCCATTATGAGGTACTATCTCCTCGTTTCGAACATCCCCGGATAATTGAATTTTGTCTATAAATGTGTCATGTCGCTCTGAACCGCGTGTTTTGGCGCACCCATTTCAACCAGGATATACCTGAAACACACTTGTTGCCGATCTGCAGAACAGGGTGAACAGTCTCTTTCCGCCCGAGGCTGGGGACACGGGTATTCATCAGCATCGTATCTTCAATGCCATAAAGGGCGCTTCAAGGTCATTGGCGACTTTGAGTTCAGTTCGGTTGTCGAAACCAGGTTGTCTGCCAATGCAAAGATTTCGCATCAATAGGGGCTGTTAAAATACCCAACTCAATAATCCCGTTTAAAGCTGAAAGCTTCGCAACTCTAAGGGATTCGTACGACAGCATAATCCTGCATCTGATAGCCGATCACCGAAACGAAACCATTATCCACCTGATCGATCTCCGGTATGATCGTGCCCTTGTCGACACCCAGGACTTTTGCGGCGTAGAGGCAAATCTCCAGCTTTACACCTGCTTGCTTCATCTGCCTGAGCGTGGCCTGAAATTTTTCAACCTCTGTCCATTCAGCAGCGTTGAATGGTGACCTGTCGGATGACAGCAATTTCACAGCGGGGCCATGAAACACGATGACGGTCCTGGGCTCTCCCGCAAGTTCTTTGACGGCCCCGGCCTCATAGGAATCTTTGACGGCCCAGAAGACAAGATTGGCAACTTTTGGGTCGCCCAGGCTGACTTCAAAGACAGCATCGTAGCGATTGACATCCTTCAGCGCATTTTCGTACCCTCCGGCCAGGGCCGAGGTTGACAGCATGGTGGTGATCGCTGCAGCAAAGAACAGGCTGGCAACCTGCCGGAAGATTTTCTTTTTATCGGTCGTCATAACTCATCTCCTTAACAGGTACGGGGCAAAGTCCGCCTCTTCTGCAATTGAGCTATTGCTGATTTCAAAGCGTCCAGAAAAAAAGCCGGGCTTGCCATGTTTTGTCATTCGGCAGCTCGGCTATCTCTGTCAGGTTTCCGAGGGCAGGACCCGTTGCTTTCCGCACCAGCCTTGCGACTGGTTTGGCTTTTTCGTTGACTTATAGGCTAAGGCTACCACCAATAGAGACCCTGTCAATTGGGAGTGTCTTGTCGTTTGTGTTCTATTGTCTGGAGGGTAAAGATTAGAAACCTTGATAGCATCTTGAGTGTCCTGGTGCTTCTGAAATTAAGAACTCTCGAATTATGTGAGTTTCCCCCTGAGAGAAGTTGCATATGCATGACTTTGATCTTTGAAATTCTCTGACCCCGCAGTCTGTATCCTTCTGACCAGATTCAGCGCAGGTGGGAAAGGTTGAAATGCAGGCTGAGGGACTCTTGAAAAGTTTGAACTCCCTCAAGGGCAAGCCGCATCCGCCCTATTTCCATGCGGTTTAGTTTATTGAGAAGAACGTAGTTGTTCGGTTCCAGACCGTCGCGGACTTCCTCCACTTGCGAATGCAGGCGGTGATAGACCAGAAAATCGTAAGTTGCCTCCAGGCTCTCACCTTCCTGCTGGTCCAGAACGCCTTGTTCTACCAGCATCTGCAATCGTTCGCGGGTGCCGCTCTGCCAGATTCCAGCTTCCAGGGCCAGAACCTTCACCCCTTCGGTGATAGCAAAGATACCGGCCTTTTTGATGTCGAGGGCGCCGCGGTGTTCACCCTTCTTTTCTGTCTTGATCCTGCCGAAGAATCCAAGCGGCACCTTGAAGCGCAGTATATTGTTTGCAGTCAGGGCCAGAAAGGCGGAGTTGTGGCGCAGGTGATCAATGATGTGCTCTTTGAGGTTCTGCTCCAGGCTCGGGTCGCCGTAAAGGGTTCGCAGGTCAAAAAACATGCTGCCGTTGAGGATGTTTTCAGAAACCGCGTTGTCCATCCAACGGTCAATCTCTTTCTGCCAGTCGCTAAGGCTGCGGCGCCATTTATCGTTTTTGGCCATAATGCCGCCGGGGCACGGGGGGACGCCGATAGCCAGAAGATCGGCGATCAGCGCTTCGGAAAAGGCCTTGATCTTCTCAACTTCTCCAGCGGAAAGGTCATCTGAGTAGATGATGGCATTGTCCTGGTCGGTGGTCAGTGTCTGCTCCTGCCGACCTTCGCTTCCGAGCACGACAAAAGCAAAGCCCGTGGGCAGATCGGCAAACCGCTCGGCGGTCAGCAGCGCAATCAACCGCAGCAGAATCCGGTCGTTGAGATGCGCAACCATGCGCACCAGGTCGGGAACCGCCACCCCGGTCCCGACCAGATGCACCGTCAGGCTCTGCACCTTGGCGTGCAATTCACGAAGGGCATGGACAGATTTGGCTTCTTCGATGGCGAGAATCATCTGCTGGGGAGTGCGGCTCTGCAGTCGGATAATATCGGAATTGGTCACGATGCCGGTGAGCTGTCCGTCTTCATCGACCACACCGATGCGGTGGATATTGTGGCGCGACATGCAGTAGAGCGCCTCATACAGTAGATCGTCTTCCGAGATCGAGATCAGCGGTGTATTCATGATCTCGCGAACCTTCAGTGAGCCGGGGTTTTTGCCGCGCGAGACTACTTTGCTGCGTAAGTCGCGGTCAGCGAGAATCCCGATCGGTTTTCTTTCTTCGCAGACCACCAGGCTGGAGATGTTCTGTTGCCTCATAATCTCAGCCGCGCCGACCAGATCATCATCGGGACCACAGGTGATTACATCGCGGCGGCAGAACTCTTTAACAGGAAGAAAAAAAACATTTGTTTCATTCATCGAAAGCTCCTCGTCGGGAGAATCCTGAAGCCTTGACTTGCCCGGCCAGGGGGTCACGCCGATTGTCAGGGTAGCACAATCGGGAGTGATGCCTCAGCGGTAATAACTAATCTATTCGCCACACCTCGGACACCCCTGCATCCGCATCGGTGGTTCAAGATGGCTCCGTTGCAATAACTCGCGATCTGAAAAAATTTCCACAGTCATGCCGTCCGCTGTCACTAACCCATCATGAATAACAATGGTCCGCTCACAAACATCCAGTACCAGGTCCAGGTCATGGGTCGCAATGATTTTGGTGTGTTCGAACTTTTTAAGCTGGTCGATCAACAGGCGCCGGGCGCGGGGATCAAGACCGGTATTCGGTTCATCCATGACCAGGATGTCGGGTTTCATGGCCAGCACGGTGGCGATGGCGACGGCGCGTTTTTCTCCGCCGGAAAGATGGTGCGGCGGACGGTCTTTCAGGTGGAGTGCGCCGACATCTTGCAGCGCTTTTTGGACCAGCCTTTTTATCTCATCTGCAGGCAGTCCAAGGTTCAAGGGGCCGAAAGCCACGTCGTCAAAGACCGTTGGCATGAACAGTTGATCGTCGGGATCCTGGAAGACCATTCCTACGGTACGGCGAACTTCACGCAGGGTTTCCCTGGTCAGGAAGGAATCGCCGATGCGGACTTTGCCCTCCTTCGGTGTCAGGTAGCCGTTAAGGTGCTGTAGCAGGGTTGATTTTCCTGCGCCGTTGGCGCCGACCACTGCCACTGATTCCCCGTGATGGATCACGAAGGATAATCCGTTCAGAGCGGAGATACCGTCAGGATAACTGTACTTGAGGTCTTTAACTTCTACGATGTGATGGCTCATGTTTTTTCACGATAAAGGTAAAAAGGTTAGGGGACAAAGGTTACACATCATACAAACAGACTGCCAAGCAATTGCGGCAGGTTGTAGACGCGCAGCAGTATAAATAATCCACTCCAGCCAAGCAGGAAGATAATCTCACGCCGGCCGATGCGAAGGGTTTTAAGGAGCCGGATGTTGCCGTCGAAGCCGCGACAGAGCATTGCCAGGTGGATACGCTGGGCGCGGTCGAGGGTGCGAAGTAACAGTTGGCCGATCATCTGGCCGTAAACTTTGATCCCCAATCCTCGACCCTTAAATGACCGCAGGGCTCGGGCACGGACCATCCGGATTGCTTCTTCGGCCAGGACAAACAAATAACGATAGAGCAGCAGCAACTGGACGGTGAAGATACGGGGTGCGCCGAGCTTTTCCAGGGCCAGGCAGATGCCGGGAAAGCTGCAGGTGGCAATCAGGATCAGGGCAGCACTGATGGTCAGGGTGAAGCGGAGCAGGATCGAGAGAAAAGAAATCCATCCGCCAGAGATGCTCCATGCGCCGATCTGCAGCAAGGGGGCCTGGTCAAACAGAGGATTGAAGATGCCGATCATCACCGCGAAAGGTGCGACCAGCAGGACTCTCTTGATCAAAAAGCGCGCAGGCAATCGACCACCAAAGATCATCGCCAGCGGAAAGATAAAAAAGGGTAACAGAGCGGAGACATCGTATTTGTCGAAGGAAGCGACCGTCACAATAAATATCAGCGTGGTCAGCAGCTTGATCCTCGGGTCGAGCCGGTGCACCCAGCTGTCGCGATAGGCGAGAGTGTCGAGGGTGCCAAGTGAGAGGGCTGCGGTTTCGATGCTCATATGCTGAAGTTTAAAGGTATAAAGTTAACGATACGGGCTACAGCAAATTTTTGCCGGTGGTGGAGGTGACAAGTTTGCCGTGCTTGACGCCCTTGGTACCGATCAGTTCGTCGGCCAGCCTTTTGACCCTGCGGGCTTTTCCTTTGATGACGACGACCTCCAGGCAGTGGTGCGCGTCGAGGTGAACATGCAGGGTCGAGATGATCTCTTCGTGGTGGGAATGCTGGTGTTCGGTCAGCTTATCCGACAGATCACGGGTGTGATGGTCGAAGACCAGCGTGACCGTAGCGACCGTCTCCTGGTCATCATCACCCCACTCCTCTTCCACCAGCGCGCCCCGGATCAGGTCGCGTATCGCTTCGGAACGGTTGACGTATCCTTTTTCGTCGATCAGTGCATCGAAACGCTTCAACAGGCGCTCATCAATGGAGATACCGAAGCGGCTCAGGTCGGACATGGCTCCCTCTTTTGGCTCGTGAGGTGAAATGGAAGACAGGTGGTGGCCGGGCGGTCTTTTTTTGCCACCAGCCTGATTTATCACAGTGGGCAGGGCAGAGCAAGGAAGATGGCGAAATCGTTCTGCTTTGGCTGCTTTTGTCCACAGGTTGCGCACAGGCCGTTTACAATATGTTGTGCTTTGCTAACAAAAAAATAGCTAGATATAGTGCTTTTTGCCTTTCATTAGAGGAAAAAGTTGTGCTACATTTTATCTCGATTTAATGCCTTTGTCGGTCAGAAAATAAATGGTCGGCAGGTTCTGTTTCTGCGTAATGCTCCACGGAGAGGGTGTCCCATGATCGAATTTATCCGTAAGCGTGATGGCCGTCTGGTCCCCTTTGAAGAGGGAAAAATATCCAACGCGATCGTTAAGGCGGTCGAGGCTGTTGGTGGGCAGGATATGGAGAAAGCGGCCGATATTACCCATCAGGTCAGCGGTATTCTGTCAGTCCTCTACAAGGATGATCGCGTCCCAACCGTTGAAAACGTTCAGGATCTGGTCGAGAAAATCCTGATTGAAAATGGTCACGCTAAAACGGCCAAGTGTTACATTCTCTACCGGAAACAGCACGAAAACCTGCGTGAAACCCGCGAGTTTATGAAAAAATCGATCGAAGCGATCGATTCCTACTTGGTTCAGGAAGACTGGCGTGTCAATGAAAATGCCAACATGGGTTATTCGCTGCAGGGCCTCAATAACCATATTGCCTCCAATATCACCAGCAACTACTGGTTGAATAAAATCTACCCGCAAGATGTCGCTGATGCCCATCGTGAGGGGGAATATCATATCCACGACCTGGGGATGTTGTCTGTCTACTGTTGTGGATGGGATCTGAAGGATCTGCTGCTCAAGGGGTTTACCGGTGCTTATGGCAAGGTGCAGAGTGCGCCGCCAAAGCATTTCCGTACTGCTTTAGGGCAGGCAGTCAACTTTTTCTATACGTTGCAGGGTGAAGCCGCCGGAGCACAGGCGTTTGCCAACTTTGATACCCTGCTGGCACCCTTCATCCACTACGACAAGCTCAGCTATGACGAGGTTCGACAGTCGATTCAGGAGTTCGTGTTCAACATGAACGTTCCGACCCGGGTCGGCTTCCAGACGCCTTTTACCAATATCACCATGGATATGATGCCGCCATCAAACATGGCTGGTGACGCGGTAGTCCTCGGTGGTGAGCTGATGGATCGGACTTACGGCGAGTTTCAGGGTGAGATGGACATGCTCAACCGGGCCTTCTGCGAAGTCATGATGGAAGGGGATTCTTCGGGTCGAATCTTCTCCTTCCCGATCCCGACCTACAACATTACTCAAGGGTTCGATTGGGATAGTCCCCGTTTTCAGCCGATCTGGGAGATGACCGCTCGCTATGGCATTCCTTATTTCAGTAACTTCATCAACTCCGATATGGATCCTGAGGATGCTCGCTCCATGTGCTGTCGGTTGCGGCTCGATAATCGCGAACTGCGACGACGGGGCGGTGGTCTGTTCGGCTCCAATCCGCTGACCGGATCGATTGGCGTGGTGACGATCAACCTGCCACGCGCTGCTTATCAGGCGGAGGATCGGACCGGTTTCTTTAACCAGATCAGCCATCTGATGAAGCTGGCTTTTCAATCTCTGGAACTCAAGAGAAAGCAGCTGGAAAGGTTCACCGAAGAGGGCCTTTATCCTTATAGTCGTCACTATCTCTCCGGTATCCGGGAGCGAAGCGGCAACTTCTGGGATAATCATTTCTCGACGATCGGCCTGATCGGCATGAATGAAGCCTGTCTCAACCTGATTGGGACCGGGATCGACACCGAGGAAGGGCACACCTTCGCCCAGATGACTCTTGATTTCATGCGTAAGCAGCTGGAGGCATTTCAGGAGGAGACCGGCCATCTTTATAACCTTGAAGCGACGCCCGGCGAGGGAACCAGCTACCGATTGGCCAACCGCGACCGGATTCGCTTCCCGGACATTGTCACTGCCGGAACCGACGAGCCGTACTACACCAATTCGACCCAACTGCCGGTGGGCACGACCGAAGATATCTTTGCGGCTTTGACCCATCAGGATGGGCTGCAGACCCTCTACACCGGTGGTACCGTCTTCCACGGTTTTCTCGGCGAGAGGCTGGAGAATCCGGAGAGCGCCCGGTTGTTGGTTCGACGGATAGCGGAGAATTTCCATCTGCCCTATTTCACACTCAGCCCCACCTTTACTATCTGTCCGACCCATGGCTACATCACCGGCGAACATTTCGCCTGTCCCCATCATCACGAGGGGAAGGCCGCCTAGGTCTGTGATCCGCTAATTATATTGCTTTGAAGCAGAGAGGGATTGTTATGGCAACCAAGTGCGATGCAAAAACTGAAGTTTATTCAAGGGTCTGCGGATTCTTCCGTCCGGTCCAGCAGTGGAATCGCGGCAAGAAGGAAGAGTTCAAGGACCGTTCTGAATATGTCGTTGGCAAGGAAAAAAACGACTGAAAATGCGGATCAAAGGTTTTCAGGGAACCAGTCTGCTCGATTTCCCCGGCCGACTGGCCGCCCTGGTTTTCACCGGTGGCTGCAATCTGACGTGCCCCTTTTGTCACAACCCCGGTCTGGTTCTCAATCCTGGACAGTATCCTGATTATCCGATCGATGAATTGTTGGTCGATCTGCGTCAGCGTTCCGGATTTATCGATGGCGTCGTCGTGTCGGGCGGCGAGCCCACTCTGGAGCCAGGGTTGGAAGGTTTCCTTTCTGAAGTGAAGCAGATGGGACTGCAGGTCAAGCTGGATAGCAACGGCCTGCTGCCGGATGTCCTGCAGCGATTGCTGGGCCGAGACCTGATCGATTATCTGGCCATCGATCTTAAAACATCCCCCAATCGCTACTCTGAATTGCATAATCATGCCATCGAAAGTGGCCCTCTTCTCAAAACGATCAGCTTGGCCAAGTCTGCTGGCTGTGAATACGAGTTCCGCACCACTTGCGTGCCGGGACTTGTAGACGCTGATGACATCAAGGCTATCGGCAAGGCGATTAAAGGGGCACGACTTTGGGTTCTGCAGCAATTCGCACCGCACCATTCTCTTGATGAAACTCTTCGCGATGTTGAACCCCATTCCTCACAAACCCTCAGGTCGCTCTCCACCCTCGCCGCCGATTATGCGGCAGAAATCAAGGTGCGGGGCGATACGCATTAAGTCTGGTGATAATTCCCCATAAAAATGTCGTATACGATTAACTGCCTGAAAAACTTGAGCAATCTGCCTTGACCGATCCATTCCGGAGTGATAATCTTCGTTACACGAAATCAGTAAACCGTCACACGAACGCTTCCGTCACACTTTAAGATCAGGAGTTGCTGTTAATGCATATGGCTGATGCTTTGATCTCCCCTGTCGTCGGGGGAACCATGTGGGCTGTTGCGGCTGGAACAATAGCTCTCTGTTCCGAGCGGTTGAAGCGCGATCTGGATGATCGGAAAATACCGTTAATGGGGGTGATTGGCGCTTTTATCTTTACTGCGCAGATGATTAACTTCGCCATTCCCGGCACAGGCTCAAGTGGCCATATCGGCGGTGGGATGATCCTTGCTGTCCTGCTTGGTCCGGCGGCCGGTTTTATGACCATGGCCTCGGTATTGACGGTGCAGGCTTTGTTCTTCGCAGACGGCGGTCTGTTGGCACTTGGCAGCAACATTGTTAATCTTGGTGCATTGACTTGTTTTATCGCTTATCCTCTGGTTTTTCGGCCTCTGGTCGGGCATGAACCAGGACGTGTTCGTCTGTTTCTGGCTTGCCTTTTCTCGGCCGTTATTGGATTGCAGCTCGGCTCGTTCGGGGTTGTGCTCGAGACCGCAGTCTCCGGTGTGTCTGATCTACCATTCGGTTCTTTTCTGTTGCTGATGCAACCGATCCACTTGGGGATCGGCCTGATGGAGGGGATTGTGACGGCATCGGTGGTTGGATTCGTCTGGAAGGCTCGTCCAGAGATACTGGCATTCAGTTCTTCTTCATCAAGCGCCAGTCATTTCTGTCGCAAGCAGGTACTGGTTCCCATGCTGGTGATGACTTTGTTGTGCGGCGGTCTGTTGTCTGGATTTGCCTCTACTCAGCCCGACGGACTTGAATGGTCCTTGGAGAAAGCGGCTGCGGATAGCAAGATTTCAGGTTTCGGTTTAACCTCATCTTCTTCTGTTTTCAGTGAGTTACAGAAAAAAACAGCAATTCTTCCCGGCTACCGTTACCCGGATAAGGAGACCTCAGACGTGCAGCAGGCACGGTCAGGTGGAACTTCGCTCAGTGGCCTGCTTGGGGGGGGATTGACTCTGTTGCTGATTGCGTTGGTTGTCGGGTTGACACGACTGGGGCAGAGGCGTTCGGTTCCGATTGCACGATCCTGAAAAAAATATCCGGGATTCTACAAGAAACGCCGCTGAGCTTTGCGCTCAGCGGCGTTTCTTGTTTGATTTCAACCGATTATTTCTCCAACTTGTGACAGAATAAGCAGCGAAATTTGGGGGGGTGGTCTTCTGGAAAAGTCACCTGTTCTTCGTTGTGGCAATCCTCACAGAATTTTTCTGCAGCTTTTTTTCCGTCAGTTTCAACCAGAGAGTAAAACTTCTGGTGGATCTCATCAGTCGGGACCCGTTTGGTGGTCTCTTTCGGGGCGGCCAACAGGAACAATATTATGGCCAGTGCTCCGAGCAGGAGCATAATGTCGCGCTTTTTCATGGATCCTCCGGAAGTCGGGATTTCTTAAAGTTTCAGTCAGATGCTGTCGTATTCTGCAACAAGGAGGCGGGCAAGGTCAATCCCAGGGCACAGGTGAAGAGTCCAGAAGTTTTTTATTCAGATTGGACAAAGAGTAAATAGATGAAGATGATGACGACAATAATGCCGCTCCCAATCAGGATTGAGAGTCCTCCTCCGGCAATCCCCTCGACGCCAGACCCTTGTTTGACAGTGTAAGAGACGGCAAGAGCGAAGCCACCAATCCCAACAATGAATGCGGAGATGACTCTCCAGCCGAGAAGATAGGTAACGGCAATTACAATGGCAAAGGCACCGAGAACATAGGGGTTGCTGCTGAGTTCGTCAATATTCCAGGCCGCTAGTTGTTCTATGATCTTATCAGTCCGAAAATCTTCCAGGTAACCAAGAAATTCCATCCAGGTCATAACTTCTCCCTCTCGGTAATAAATTTATGTGGATATTAGAACATTTTTGTCATCGATGCTAACAGTTTTTGTTGAGTACAAAAAATGGATAATCGTTTGAAAATCTTGACTTTAAATACCCCCTTATCTACCATGTCATGCTGATTTCAAGGTAGCGGAGCATTCCTGGACAAGGCCAGGAATGCTGCGCTTTTTCAATCTGTCGGGTACGTTTTCAGTTAGGGAACACTTTTGCTGCATCGAGCTATTGGAATCTTCGATTCAGGTGTCGGAGGCTTGACCGTTTATAAAGAGATTATGCGGCTGCTCCCGGAGGAGGACCTGCTCTACCTCGGGGATACTGCTCGGGTCCCTTACGGGACCAAGAGCGCAGAAATCGTCAAGCAATATGCTTTGGAGGCCGGTTCTTTCCTGGTCGATCAGGGCGTTAAACTGCTGGTGGTCGCTTGTAATACGGCGTCTGCCGTCGCTCTGCCCGCATTACGTGAAAAATTCCAACTCCCAGTCATCGGTGTCATTGAACCTGGTGCTCGACGGGCAGCATGTAGTCGGACCGGCCGGATTGGTGTCATCGGAACAGAGGCGACTATCGCCAGCGGACGCTATAAAGAAGCGATCACTGCATTGTTGCCGGCCGCCGAGGTGTTCTCCCTGGCGTGCCCTTTGCTGGTTCCGTTGGCAGAAGAGGGCTGGACAGAGAATCAGGTGGCACAGCTGGCGGTGCGGGAATACCTGGCTCCACTGAAACTGAACAATATTGATACCCTGGTTTTGGGGTGTACCCATTACCCGCTGCTGCGCAATGTCCTGCAACAGGAGCTAGGTGCAGGAGTAACTCTGGTCGATTCTGCCGAGGAGACCGCCGCTACAGTTGCCGAACTGTTCCGTCAGCAGGGGTTAGCCCGGCCTCAGAGTGGGGGGCGAAGAGCTTATTATGTGACGGATGTGCCAACTCGATTTGTACGAGTCGGGCAGGGATTCCTGGGGCATGAATTGTCCCATGTGCAGCAGGTCAGGGTTGGGCCATGAGGGTTGAGTCAAGAGGATCCAGGTTGGAATTATGAAGAAAAAATTATTTGTAATTTTTTTACTGAGCCTAATCTCGTGTGCTGTGACGATCTGGCTTCTCCAGCCGGAAAAGCAGAAGGAACCTCAGCGACCGGTGCCGATCAAGGTTGAGGTCCTGCCGCGTGAGGCGCTTCTCTATTTTGCTGATCCGGAAGGGCGTTACCTGGTTACTGAAACTCAGCAGATCTCCGGCTGCAATGAGGATAAGGACTGTATTAAAAATATGTTCTCGGCGCTCGTGTCCGGTCCGCAGACCGATCTGCTACCGATTCTCTCCTCGCGGGTCGTGGTTTTGGGAGTTGAACTGCGAGACGACCTGGCTCTGGTCGATTTCAACAGCGCTTTCGTGCATTCTCACCCTGGCGGTAGCCTCTCGGAATTGCTGACAGTTTACGGACTGGCTAACAGCCTGACAGTTAATTTTCCATATCTGAAACAGCTGCAGATCCTGGTGGAAGGTCAGACTGTTGCCAGTTTGAAGGGGCACATCAGTCTGATTAACCCGATCAAGGCGGATTTCAGTTACAGTAATCCTCCAAGGACAGGTGCCCCAGAGGAGAAGAGCGATGAGTAATTTCAGAAAAGCTTTACAAGAGCAGATTCTGATCCTTGACGGGGCGATGGGAACCATGCTCCAGGAGCGTGGTTTGCAACCTGGAGCCTCGCCGGAAGCGATGAATCTGGACGCTCCAGAGGTTGTTGAGGCCGTCCATCGAGAATATGTTGAAGCCGGAGCGGATATCATCGTCGCCAACAGTTTCGGTGGTAGCCGGACCAAACTGGCTCACTATGGTTTGCAGGATCAGGTTCAAAGGATCAACGGCGCGGCAGTGGAGATTGCGCGTCGGGCCGCTGGCCCGGAAACTTTTGTGGCTGCCTCTATCGGTCCGACGGGACGGTTTCTTGAGCCGATTGGCGACGCTGGTTTTGATGAAATTGTCGCAATATTTGCTGAACAGGTTCAGGCGTTTGTTGCCGCTGGCGCAGATCTGATCAGCTTTGAAACCTTCCTTGATATTCGTGAACTTCGAGCTGCGGTGATTGCTGCCAAAGAATGTACGGACCTCCCCTTGCTGGCGATGATGACCTTTGATGATGGCGGACGATCTGTCTTGGGAACGCCGCCAGACGCTGCTGCAGTGACCCTTGATGGCTTGGGTGTTGATGTCGTCGGTTCCAATTGCGGGCTTGGGATTGAAGGACTTTATTCAATCCTTGAACAGATGCGCGAGGTGACATCCTTGCCATTGATTGCTCAGGCGAATGCCGGCTTGCCGGCACTGGTCGACGGAGAGACGATTTTTCCCGGCACTCCCGAGGAGATGACAGCTTACCATCAGCGCCTCGCCGCGCTCGGTGTGCGCGTGATCGGCGGTTGTTGCGGGACCACTCCAGCTCATGTCCGGGCGATGAAGGATGCTCTGACCGGGTTGGACCATAGCTGGAAGCCGCCAGTTCGTGGAACTTATCTTGCGAGTCGTAGCGCCGTAGTGTCGATTGGTCTTGATCTCCCATGCGCGGTCATTGGCGAGCGGATCAATCCTACTGGAAAAAAAGGCTACAGCGAAGAACTGCGACAAGGAAAGACGGCTTACGTCAGACGGGAAGCGCAAGAACAGACAGCGGCAGGCGCTACTCTGCTTGACTTGAATTGCGGGGCTCCGGGTGTCGACGAACCGCTGGCTCTGGAGCGGGCTGTCTATGCCGCCAGCGGTGTCAGTAATGCGCCGCTGGTTCTTGATTCCTCCGACCCTGAAGCGCTTGAGCGAGGACTTAAAGCTGTCGATGGAAAGGTTCTTATCAACTCAGTTTCAGGCGAACAGAAAAGCCTGGACGCGGTCCTGCCATTGGCTCGCAAATATGGAGCGGCCGTCATCGGTTTGGCTCTCGATGGGCAGGGAATTCCTGAAACAGCCGAAGGGCGGCTCGATGTCGCGCATAAAATTCTTAAAGCTGCTCAACTGCATGGTTTACCCTCGTCCGATGTGGTGATCGACTGCCTGACTTTGACCGTCTCTGCAGAACAGAAAAGGGCGATGGAATCATTACGCGCATTGCGCCTGATCCGTGACCGACTCGGTTTGAACACGGTTCTTGGCGTCAGTAATATTTCCTTTGGCTTGCCGAGCCGGCCGATTCTCTCTTCGGTCTTCTTTGCCATGGCTCTGGAAGCTGGCCTGGGCGCGGCGATCATTAATCCGAAAGATGAACGGATGATGGACGCCTTCCGGGCAGCACAAGTGTTGTTGAATCAGGACCCGCGGGCAGAAGCCTATATCAACCATTACAGTCACAAGATCGCACCGGCTCAGATGTCTGACGCGACTGCAGGGCCGACCGATATCCGCCAGCAGTTGACAGCAGCGATCATCGAGGGAGACAGTGATGGGGTTGTTCCGCTGATAGAGGCTGCGCTCAAACAGGGGCTGGATACGCTGGAAATCAGCAACCAGGGACTGTTGCCGGGTCTGGAAGAGGTCGGGCGTCGTTTTGGCGCACAGCAGATTTTTTTGCCGCAAGTGATGCTCTCTGCAGAGACCATGCAGCTCGGTTTCGTGCGCTTAAAACAGGAACTGAAGGGGCAACAGCTCGCCAGCCTTGGCAAGATCCTGATGGCGACAGTCGAGGGGGATATTCATGATATTGGCAAAAATATCGTCTGCACGCTGTTAGAGAACCATGGGTTTGAGGTTATCGATCTGGGAAAAAATGTATCGGCCACAACAATTATCGAACGAGCGCTTAGTGAACAGGTCGATGCGGTTGGTCTTTCGGCTCTGATGACGACAACCCTCAAGCAGATGGAGGTGACCGTCGAGCGGTTACGCGAGGCGGGGGTCAAGGTATTCACCATGGTCGGCGGGGCTGTCGTGACTCAGTCTTACGCCGATGAGATTGGCGCGGATCTCTATGCGAAAGATGCCCTGGAAGCCGTTGCCAAAATCAAGCAGTTGCTGCAGTTGTGAATAGAGCGTTCGGTCTTTTCGCTGGATTGAAATCCTTATATTTTTCAGACCGGTAAGCAGGTTATTGCGCCATATCGCGTACTGTGTTAGTTTTTCTAATTGCTCTGTTTTTTATAGGGAGTCGGGTATGATCGTTGGCTTTAATCATAATATGACCCATCGCGGGATCTGTTTTCACGTTCAGACCGAAGACAGCGGGATCAAAACCCCACATCTGATTACACTGCTTTATCACGGCGGCACGATTATCACCTCTCAGAAAACCTCCTACGCCGATATCCTCAATGTTGATAACCTTGAAGCAGTCATTGAAGATTTGGCCAAGGAGCAGCACAAGGGAATGCTGCGGCGCTTAAAGAAGGGTGAGTTTGATCAACGGATTATTGAATACGGCATCAAAATCACTCCTCTGGAACAAGCCGAGAAACCGGAAGCTTCCTCCGTTGAAGCCACTGCTCAAGCCTCTTCTGCTACTGCGCCTGAAATGGTGGTGGTAAAAGCGGGATCCGCACCAGCCATCGACTTCCCCGAACCCGAAGATATCTCACTTGATGATGCTGAACGGGCATATGAAGAGAAGCTTGATCCAGAGAAGAACACCGATCTGGATGACCTTATTTTTTCCTACCTTACCGGAGATGAAGAAAAAGAATAATCATGTCTGACTTTCGATCTGCCTTCAACTTGCCGGTATCCCCTGTGCTTTCTGCGCGGGTTGCCGGAAATCAGCGGGGAGGGGTGTTGCTGTTTCTGTTGGTGGCCGTGACGATTCTCGGTCTGTCTGTCGGAATTGCCGGGTCGACCTGGACTTCCATGGTGCAGCGCGCCAAAGAAGAAGATCTGCTCTGGAAGGGGAATCAGATCGCCAAGGCAATCGGAAGTTACTATCAGACCAAAGGCGCGCCGGGCAAGCCGCTCGTTTATCCAAGAAGTGTCGATCAGTTGCTGAAAGATAATCGAAGTCTCAGCGCCAGTCGTCACCTCCGTAAACCCTACCTGGACCCGATGACCGGCGAGGATTGGGAATGGATCAAGGCTCCCGAAGGCGGTCTCAAGGGGGTTCGCTCAACCTCGCAAAAGAAACCTTTCAAGATGGATGGCTTCCGCGAAGAGAACAAGTCCTTTGCCGGGATGTGGCAGTATCGTGACTGGGAGTTTATTTACCAGCCACCGAAAACAGCTGCAAAGAAAACAGCGACTCCGAATAAAACCGGGGTGACCACTCCCGGAACCACCTCGCCGGGAGTAACGCCACCGGCAACGACGCCACCGGCAACGACCCAATAACGCCCGAACAGTGCCGGAGTTGGCGACGCCGAATCCTGACCGTTTCCAGAGAAAGAGCTTTCCAGGAGATCGCCCTTGTTTAAAAGCGTCATCAGTCGAGTCATCCTGCTGAATGTCCTTTTGCTGGCTTTTGGCATCGGAACCCTGTCACTCTTTCATCTGCATCGCGAACAGAACCACCAGATTGCGGTCACGCAAAAGAGCGCGCGCCTGCTTCTCGCAACCATTGAAAAGTCGATTTTCAATTCAATGCGTCTCGGGGATTCAGCAGAAGTGCAGGCCATCCTTGAACTGGTCGGAGGCAGCCACGAGTTGGAGGGGGTGCGGATTTTCAGCCCGTCCGGTCAGATTCTCAAATCTGCCGACCCCGAGGAGATCGGACACTGGACCAATCCTCAGGATTTCAGCCTGTTTCAGCAGAAGGCCACAGAGGGATTTTTTCAGTCGAAGAGCGGGGTACGAGTGCTTTCGATGATCAGCCCGATCGTCTCTGATGATCGCTGCTTCAAATGTCATGGTAAAGACCGCAAGGTTATCGGCATTCTCAATATGAACTTCTCCCTCGAGGAGATGTACGGCCAACTGCGCGCCAGCAGCCAGATATTTGTCTTCTCCACCATCGCGATTATTGTCCTGCTGGCCGCCGGAATGTCTTACATCATGATTCGTCTGTTGAGGCGACCCCTCGAGCAGATCACCGGCAGCATGTGGCAGGTTGAAGAGGGGAACCTCACGGTAAGGATGGCGCCGAAGAACAATGATGAAGTCGGTCGGCTGATGCTCGGTTTTAACGCCATGGTCAGTAATCTGGAACGGGCCCAGTCGGAATTGCAGAACATGCATTCCCAGCAGATGGAACGGGCAGACCGGCTTGCCTCTATTGGCGAAATGTCCGCCGGGCTGGCGCACGAAATCAAGAATCCGCTGGCTGGAATCAGCGGTGCGATCAGTGTCCTGTCCGATGATTATGCCGACCAGGACCCGCGGCGAGAGATTTTCAACCAGATTCAGGATCAGGTCCGCCGCCTGGATAAAACCATCAATGATCTGCTCTATTTTGGCCGACCGGGAGACCCCGAGTTCTCCTATGCCGATATAAACAGCCTGCTCAGGCAGACCCTGCTCTTTGTCTCTCAGCACTCCGAGGCAAGGAATATCGGTCGGGTTGAAGAGCTTTC